>OGCZ01000834.1_pt1 | contig 11496 bp, 9 predicted proteins | sample 1570211 | NCBI WGS metagenome assembly OGCZ01 (sample SAMEA2582158, study PRJEB24529) | metagenome | biome: Human gut stool | place: China | collected 2011 | reverse complement strand
TCTTTACCACCAACAAAAATGTCATTCTGCTGATGATGAATGTGTTCATGATTATCATGGGTATGCTGATGGATGACGGCTCCGCCCTGCTGCTCTCCACCCCCATTCTGGTTCCCATTGCCAAGGAAATCGGCGTGAGCCCTATCCACTTCGCAGCCATTCTGGGCGTGAATCTTGGTATGGGTAATGTGACGCCGCCCTGTGCCCCCATGCTGTATCTGGGTGCTCGGGTGGTGGGCACCGACGCCAGCCACTCCATGAAGCCCACGCTACTGCTGATTCTCTTTGCGTGGTTGCCAACGCTACTAGTCGTCACCTATGTTCCCGGTTTCTCCCTGTGGCTGCCCAACATATTTGGGTTCTGAGCCGAGAAAAATTACGGAGGAATTTCTATGGAAAAGATTACGAAAATCGAAACCGTTGAGGTGGCCATTTCCCGAAATGGCATCTCCCAAGCTGTTCGCTTCGGCAATGTCCTCTTCGTTTCCGGGCAGGTGGGGGAGGACATCCAAGGCAACATCCCCAAAGGTATTGAGGCTCAAGTAGAGCTGGCTATTGAAAATGCCCGTCGAATTCTCCGAGCTGCTGGCTCTGATTTGGATAAGGTGCTCATGTGCCGATGCTTCCTCCAGAAGCAAGAGGACTTTGCCGGCATGAACCAGGTGTATTTCAAGTATTTCGGCGACGCCAAGGTAGGCCCCGCCCGGTATACCGTAGTGGCACCCCCGGTAGCAGACTGCTATCTCTTTGAGATAGCTATGTTCGCAGTAGTGGAGTAATTTACGGGAACCTCATAAAAGCGCCCCGTCGGGCGAATGATATGAACTGGGCCAGTAAAAGTGGACAATAGAGAAAATGCCCCCTGTGTAGGAGAATAAACCTATACAGGGGGTGTTCGTACGTCAAGAGAAAATGCGCGCATATCCAGAAATTTGAGAAGGGAACTCTGGCTATGCGCGAGACAGGAGCAACGCGTCAATAGTTATGGGGGAACACCTTGCTCCCCGCCACGCCCGCAAGGCCGCACAGCTTTTTCATCTCTACCAGATACATTTCCAGGACAGGCGCTTTCCGTCTCTGGTGAGAAAGATCTCACCAGAAGCGGTTTTGTGTTTTTGCGCGTATTTCAGCAGCTTCCGGCAAAGTTTTTCCGGCAGGAGGATGGTTCGGATTTTCCCTTTTAAAAAGATATCCGTCCGGCCCCGTTTTGCTGCCTCCATGGTGATATACTGCACTTCGGAGACACGGATGCCGGTAGCGCAGATCGTCTCCATAAGCAGCGCCAGCCGCTCCTGTCCTCTGGAACGGGCCGTCTCCATCAGACGTTCGTACTCCGGACGTGTCAGCTCCCGGCCCGCGTCCCGGAACAGCCGGCGCTGGACTCTCAGAAATTTTACCCGGCACCCGTCCCAGCCCAGAAAGTGAAACAGGCCGTTGAGCGCCGCCAGCATGGCATTGACCGTTGCCGGCGCATAGTCCTGCGTAAGCAGATGCTCTTTCCAGGCTGCCGCCGTCTCCTTTGTCACCGGAGAGCCGTCCAGCCAGACGGCGAATGCCCGGATGTGGCGCAGGTAATTCTCGATGGTACCGGCGCTGCGCTCCTCGGCACGCAGGTGCGCAGCAAAGGCTGTGAGTCGTTCACTGGAAATCGTAAGTTCAGACATTTGCAGACCTCCTCAACAAAAGATCCTCCTTATTTTACCTTGCAGACGGCGGTTTATGTGCCGGGGATATTCTCCCGAGCTCTTCGGAAAAAGCCGAAAAAGCGGGAACATCTACGTGATGTTCCCGCTTTTTCCATGTCACAATATCTGTTTTTCTGCCGGAGATGTCTCCCGCCCTCCGCCGTATTGCGGCTGTGCTTTGATCAGCCAGTCCCGGGCTTCCTGCAGCTCCCGCCTTCCCGGCGTGATCTGCAGCTGGTAGTTGACCCGGCCCAGGAGCTGAGCCAGGTAGCGGTCCTCCGGTCCGTCGATCCCGGCTCGCGCCATGTGGCCGGAGATGCCAAATTTTTGGCAGAAATGCAGCTCCTGGCGCAGTGCACGGCGCTCTTCGGACGGGACATTGCACTTTTTGTTGACCACAATACCTGTCACAAGCTGCCGGCGGTCTGCCGGGAGCCATTTTGTCTTTCCGGGATTGAGATAGAACCCCAGCGCCCGCAGCCGGGGCTCCACGCACCGGAGCACCTCATCCCGGGCGAAATCGCCGGAGAACGTCATGTCGTCGCAGTGGTGTAAGCGATCTGCCTCTCCCGGCACCAGGCCCCCACCTCGTTGTCAAAGTCCCGCATAAGGATATTGGTGATGCAGGGGGATGTGGGCGCCCCCTGGGGCAGCCGATCCCACCCGTAGCACAGCATAGCCAGCAGAATACGTAAGTTCTCTGCATAAACCTCAGCTGGAAAGGCAGTTTCCTTCACAGCGGAATACAGGATACTGTCAAAAAAATGACGGATGTCCAGCTTCAAAACACAGGGCTTTCCCACATGGGGCGCAGCATTGCACAGGGTGCTGCCGCCGTATCGATAGGCCGTGGCGTAGGGGGACACAGGCATGTGGACCAGCAGCACCCGCAGGATCTGGCGCTGGATGTGCTTCAGCAGCGGGTCCGGGACCGACAGCTCCCGCACACCGCCGGAGGACTTGGGGAGCTGCCTGCGGATGTAATGGCGGTCCAGTGTATTGCTGACGGCATACAGCGTCCCGGCGGGGATCCCCAGATCCCGCACAAGGGAGGAGAGCTCCCGATAGACAATCAAGTGCTCTCCTCCCTTCTCATGCCTGTGGAGCGATACAAATTTGTATGGGGAACCGCGCGGCGGTATCTTCCAGCACATCGCAGGTGTGCTCCAATACCGCAAGCGGGCTCGCCTGCGCGAAGCGCATACGCCAGAATCCAGCCAACCGGCCGCGACTCGCGGCCGGCGCCCGAAAGGGGCTGCAGCTATCACCCCTGTTAGCAGGCATGGTGCGAACTTTATCAGAATTATAGCAGATCGCCCGCCGCTGTCAAGAGGCGGACGGCAGCCACAGCTCACAGCGGAAGACCTCGCCGTCGTAGAGCCGGTCAGCAGCTGCACCTTCACCGGCTGGGACACCGCCTTTTCGATCTCCGCCTGGAGCACATTACGGGCAATCGGTTCCGTTTCAACTGCACCGATGGCACTCCCGGCCACACCCTATACAACGAAAATACGTTTGAATACAACGGCATCGCCGTCCTGCTGAAATCGGTTCCCTCAGACCCCGCGCCGGACTTTCAGAACAGTGTGTTCCCCGGCAACGACACCGATATCCGGCTGTCCCCCGGCGGGTGGGCCCACCGTGAGTCCCAGGGCGTCCGCCCCGGCATTTTATCAAAATCACGACTGGTTTTTTATGGAACACTGCCAAACTTTTTATAGGGTTGCATCCGATACTTGACAAAAAATATCCAAATTGGTATTCTCCAATTGACAATACGACGCATAAAAGGAGAACGCGGCATTGGTCATTACCCGGGAGACAGATTACGCCCTGCGCATCCTGCGGGCACTGTTGGATGGAAAACTGCATACCGCGGGACAGATCGCACAGGATGAACTCCTCCCCCAGGCCTTTGCCTATAAAATCCTGAAAAAGCTGGAGAAGGCCGGACTGGTGGAGGTGGTCCGCGGAACGGCGGGCGGCTGTCGGCTGTCGGCGGATTTGACCGGCACCAGCCTCTATGACCTGATGAAGGCCATGGGAGAACGCGGGAATCTGAGCTCCTGCATGGATCCGGCGTATCAATGCCCCTGGCGCAGCTGCCACGGCGGCTGCACCGTGCACTGCAAGCTGGCTGAGATTCAGAACAAGCTGGACGAGGAGCTGCGGGCCCACAGCCTGCAGGAGATTTTGACGGACCCCTGATTTGACAGTTTTTCTTTTGCTTGAAAGTTGATAAATTTTATCAAGATTAAAGAGGAGGTACGACTATGCTGTTTCAGACCACACAGGCACACGAGGAACTCCGCGCCAAAGTCCGTGCGTTTGCGGAGGAGGAGATCAAACCCATCGCGTTCATGCTGGACCAGCAGAACGAGTTCCCGGACGAGGCCATCCGGAAGCTGGGCGAGATGGGCCTCATGGGCATCCCCTTCCCCGCGGAGTACGGCGGCGCCGGGCTGGATGCCCTGAGCTACGCCATCGCCGTGGAGGAGCTGGCCCGGGTGGACGGCGGCGCGGGCGTCATCCTGTCCGCCCATGTCTCCTTAGGCTCCTGGCCCATCTTCGCCTACGGCACCGAGGAGCAGAAGCGCAAGTACCTGGTGCCCCTGGCCAAGGGCGAGAAGATCGGCGCCTTCGGCCTGACGGAGCCCAACGCCGGATCCGACGCCGGCGGCACCGAGACCACCGCCGTCCTGAAGGGCGACCACTATGTCCTCAACGGCGGCAAAATCTTCATTACCAACGCCCCCAAGGCGGACACCTATGTGGTCTTTGCCGTCACCACACCGGATATCGGCACCCGGGGCATCAGCGCCTTCATCGTGGAGAAGGGCTGGAAGGGCTTCTACTTCGGCGACCACTACGACAAAATGGGCATCCGCTCCTCCTCCACTGCCGAGCTGATCTTTGACAATGTGGAAGTGCCCAGGGAGAACCTGCTGGGCAAGGAGGGCGATGGCTTCAAGATCGCCATGTCCACCCTGGACGGCGGCCGCATCGGTATCGCGGCCCAGGCGCTGGGCATCGCCCAGGGGGCCTATGACGCCGCCGTGGCCTACTCCAAGGAGCGCATCCAGTTCGGCAAGCCCATCGGCTTCCAGCAGGCCATCTCCTTTAAGATCGCCGACATGGCCACCAAGCTCCGCTGCGCCCGGTTCCTGGTGTACTCCGCCGCCGAGCTGAAGGAGGCGCACGCCCCCTACGGCATGGAGTCCGCCATGGCCAAGATGTACGCCTCCGACATCGCCCTGGAGGTCACCAACGACGCCCTGCAGATCCACGGCGGCGCCGGGTTCATGAAAGGTATGGAGGTGGAGCGGGCCTACCGGGACGCCAAGATCACCACCATCTACGAGGGCACCAACGAGATCCAGCGGGTGGTCATCGCCTCCCATATCCTGGGCAAGGCCCCCAAGAGTTCCGGCGGTTCCTCCAGCCAGCCCAAGAAGCCCGCGCCCGTCACCGGTGTGCGGAAGAAGGTCATCCTGCGGGACGGCTCCCCCGCCGAGCAGGTGGCCGCCCTGGTGGAGCATTTGAAGAAGGACGGCCACGACTTCACTGTGGGCATCCCCCTGGACACCCCCATCGCCCAGGCGGAGCGGGTGGTCTCTGCCGGCAAGGGCATCGGCGGCAAGAAGAACATGAAGCTCATTGAGGATCTGGCCAAGGCCGCCGGCGCGGCCATCGGCTCCTCCCGTCCGGTGGCGGAGACGCTGAAATACGTGCCCCTGAACCGCTATGTGGGCATGTCCGGTCAGAAGTTCACCGGCAACCTGTACATCGCCTGCGGCATCTCCGGCGCGGTGCAGCACCTGAAGGGTATCAAGGACGCCTCTACCATCGTGGCCATCAACACCAACGCCGGCGCCCCCATCTTCAAAAACTGCGACTATGGCATCGTTGGGGATGTGAACGAGATTCTGCCCCTGCTGACCGCTGCTCTGGACACCGGCGAAAAGCAGCCCGCGCCGCCCATGGTGAAGATGAAGCGGCCCCGTCTCCCCAAGCCGGAGCCCATCGGCAAGCGATACGTCTGCGGCGGCTGCGGCTATGAGTACATCCCCGAGCTGGGCGACCCGGACGGTGACATCGCCCCCGGCACGTTGTTTGAAAAGCTGCCGGAGGACTGGGTCTGCCCGGAGTGCGCGGAGCCCAAGGACCAGTTCATTGAGGCGTAACGGCCTGTCATCTGTGAGTAAAGGAGGATTTCTGCATGCATTGTGTGAGAACTGTTACCGAAAATCTCTATTGGGTCGGCGCCAATGACCACCGTCTGGCTCTGTTTGAGAACATCCACCCCATCCCCAAGGGGGTCAGCTACAACGCCTATCTGCTGCTGGACGAAAAGAGCGTCCTGTTTGACACGGTGGACTGGTCCGCCTGCCGCCAGCTGCTGGAGAACCTCGAATACCTGCTGAACGGAAAGCCTCTGGACTATCTGGTCATCAACCACATGGAGCCGGACCACGGCGCCTCCATCGAGGAGATCCTGCTGCGCTATCCCAAGGTCCGGATCATCTCCACGGAGAAGGCCTTCATGCTGATGCGCCAGTTCGGCTTCCATGTGGACGGTCACGAGTGCATCCAGGTCAAGGAGGGCGACACCTATTCCTTCGGCGACCACACCGTCACCTTTGTGGGAGCTCCCATGGTCCACTGGCCCGAGGCCATGGTGACCTTTGATACCACCAACGGCGTCCTCTTCTCCGCCGACGCCTTTGGGTCCTTCATCGCCCTGGACGGCAAGCTGTTTGCCGACGAGGTGAACTTCGACCGGGACTGGATCGACGAGGCCCGCCGGTACCTCACCAACATCGTGGGCAAGTATGGCCCCCACATCCAGCTGCTGCTGGGCAAGGCCGGCGGCATCCTGGACCAGATCCGGTATATCTGTCCCCTTCATGGTCCCGTGTGGCGGAAGGATCTGGGCTACTTCATCGACAAGTACGACAAATGGAGCCGCTATGAGCCGGAAGTCAAGGGCGTGCTGATTGTCTACGCCTCCATGTACGGCAACACCGAGGCAGCCGCCCAGGCGCTGGCCGCCAAGCTTTGCGAACGGGGCATCACCGACGTGGCCCTGTACGACGTGTCCAACACCCATGTGTCCTACCTGATTGCCGAGAGCTTCAAGTACAGCCACATCGTCCTGGCCTCCGTTACCTACAATCTGGGCATCTACCCGGTGATGAAGAGCTATCTGGAGGACATGAAGGCCCTGAACCTCCAGAACCGCACCTTCGCCATCATCGAGAACGGCTCCTGGGCCTGCAAGTCCGGAGACCTGATGCAGGCCTTCATCGACGAGGAACTCAAGAACATGACGGTGCTCAACGAGCGGCTGTCCCTGGCCTCCTCCCTTCAGGCGGACAAGGCCGCAGAGCTGGATCAGCTGGCGGACGCCCTGGTGGAATCCCTGCAGGAGGACCTGGAGAACTGACGCCCCGAGCAGCCGGATAGCTCCGTGCACCGGAGGAAATCCCATAAGAAACGCGCACCGGGCGGAAACGGTCTCCCCCGGTGCGCCTTCGCGCAGAGGAGGGCGGCATATCCCTACGGATATGCCGCCCTCTTTTTCTTTCGGGTCAGCCGGTGGACTCCCCCGAGGCGGGCTTTCGGCACAGGCAGGCCGCCTGCCGCCTCGCTGCTGGGGCAGGGCAGGTGGACCTGGCGGGCACTTCGTCCCGTGCTCCGCGTCCCGCTCCCCACCGCTGCTGTCTGCGACCAGCAGCATATTCGATCCGTTTTTCTCAAAAAGCTGGCCAGATATTTCTTCAGACACCTGGCCCCGGAAATGAACCGCGTCCCATTTTCAAAAATCAAATTATGTATCGTTCTCTTCCCGCATAGCAGCCGTTCTGGGGCTATTATAAAAAATTGAGACTTCCGGAGAAGCCTCAAAAGCTATGGGCATATACCTTTCTGTTACAGCCCGTGAAGCGGGATCAAAGGGAAAATACCGCCCTCGCCGCGCTCAGGAACCGTTTGACAGTAACTGCGGCCCCGGGGGGGTGGAACAAGCCGAAGGGGATGGTGTAGTTCCAGTCCACGGGGAGGGCCTTCAGCCGGGAGTTCACATTTCTGTCGGTTGTCAATGGTCATCATGTCCTTGGAGTTTTCACGCGGGTTGAACACCTGGATGCTGAAGAAGTCAAAGCCCACGAACCGGATCTGGGAATCGTCCTGTCACAGCTCCGGTGCCCACTGGTCAATGGGACCGGTCACGCAGCAGGCGGCCGCTGCTGGAAACGGAGGTCTGTTCCCCACACAGGGGGAAATGAAATTCTCCATGATAAATTCACAATCCTGTGCTATACTTTTCCCGGTGATTGTTGATGAAACGAATTCTGATCGTGGAGGATGAGCCGGAGCTGCAGGAGCTGCTGTGCGCCTATCTGCAGGACGCGGGCTATGCGGCCGCTGTGGCCGGAGACGGCGCGGCGGCCCTGGACCTGTTCCGCGCCCAGTCTTTTGACCTGGTCCTGCTGGACATCATGCTGCCGAAAATCGACGGCTTCGGGGTCTGCGCGCAGATCCGACGCCAGTCCCAGGTGCCCATTCTGATGCTCACGGCTCTGGACGGAGAGACGCAGCAGCTCCGGGGCTTCGGCCTGAATATCGACGACTACGTGACCAAGCCCTTCTCCATGCCGGTCCTGCTGGAGAAAATCCGGGTGATCCTTCGCCGGAGCGGCGAAGCGGCGGAAAGCCGCCTGCATTACCGGGATCTGGTGGTGGACCTGGACACCAGGGAGGCTGCACTGGACGGCCGTCCCCTGGAGCTGACGGCCCGGGAATTCGAGCTGCTGCGCACCTTTCTGGCCGCGCCGGGGCGGGTCTTCACCCGGGAGATGCTGCTCTCCAGGCTGTGGGGCTACGACTTCTTCGGGGATGAACGGGTGGTGGACAGCCACATCAAAAACCTCCGCCACAAGCTGGGGCGGGACTATATTGAAACCGTGAGAGGGGTGGGCTACCGTGCTGCGAAGGAAACTCGCTGAAAGCCTGACGGTGCGTATTTTTCTGCTTACCTTCCTGCTGCTGCTGGGGGCAGGGGGACTCACCTTCGCCCTGATTGCCTGGGCCACCCCCATCACCTACACCGCTGTGATCAGCGACCGGCTCCAGGCCCAGGTAGCCGACCTCACCCAGCAGCTGGCGCAGACCAATCTGGCCGACGCGGGGCCCATCCTGGACGCCTTTGTCCGGGAGAGCGGGGCGGAGGTAGCCCTGACGGCCCCCGGCGGGGCGGAGGCGGACACCGGCTCCCTGTTGGTCCTGCCGGAGGAGGACTGGCAGGTGGCCGTCACCATGTCCGGGGCGGACAACTCGGTCCAGACCTATGAGGCCGACACCTATCAGGTGCAGATTGACCGGGCCGACGGTGTGGTGACCGCCACTCAGACGGGGATCCTCACCACCCAGATCACCTTTGCCGACCAGGAGGGGACCTACCAGCTGCTGGTCTCCCCTCAGCTCCGCTTGGCCAACCAGGCGGTGGAGGCCCTGGGGCGGGTGGCCCCCTGGCTGGCTCTGGTGCTGCTGGCCTTCTCCCTGCTGTGTGCGTTCGGGTACTCCCGGTATATCACCCGGCCCATCGTGCGGCTGAACGGCATCGCTGGCAGGATGGCGGAGCTGGACCTCCAGTGGGTGTGCGGGGAGCGGCGCCGGGACGAGATCGGCCAGTTGGGCCGCAGTCTGGACAAAATGGCCCGGCGGCTGTCTGCCGCCCTCACCGACCTGGAGACCGCCAACCAGGCCCTGCGGGGGGAGGTGGCCCGGGAGCGGGAGCTGGACCGACAGCGGATGGCCTTTTTCTCCGCCGCCTCCCACGAGCTGAAGACGCCCGTCACCATTTTGAAGGGACAGCTGGCCGGGATGCTGGAGGGCGTCGGCGTATATCAGGACCGGGACAAGTACCTGCTCCGCTCTCTCCAGACAACCGGCCGGATGGAGCGCCTGATCGGCGAGATGCTGTCCATCTCCCGCATGGAGTCCGGATCTGCCGCCGTCCGGCAAGATCCCGTGGACCTGTCCCCCCTGATGGCGCAGCAACTGGCTCTGGACCGGGAGCTGCTGGAGCAGCGGGGCCAGCAGCTGGTGTCCGCACTGACCCCGGGGATTACCGTGCCCGCAGACGCCTCCCTGCTGGGGAAGGCCGTGGGCAACCTGCTCTCCAACGCCTCCCGCTACTCGCCGGAGGGGGCGGAAATCCGGGTTTGGTGCGGCCGGTTGGAGGGCCGCCCCGCCCTGAGTGTGGAGAACACCGGAGCGCGGATCAGCGGAGATGCCCTGCCCCACCTGTTTGAGGCCTTTTACCGGGAGGAGGGTTCCCGGAACCGGAGCACCGGCGGCAGCGGACTGGGGCTCTATCTGGTGAAAATGATCCTGGACCGGCACGGCGCGGTGTGTACCATTGAGAATACGGAGGAAGGGGTAAAAGCGACTGTAAGGTTTTAGTTTTCTGCCCATTCCGGACTTTCTTCCGCAGATGTGACCGTTTCAAGTATACGCTGAGACATCGTACAAGCGGAGAAGCTGCATAGATCAGGCCAAGGAGGTTGCGTATGGCGAAAAAAATCCTGGTTCATGGTTCTGGACACAAGGCGGCAAGCTGGAAGGAAACGGTCTCCTGCATGGATGGCAAAGAGGAGCTGCTGTGTCCGGACCTGTGTGCCCTGCTTGCCGGGAAAACAGCAAGCTATCCGAGCCTCTATGGGGCGTTTGCAGAATACTGTGATCACGTCGGCAGGGCGGTCCATCTGTGCGGTCTTTCACTGGGCGGTATCCTGGCGCTGAACTATGCGCTGGACTTCCCCGAAAAGGTAAAAACGCTGGTCCTGATCGGGACGCCTCATAAAATTCCCAAGGCGGCGTTCGGTATCCAAAACCTGATTTTCCGCTTTCTGCCCAGATCCGTTTTTGACACCATGGCCTTTGATAAAGAGAGCACGTTTGTCTTGGGCAATTCCATGAAGAAGCTGGATTTCAGGGGCAGAGTGCGCGGTATGCGGTGTCCCGTCCTCATCATCTGCGGGGAAAAGGACCGTTCGAATATCCGCTCCGCCCAATACCTGTCGCAGAACATCCCTGGCGCGGAATTACAGCTTATCGAACATACCGGCCATGTTGTGAATGAAGAAAACCCAAAGGCGCTGGCCGAGCGTCTGAACAAATTCTATTCCCTGCATCCCTGACTGCTCCGCCAATCTATATGGAAGAAAACGAGTCCGCCGCAAAACAGAAGTGTTCTGCGGCGGACTTTTTGCAAGATATTTCCCGGTGTCCGCTTCTCCACACAAACCACACATAATCTCCAACTCCCCTCCACACAGCCATGGTATCCTTTCCGTATCCCAAGCAGAAAGGATACCGATCACATGGAAATCAACATTCAAAACGTCAGCATGACCTACCCCAGCGGAAAACAGGCCCTGCAGAACCTGAGTCTGGAGCTCCGGTCTCCCAGCCTCATCGGCCTGCTGGGGCCAAACGGCGCGGGCAAGTCCACTCTGATGAAGCTGCTGGTGGCCGCCCTGCTCCCCACATCCGGCTCCATTCTGGTGGACGGACAGCCCCTTCTCAAGACGGAGCGGCAGCTGAAGGCCCAGCTGGGCTATCTTCCCCAGGATTTCGGGTTGTTCAACGAGCTCACCGTGGCCCAGTTCCTGGACTATATGGCCGCCCTGAAGGGGCTGCGGGACTCCGGAACAGCCGTCCGCGAGGTGATCCGGACGGTCAATCTGGAGGGGCAGGCCCGCGCCCGCATCCGCAGCCTGTCCGGCGGACAGCGCCAGCGGGTGGG
>OGCZ01000832.1_pt1 | contig 11518 bp, 9 predicted proteins | sample 1570211 | NCBI WGS metagenome assembly OGCZ01 (sample SAMEA2582158, study PRJEB24529) | metagenome | biome: Human gut stool | place: China | collected 2011 | reverse complement strand
GATGCCCACAGCGGTGCAGCCCGCCGGGACGGGCAGCGCCAGCCGCAGGGTGGTGTTCCAGCCGTCCAGCCGGACGGTGTGGCTGTCCAGCGGGGTGCAGGGCAGAATGTTCTTGCAGCCGGTCAGCCGTGCGGCAGCGATGCTCTGCGGGTCTGCAAACACCTCTTTTGTTCTGCCGGTGCGCAGCACCTGCCCCTCGTTCAGCACGATCATCTCTTTGCACAGGCGGTAGGCCTCGTCCCGGTTGTGGGTCACCAGCAGGGCAGTGCCCGCAAAGCTTGCCAGCAGGCTGCCTACCTCGCCCTCTACCTCCTCCCGCAGGTAGCTGTCCAACGCGCTGAACGGCTCGTCCAGCATCAGGATGCGGGGCTTGCCCGCCAGAATGCGGGCCAGCGCAGCGCGCTGCTGCTGCCCGCCCGAAAGCTCACTGGACAGGCGGTGGGCCAGTTCCTCCAGCCGCATGGCGCGCAGGGCCTCCACACAGGCCGCTTTGCGGGCGGCGGGGTCCTTCTCCTTTTTCAGCGCGCAGAGGATGTTCTGCTCCACCGTCATATTCGGGAACAGCGCGTAGTTCTGGAACAGCAGGCCCACGTTCCTCTGCTGCGGGGGCAGGTCGATGCCCTGCTCGCTGTCGAACAGGACACGGCCATCCAGCACGATGCGGCCGCTGTCGGGTCTGACGATGCCAGCAATGCAGCGCAGGGTCATGCTTTTGCCGCAGCCGGATGCGCCGAGGATGGCGGCGGTGGTATTGCCCGCTGTGAACTCCGTGCGAAGGGTGAAGCCGTCGAACCGTTTGGTGATCTTGACGCTCAAACTCATGTGTGCTTCCCTCCCTGCTTCTGTTTGCGTTCCAGCAGGTTGACCGCCAGCAGCACCACTGCCGAGATGACGATGTCCACCAGCACCCACTGCATCGCCCCCATCTCATCGTTGGTGCGCCAGAGCTGATACACCGTGGTGGCGATGGTGGCCGTTTTGCCGGGGGTGTAGCCTGCGATCATGCTGGTCGCGCCGTACTCGCCCAGCGCGCGGGCAAAGGCCAGCACCGTTCCGGCCAGGATGCCCTGACGGCAATAGGGCATCCGCACCCGCCAGAAGATCCAGGTGTTGGAAAGCCCCAGCGTCTGCGCAGACCAGGCCAACGTCTCGTCAAAGCTCTCGAACGCGCCGCGGGCCGTGCGGTACATCAGCGGGAAGGCCACCACGATGGAGGCAAAGATGGCGCTGTACCAGTTCATGACCAGCTTGACGCCGAAATGCTCCAGAAAGAAGAGGCCCAGCGGCCGCTTGGCACCGAACAGCAGCAGCAGGAAATAACCCACGACCGTGGGCGGCAGGACCATGGGCAGGGTGAGCACCACGTCCAGCACACCTTTGAGCACACGGGGCAGCTTTGCGATATAATAGGCGGCAAAAATGCCGAGGAAGAACACCGCTGCGCAGCTGATGAGCGCAATGCGCAGGCTGTTCCATAAAGGATACCAGTCCACTTGCTTTCACCTCCCTCTTTCGTCTCACAGCAGGGCCCTGCTGTTTCCGGCGTCCGGGATCTCCTTCGGCCAGTCACAGCCTGCCCGGCCTGCCAAGAGCTCCCCTGTCAGGGGAGCTGGCGAGCAAATGCGAGACTGAGCGGTTTACAGTGCGGTGAAGCCGACGCTCTCGAACACTTCGCCTGCCGCAGAGGTCTGCAGATACTCCAGAAACTTCCGGGCAGCAACGGCGTTGGGGGCAGCCTTCAGGACGGCAGCCGGGTAGATGACCTGACCGCACATCTCCTTCGTGGCCTCATCCACGACCTTCAGACCGGCGCTGAAGGCATCGGTGCAGTAGACGACACCGGCATCCACGCTGGCCTCGCTGACCTGAGTGGTGACTTCCTTGACGTTGGAGCCGTAGGTGATGACACCGGCCGCAGCCAGAGCGGCTTCGTCCAGCTCGTAGCAGGCTAAAATCTTCTGGGTGTACTGCCCCACCGGCACATCGCTGTTGCCCATGCAGAACAGGATGTCCTCCGCCTTCAGGTGCTCGGCCAGAGAATCGAAGCTGTCGATGCCCTTGTCGGCACTTTCGGGGACGCACAGGACGACCTTATTTTCCAGCAAATCCACGCGGGAATCGCTGTCCACGAAATCCAGACCCTCGGTGTTCACCTCAGCGGAAGCGGTGCTGTCCAGCTGGTTCATCTGCTTCTGACCTGCCGAAAGGAACAGGTCGCAGTCTGCGCCCTCCTGGATCTGGGTCTTCAGGGTGCCGGAAGAGTCGAAGTTGAAGCGGAAGGTCACGCCGGGGTTCTCTGCCGAATAGGTCTCGGCGATGGCGTTCAGCGTCTCGGTCAGGGACGCTGCAGCGAAGACGATCAGCTCGACGGACTCGCCCGAAGCAGCCTCCGAAGAGGCGGCGGCAGAGCCTGCCACGGAGGAAACGGAGCTTCTGGAGCCGCCGCAGGCGGTCAGGGCAGCAGATGCGGACGCGATGCCGGCAGCGCACAGGAAGCCGCGGCGGGAGATCTGGGCATTCATGGTCATTTCTCCTTCTGTTGTTCCCATAGAGTTATCGTTTACAGCGTCTCCCGCAGGGCGGGGCTGTAAAGGCCGCATTACTTCCGGGCACACTCGCCGTCCCGCCCGGCGGCGATGCGGATGCCGTGTTCGAGGCTGGGCAGGATGTATTCCAGATTCTCCTGCACGGCCTTGGGGCTGCCCGGCAGATTGACGATGAGTGTCTTGCCGCGCAGGACGCTGGCTGCGCGGCTGAGCATCCCACGCGGGGTGATGCTCAGGCTGTGGTACCGCATGGCCTCGGCGATGCCGGGGGCGCTGCGGGTGGCCACAGCATAGGTTGCCTCCGGGGTGATGTCGCGCGGGGAGAAGCCGGTGCCGCCGGTGGTCAAAATCAGGTTCACCTGTCGGCCGTCGGCCAGCCGGATGAGCTGGGCCTTCAGCGCCTTGGCCTCATCGGGCAGGATCATGGTCTCCTCCACTTTGTACCCGGCGGCGGTCAGCATCTCCACGATGAGCGGGCCGCTCTTGTCCTCCCGCTCGCCGCGGGCGCCTTTGTCCGACAGAGTGATGACGGCTGCGCGCAGCGGCGGGTCTTCTTCCGGGGGCAGCAGGATCATCTCATCGCCCACATGGAGAGTGCCGCCGTGGAGCACACGGGCGAACACGCCCTCGTGGGGCATGATGCACTCGCCGGTCTGCTGTTTGATGACGCAGTCGTTGTGGCATTCCTTGCCGATCTGGGTCATCTCCAGCACGACCTCACCGACCTGAAAGCGGCTGGTGACGGGCAGATTGCGGAAATCGAACCCCTCCACAACGAGGTTTTCGCCAAAGGCACCGTAATCGACCCAGATCTTCTTGCGGAAGTTCTCGATCTTTTCGGCGCTGAGCAGGCTGACCTGACGGTGCCAGTTTCCGCCGTGGGCGTCGGTCTCAATGCCCCATTCCGGGGTCAGGGTGGCTTCGGGCACCTCGGTCTTGACGGTGCCGCGCTTCGGGCTGGTGCAAATGGCCAGGATCTTTCCCATATTATCCTCCGATCCGATACATCCCGCGCGTAGCCGGGACATCCTGTTTCAATTCAAAGTGGTGCTCCTGGGGCTTTTCCCAGATCGTGGTGCGGATGGCGCTGAGCAGCGCTTCGTCCGACGCGCCGCTGCGCAGGAGCATTTTCAGGTCGCAGCCCGCCTCGCTGGCAAGGCAGGGGCGCAGAAAGCCCTGGCTCGTGAGCCGGACCCGGTTGCAGGAAGCGCAGAACTTGCCGTGCACGGCTGCAATGAAGCCCACGCTCCCCTGCCAGCCCGGCGCGGTGTAGTAGACTGCCGGGCCATCGCCGATGCCTGCCGTTTTCTGACGGGAAAGCGGGGCCAGCTCCGGCCAACGCTTCCGAAAGCGGGCCAGCAGGTCCGGCCCGGAGATGCAGGGCATCGCGGCCCCATAGCCGATGGGCATCATCTCGATGAAGCGCACCTGCAAAAACTTTGTCTCCGCCAGAGCAGCCAGCGCTTCCAGCTCTCCCTCGTTGACGCCCACCTGCGGCACGCAGTTCAGCTTGACGGGCAGGCCGCTTTCCAGCGCGGCCCGGATGCCCGCCATCACGTCCGCAAAGGCGTCCCGCGCGGTGATGCGGGCGAACACTTCCGGCGAAAGGGTGTCCAGGCTGATGTTCACGCTGTCCAGCCCGGCGGCAAGCAGGGCGGGCAGCTGCTGCGCCAGCAGCACCCCATTGGTGGTCATGGTGACACGGCGGATGCCGGGGATGGCTTTCAGCTGCGCCACCAGATGGTCCACACCTTTGCGCACCAACGGCTCGCCGCCAGTGACGCGGACCGTATCCACCCCGCACAGCGCAAACAGTGCGGCAAGGCGGAGAAATTCTTCGTACGTCAGGATATCTTCCCGTTCCAGTTTCTCCACACCGTCCGGCATACAGTAGCGGCAGCGCAGGTTGCACAGGTCGGTGACTGAGAGGCGCAGATAGTGGATCGTGCGGCCTTTTGCATCAAACATAGCCGCCCTCCGCCCGGATGTACAGGCCGCTCTTGCCGCCGCTCTTCTTTTCCAGATGGATCTCGCCCAGCTCCATCCCCTTGTCCACGGCCTTGCACATATCGTAGATGGTCAGCAGCGCGGTGGAAACACCGGTCAGAGCCTCCATCTCCACGCCGGTGACGCCGCTGGTCTTGACGGTGCAGCGGGCCTCCACCGCCCGGCGCTCCGGCAGCAGTTCGAACTCGATCTGTACCTTGGTCAGCGGCAGCGGATGGCACAGCGGGATCAGCTCGCTGGTGCGTTTGGTGGCCATGATGCCAGCCACGCGGGCCACGCCCAGCACATCGCCTTTCTTCACCGTGCCGTTCTGCACGGCGGCAAAGGCGTCTTCGTTCATGGTAATGATGCCGTGGGCCGTAGCCTCGCGGGAGGTGACAGGCTTGCCGCTCACGTCCACCATCACCGCATTGCCCTCGGCATCGAAATGGGTCAATTTATTTTCTGTTGTATTCATAAAATTCACGTTATCCTTCGTACAACCTCTCAGGCGCTTCGCGCCCAATTGGGCCCCAGCGAACAGCAGAACTTGCCCGTCCTGCCAAGGGCTCCCCTATCAGGGGAGCTGGCATCGCGAAGCGATGACTGAGAGGTTGTACCACATGCTGCGTTTCCGTTTTGCTTCACGGTTTCCTAAAGGCTTATCCTTCGTACAACCTCTCCGTCACCTTCGGTGACACCTCTCCTGGTAGGAGAGGCTTTGGCATTCCGCAAACTTCATCTCTTCGCGATGACTGAGAGGTTCATCCAATAAGCCGGAGCGCTCAACAGTGCCCGAACCCGCAGTTGGGCCAGGTGCAGGTGCTGCAGCCCAGGCAGAGGCCGCCCTCCCCCAGGCGGGCGATGTCCTCGGCGGTGATGGGGTCATCGGCCAGCAGACGGGGCAGCAGCAGATCGAAAATGGTCCGCTTGGCGTACATCACGCAGCCCGGCAGGCCGCAGACGGGCACACCTTCCAGATAGCTGACCAGGAACATGGCACCGGGCAGCACCGGCGCACCGTAGCTGATGATGTCAGCCCCGGTGTTTCGGATGGCCAGCGGGGTGCGGTCGTCGGGGTCCACGCTCATGCCGCCGGTGGTGAAGATCAGCTCGCAGCCCGCCGCCTTTGCTTCCAGAATGGCCGCCGTAATGCCCGCCGGGTCGTCGTCGCAGACCTTGTGGAAGACCATCTCGCAGCCGTATTCCGCCAGCTTGCGTTCCAGGATGGGGGTGAATTTATCCTCGATGCGGCCCTTGAAGACCTCGCTGCCCGTGGTGATGACCGCAAACTTCTTCTGGTGGAAGGGCAGGACGTTCAGGATGGGCTTGTCCCCCGCTGCTTTCTGCATAGCGTCCATCTTTTCCTGCTCGATGACCAGCGGGATGATGCGGGTGCCGGCCAGTTTGGCTCCTTTTTTCACCGGCATGTCGCCGTGGATGGTGGCGATCATCATCTGCGGGGTGCTGTTCACAGCCATCAACGCCTTGCGGTTGATCTTCAACAGGCCGTCGCAGTCCGCAATCAGCTCGATCTTGCCTTCTTTCGGCGCAGTGCCGTGGATATTTTTGCCCGCAGCGGCCTTGTACAGCAGGGCGGCTGCTTCGTCCTCGTGGAGGATGCCGGGCGTCTTTTCCCAGACGTACAGGTTCTCCTTGCCGATGCTCAGCAGCACCGGGATATCCTCCGGCTGGACGATGTGGCCCTTGCGGAAGCGGGGGCCTTTGAACTCGCCCGGAAGGATCTGGGTGATATCGTGGCAGAGCACCTGCCCTGCGGCGTCTTCGGTACGGATCAGTTTCATAATCGCTTTCCTCTCTTCCTCACAGCGCGGGCATCTGGGCTGCGATCCAGTCGGCCAGTGCCTCCGGCTCATCCAGTGCAAAATCCGCGCCCGGCACATCGCCCACGACGGCCAGCGGCTCAAGGGAAGCCGGCTCATTGGAGATGGCGCTGCGCACGACTTCGATCTTGGGCCAGCCGCTCTCCTTGAAGCCTTCCATCAGCACCAGATCATAGCCATGGCGCTCGAACAGGGCCAGCAGATCCTGCTCGGTGAGGCGGAACGCTTCCGTGAGCAGATAGCGCTGCCCGGAAAAGACGGCCACGCCCTCGGCTCCGGCTTCGCGCAGGCGGAAGCTGTCGGTGCCGGGGACATCGGGGGTGAAATCGTGGCCGTCGTGTTTGATGACGCCCACCTTCAGCCCCCGCGCCCGCAGCAGCGGGATGAGCTTTTCCAAAAGGGTGGTCTTGCCGCTGTTGTGCACCCCGCTGACGGCAAGCACCGCCGGGTGTTTCAGGCTCAGCTCTGCGGCCAGAGCCTCTTTGCGTTCAGTATACAAAGGAAAGCACCTCCACTTCCTCGCCCGGCTCCACCGGGCCGCTGCCAGCAGGCAGCTCCACCAAAGAATTGCAGCCGATCATGGCCGACAGGCTGCCGGACGAATGGGCCTCGGTGTTGCCCTCGCCGGGGATGGCAACGGTGCCGCCCGATGCTCTGGCCCGCAGGTAGCGGTTCCCCTTGCTGGGCTTGGAAAAGCCGGTGGTCAGGGTGCGGCGGGTGCGGGGCAGGATGCAGGCTTCCTCCTGCCGCCCGGCGGCCCGCAGCAGGGCCGGGACGGCGTATTGTTCCAGAGTGGCTGCGGCGGCAAAGGGGTTGCCCGACAGGCAGAACACGAGTTTTCCCTCGACCTCTGCGGCCAGCATCGGGCTGCCGGGCTTCTGGGCGACCCCCGCAAAAATGCTTCGGGTACCCAGCATTTCCAGCACTACGGGCAGATAATCCTTCTGCCCGACCGACACGCCACCGCTGGTGATGACGGCATCGCACCCGGTGAGCAGTTCTTCCAGCTCGGCTGCGATGCGGGCCGGGTCGTCCGAGCAGTGGCGGCGGCGGACGGCGAATCCCAGCTGGCGCAGGCGGGCCGCATTCTGGATGCCGTTGGCGTCGTAGATCTTGCCGGGCACCCAAGACTCTCCGGGGGCCAGAAGCTCGCTGCCGGTGGCCAGCACACCGATGGTGAGTGGCTTGTACACCGGCACTTCGGCATACCCCTGCCCGGCCAGCACACCGAGGTGGGCAGGCGTGAGCACCGTGCCCGCTTCGGCGACCAGCGCTCCGGCGGCGATGTCCTCGCCCCGGAAGACCACGTTCGCGTTGTGGGAAAGTTCGGCGTAGATGCGCACGGTCTCTTCCCCGCCGTCGGTCTGCTCCTGCATCAGGACGCAGTCGGCCCCGGCGGGCAGCGGCGCACCGGTCATGATGCGGGCCGCGCACCCGGCAGGCAGCTCTGCCGTGGGGGCATCCCCGGCATAGAGCTTCATCACCACCGGCAGGGCTTTGGGGGTCATCTCTCCGGCCCCGGCGGTGTCGGCGCTGTGAAGCGCATAGCCGTCCAGCGGGCTCCGGTCAAAGGGGGGCTGGTCCATCCGGGCACAGAGCGGCGCAGCGGCGATCCGTCCGCAGGCCTCGTCCAGCCCGACATTCTCGACCGCAGGCCGGGGCAATGCCGCCGCAGCATCCAGCACACGGCGCAGCGCCTCGCCAGGCGCACAAAAAGGCTGTTTCATCGAAAAATATCCTCCATTTTATCCCGCAGAGAGCCGCCGTCCGCTATGGCCCGGACAGCATGCCCCCCTTTGCGGGTTCCATCGTTTTCAAACGGCAGGTAAAAAATGCGGGGACGTCTTGACCGAAAATCAAAACGCCCCCGCAGAAAACACGACGCACACCCCGCGCGGCTGTTTGCAGACAGCTGTGCCGGGCGGGACTCGCTCCGCGCGGGCTGTTGCAGCAGCCGTGCGCAGGGCAGGCCCCGGTGTCGGGTCGATGGGAGGAGTTCTTTTTTTCAAATTGCAGCGTTTCTTCTGCGGGAAGGCGGCCGGGTTTCCCCTGCCACCCTTGAATGCCGGTCTGCGGTGCAGGCCCTTAGCATTGCGGCGCGGCGTCAGTGCCCTGCGGGTTTAGACGCCTTTGCTCAAAGAAGCTCTTATACCCTATTCAGTTTTGATCTGGAATGTTTAATCGCAGAACTCATCCACATCGCTGATGGCTTTGGCATAGCGGCGGGTGAGATACTGGGTGGAAAAGAGGAACCGCTCGTTCTGGTTGTTGGTCAGCTCCTCGATGTCCGCAAACTCCGGCCTGCCCTGCATGGTCTTCCAGGTCTGCTCGATCTCGTCCGGCGCAAGGCCGTAGGGGGAGCGCTGGAAGTAGCGCAGCGGGGTGGCGCTGGGGTAGATGCGGGCATTGAACCGCACCATCTCCGCAAACATCACACACAGGTCCCGGTCCTCGATGAGCTGCGCGATCATCGCGTAGTTATCGCTCATGTTGGCATTGGAGTAGTAGTAGGTGTCCTTTGCGCCCGCGCGGGTGACGATATCGGTGCACTGGGGGTCTGCGGGCATCTGCGCCAGCAGCTCATCGGCGTTTTCCACTTCCTCCAGCAGCAAAGCGTGGGGGGTAATCAGCGCAGCCGCAGAGCGGGCACGGATGTAACCGGCCAGCTCCTGTGCAGGGGTCAGCTCCGGCAGCTCCGGGGCGGTCTTGGTGGGCTGATCCGCAAAGGGATCGTTTTCCGCCTCCGGCTCACTTGCCAGAAAATCCAGCAGTTCCGGCTTTGCAGCATCGGGCTGCGCAGCCCCGGCGGCTTCGGGTGCGGTTTCGGAGGCCTGCTTTGCGGCAAGCTCGGCGGTCTCCCGCTCCACTGCGGCGATCACGTCCTCGCCGGTCTTGGCGGCGCTGCCGTCAAAGGTGCTGCCGGTCTCCTTCAGGCGGCGGGCAGTCTCGCTTGCGGCGTCGATGTCGAACACCTCTGCCTTGGGCTTTTTCTTGGCGGCCAGTTCTGCCTTTTGCAGTTCCAGAACGGCCTGTTCCGGGTCTACGCTGCCATCCACCGTGGTGGTGTAGCCGGGTTTACGTCTGCCAAACAACATGACGGTCTTTCCTCTTTCTATGGGATTTATTCAGCTGCTGCGGTGTTCTGGGCGTAGATGCCGCGCTTCTCCAGATCATCGGCCATGTCAGCCAGATCATACTTCTCCAGCGTCTCGCGGGTGGGCACACCGGTGGTGCGGTCCCAGCCGAAGATGTCGTAGAACAGATCCTTAGCCTTCTCCATGTCGGCGCGGTCCAGCTTGGTGGTGCCTTCCTCAAATGCCTTGAAGTCGGGGTCCTTATCAAATACCCAATCGCAGATGGCATCGTGCTCCTGACGCAGGTTTGCGCTGCCGCAATTCTGCTGGAAGCTGATGGCGGTCATGGCGCGGAGCATCTGGGTGATGCGCTCGCCGGCCTCCTGCAGGCTTGCCTGGGTGTAGGTCTCGCCGGTAACAGCAGTCATAAAGTCTGCCTGCAGATCCAGGTCGCCGTGGTACTCACGCTCCTTGGAGGGAGACTGGGTCATGGGCCACATCCAGTTGCAGAGAGTAGCAGAGTCGTGGAAGTTCTTATCGTTGACGCAGTAAGCCGCCAGCTTTGCCTTGTTCTCGTTGATGGGAGTGTAGGCCTTGGCCTTATCGTAGCAGCCCTCGCCGAAGAAGTCCTCCATGACCTTCTTGGTCACCTCATAGGGAGCACCGGAACCGGTCTCGCAGACGATCTCGTGGATCATGCAGTCACGGTTGTAGACGAGGTTGTACAGCATACCAACCTGCCATGCCTCAGCAGGGCCGTGGTGGTTGGGGAAGCCGTTGTAGATCAGGTTGGAGTTGGTTGCACCATCGTCGCGGTCCAGCCAGCTCTTGGGCAGGCCGAACTTTTCCATCATGGCCAGCGTGCCCTTGGCGATGACGGACAGGTCGCCCTCGCCGTAGGCCATGCGGCGGATGAGCTCGACCTCCCAGCGGGGGTCACCGGCCTTCTCCCAGGACCAGGGCAGCGAATCGTACTCTTCCTCGCTGATGTACTGGGTGGCCTCCTCGCGGGGCATCCGCAGGATCCACAGCAGATCGCGGTTCAGGTTGCCGTAGTTGTCCCACAGACCCATGTCGTCCACAGCATGAGACCATGCCAGATTGATGACCATGGTGCCGTCGCCCTCGTACTTGAAGTCATGGACGCCGTCCGGGTACACGCGGGTGCCGTACAGCACGGGCATGCAGGTGTTGGAGTTGTGGGTGGGCAGATCGTAATCTGCCAGCGGATCCACATCATACTCGGTGTAGCAGCGGATGGGGCAGGAAGAGCAGCCGCCGTTCTTCACGGTGTACTCTGCAGCCGGTGCGCCGAAGTCAAAGTAGCCCTTGAAGCAGCGCAGCGCCACCTTGTTGATGTCGTTGTAGGGCTGCTCGCCGGTGTCCACAGGGCCGCCGGGGGCCTTTTTCCACATGCGGCCGGGTGCGCCGGACCAGCGGTTCTTGCCGGAGGTGGCGCTGTACTCCGCCCAGCTCTGGGGCTGTGCGGGCACGTTGTGGTTGTTGTTGCCGCCGATCAGGTTGCCCATCATGTAGTTGGACAGTTCCAGCACCTTCTTGGGGTCTGCGACCTTGACGCTGCCGGTGCCGCGGATGACCAGGCCCTTGAGCTTCTTGTTGCCCAGCGCAGCGCCCAGGCCTGCACCGGCAGAGTTGCCGAAGCTGGTGTTCAGGGTGGAGTAGTCCACCAGGTTCTCACCGGCAGGGCCGATGGAGGCGGACTCGAACTCGCGGCCGTTCTGCTCGATCAGCCACTTGTTGGAGGCAAAGGTGCCCTTGCCCCAGATCGCGCTGGCATCCTCCAGAGAGACGTCGCCGTCCTCGATGCGCAGGTAGACGGGCTTTTCGGAGATGCCGCTGATGATGATGCCGTCGTAGCCGGCATACTTCAGCATGGGGCCGATGTGGCCGCCCATGTGGCCGTCAATGATGGACTTGCCCTTGGACCAGGTGGAACGGAAGGTCACGTTCATGCGGCCGGAGCAGGGCACACCGGAGCCGGTCAGGGGGCCGACACCGAAGATGACCAGTGCCTTTTCGTCATAGGGGTCGAGGTCCATGGGAGCCT
>OGCZ01000829.1_pt1 | contig 11537 bp, 8 predicted proteins | sample 1570211 | NCBI WGS metagenome assembly OGCZ01 (sample SAMEA2582158, study PRJEB24529) | metagenome | biome: Human gut stool | place: China | collected 2011 | reverse complement strand
TATATAAATTGGATACCCTAAATATAATTCACCTGTTATATCTGGAAAAGCATCACATAAAGCCTGAACCAAATATTCTGCCACTTCTTGCTTTTGCCATATATCCAATGATCCCATAATTTTCAATTTATTTGACATGAGATTTATCCTCCTTAAAATGATCTTTTGTACTACAAAATTTACTAATTTCAAAAGACTAATTTCAACAATTCTACTGACTTTTCTTCTAATAGATCATTAGTTCCCAGTTCACCACGAAAAGCACGCACAAGAACCGCTTTTTTCATTACATCAATTTGACTAATAACCAACTCTGCTGCGTCTTTTACCTGACGTTCTTTTTTAAGAACATCACTTACCATATTTAATATTGCCTTTTGTTCTTCTATTACTGGTAACCTAACAGGATAATTTTTAAGCTGCGTTGAATTAATGGAGGCAAGATTTGTCGTTTGTTTAGCACAGCTCAAAAAATATTTTTTGCCATAACGACTTCCCGCCTGTAATGATAGAAAATATGGATCTAAAATCTTTTTGTCAGGACGAACAACAAATACATGATTTTGATGTAAACATACTTTAATCTCTGCATTCCAAACAGAACCGCGACCTAACTTATCAAAATCGCCTCCTTCAGTAAACAATACATCTCCTTTCTGCAACAAATATCTATCTACCATTTTTTCTGATACTTCTATTCTTTTTATTTCCTTCAAGTTAAAATAACCATCCTGTACATTAGCAACCCTTAGATAAGGTAAACAAATTGTTTTATCATTAAAATGTTTTCCTTTCATTATCCCAGTTTGGAGCGTTGATATTTCAATAAGGGGTACTGTTCTCCAACTCTCTATAGAAATTCCTCTGCTTTTTCTCCATTGCTTTGTCAGCTCACCAGTAAATGCCTTATGTAAAATTGCAGACTTACGCAATTCAAAACCAGCCACAACTGCTTGAGCCTTTTCCTTAGCTTCGTCTAACTTTGAAAAAATACTTTCAATACGATCAACAATACGCCCCTGCTCTTTTAATGGTGAAAGTGGGACAGGAATTCTATTCATATTCGCTTGTGTTAGTTTTAGTCGAGTTGTTCCATTTACATAATTCGTATAATCAAAGCAATTTAAATAATGTAATAAATAATAATTTCCAATGTTTCCAAAGTATGATCGTAATACATGCGCATGATTATTAACCCATGCTTTTCCCTTGATTATATATGCCTTATCTTTTAATAAATCCAAAAATGGTGCACCATCTTCGCCAACTAGTACAAGTTGTTCATCTGTAAGAAAATCATTAATCCACCCAACTTGTCCTGTTGCTCCATAATACGGAATATCTCCGTTACGAGATACTCGCTCTGTTGCGTTTATAGGTTTTCTAAAACTATCCAAACACTCTGCAAAACCACCAGTTAAATACACCCAGCACCAATTCTCCGGTATCTTATATGGCTGTTCCTCCACTGGCACAAGTGCCTGAGCTAACTTTTCTTCCATTGTCAGCTCTTTTGCTGCCTTTTTATCTTTTGCCATCTTTTCTTACACCTCCGAGCCTTCCAACGCTTTTAATTCTTTCACTACGCTCATCAGCAAATCAACTGCTTCCTCTAACTGTGCAATTGCTTCCTCACCACTTTCAATTGGATCCGGTAAATCCTCGTAATCTACGATTGAATCATCACGAATCAAGCCAAGGTCAAGGCTGTTTCCTTTCTCTGCAATCTGCTCGCGAGTGAAAACGCTCCATCTTTCATCCTCAACTGCATAGCGGTCTTTTGCTTCATATGCTGCCTCAAAGTCTGCAAAATGTTCCTTCTTCAATGGGTTGGTCTTTCCAAAGGAAGGCATGTTGGTACGCAGATCATAAAACCAAACTTCTTTTGTATTTCCCTTATCCGTCTTTTCACGAGTAAAGAATAATACATTTGTCTTTACGCCCTGCGCATAGAAAATGCCAGTTGGCAAGCGAAGAATGGTATGTAAATTGCACTTGTCCATCAAGTCAACACGAATCTTCTCACCTTCACCATCTGCAAAAAGAACATTATCTGGCAGAACAACTGCTGCACGCGCTTTTCCATCTGCCTTTAAGCTACGATAAATATGCTGTAAGAAATTTAACTGCTTATTACTGGTAGGAAAGGTAAAATCATCACGAGTTGCACGCTCACCACCTTTTTTTGTTCCAAATGGCGGATTCGTCAATACGACATCGTATCCTTTCATGCTCTTACCAATGTTGGATAATGTATCGCCCAGGATAATTTCTCCATCAATATCGTGTAACATTGCATTCATTAATGCAAGACGATGTGTGTCATGTACCAATTCTACACCAGAAAATGCCTCTTTTCGCTCAAATGCTGCGGTGTCTGCATCCAAATCAAAAAAATCATCGGTTTGCTCTCTCACATACTGATTGGCTGCAATCATAAAACCGAATGTTCCACAAGCAGGATCATTGCAGCGCTCACCCAGCTGTGGTTTTATCAAACGTGTCATTACCTCAATCAGCACACGAGGGGTAAAATACTGGCCCGCTCCAGATTTTTTCTCATTTGCATTCTTTTCCAGTAATCCCTCATAAAGATTTCCTAAGCCTTCTTCACGAGCAGAAAACCAATCCAAACCGTCAATTGTCGTAATGATTTTTTCAAGATTCTTTGGTTCTTCAATGTTTGTTGCTGCACCCTGATAAATTTCACGGACGCGTCCTGTGCACTTTTCGCCCAGATGCTTCAATAGCTCCTCATAAAATTTCTTTAATTCAATACCACTCTTTTCCGTTAATTTATCCCAACAATAACATTCTGGAATCTGGCTTTCTGCACCTGTTTCCTTTGCCATTTTCAAGAATAAAATATAGGTAAGCTCGGTAACATACTGATGATAGGTAATACCATCATCTCTTAACACATTACAAAGATTCCAGAGCTTTGAAACAATTTCTTGGGTTGTCATGCTGTTCTTCCTCCATCATCGTATAAATACTCATTCAGTTCAAATACGATGTTTTCTAATTTATCTCCAAATACTTTATTAATTTTATTGAATCCTCCCTGTGATCTGAATCGTCCATCTTCATCAAACACAGTAACATTCAGTACCGATTCCTCCATCAGATATTTTTCCATTCTGGCAATCCAGTTCAATTCCTGTTTGGAGAAATTGTGTGCTTTTTTAAGCTTATCAATTGCTCTTTTGATTCTAGCTTCATGCGAAATCAGTGCAGATCCAATCGCATATCTACGAATTAAGCTAATAATGTCCGCCGTAATCTCCTGATTGGTCATTTGAGAAATCGCTGTATTTAACTGCTGCGTCGTAAAACCTTCTCTATCTAATGTAAGGCGCAGCGATTTTAAGCTATCGCGTGTCAATTCTTTTGGTCTGGTACAAACAATATTGAGTGCTGCAATCTCATCCATTTTTGTCTTTACATACGCAGCAAAGGCATCCAAATAATCTTCTGGCTTACTTCCATTGCCATAGCCTCTTGTATGTTCCAACAATTCATCTTCATGCTTTGAGATAACAACAGACCGACCACCGTTTGGTTTTAACTGATCCAGCATTTTAAACAGCTCTCCACAAGCAAGCAGTTGTTTCTTTGCTTCTGAAGGGCTATCGCAACTCTGGATATTGGCAATAAACTGTGTCGGTTTGTATCCACCAGACAGACTAATAAAATGCTCCATTGCTTTGCTGCTCATATTTTGCTTTCTGCGCTGCAACTTTGCAATAATTTGATTAATCTGATTCTGCACCTCTTTTTCATCTGTCAACACTTCCAAACCTTCTAGTAATTGTGTAAAAGTTGCTGTTGGATTTACAACAACAGGTTTCATTGTATTGACTTCATCTAATGAATCATATACACCTACAGGATCATAAATTTCAAAATGCGTCTTATGAATTTCAGGACAAAGCCTGGTAGCTCGTCCAAGCATCTGTTCAAATAAAATTCTTGATTTTACACGCCGCATAAATACAAGCGTTGTAATTTCTGGCACATCAATACCGGTTGTCAACAAATCTACCGTAACGACAATACTTGGATATCGCTCATTTTTAAATCGTTGAATGGCCTCCTCAATCTTTTTCTTATTACCACCACCAACGCTGCCCGTTATTTTCATAATGGCATCATTATCCACACCTGTCTCTGTATAGATTTCTTTTAAAATTTTTACAATAAGATCTGCATGTTGGTCATCAACTGCATAAATCAATGTCTTTCCTTGCACCTCAGGCGTTTCAGGATCAATGTCGCGAGCAATCTCGGCAAGTACAGCTTTGTTAAACGGTTCCGTAATTACCTGACGGTTAAATTTATCTACGTCAAAATCGAGTTCATCGTCCAATAGCTCTGAATTTGTGATCTCCCCTGTTATGGAATCATATCTTGTGACTATATCACCTTTTTTATAATGAATTCCTTCTTTGCTTAGCTTTGTTGTTAATTGATGCGGTGCATCATGATCTACAAGGTAGCCTTCAATAACTGCTTCCCTATATGTATATTTATATACAGGCTGTCCAAAAATCTCTGTTGTTTGCAAAGCAGGAGTTGCCGTCAATGCAATTTTTATTGCATCAAAGTACTCCACAACAGAACGATATTTGCTCTGATAATCAATCTGATCACGATAAAGAAGTTCGTCCTCTCCCATTTCCTTGTCTAAAATATAGCCACGATGCGCTTCATCAATGATAACCAAATCAAAATCTGTAACCGCAGGCATCGTATCTCCTTCATTATAAAGAATACGTTTTACCATGCTCTGCACCGTAGCCACTTGCAGTTTTGTTTCCTTATCAATCACCTTGTCTTCCAGACCTTTAATATTATAAATATCATCAAGTGTCATTAGTTCTTCTAGCTTTACTTCCTCGAATACATCTGTTGCTTGTTTACCAAGCGATGTACGATCTACCAGAAACAAAATTCTGCGAAACCGACCTGTTTTCAAGAAACGATAAATCATCCCAAGGATTGTGCGTGTTTTACCCGTACCCGTAGCCATCGCCAACAAAATATTCTGTTGCCCATTCAAAATTGCATGTTCAGCTGCCTGAATTGCTTTTAACTGATAGTCTCGAAGATTCAGGCCGTCTTTATCGCGCAGTAAATCATATGGCATATCTTGTAATGCTTGATCTTTTGCTGCAATATCCCGTTCAAGCAGTTCTAACATACCAGTAGGACTCATCCACCCTTTCAATGCTTTTGGGGCATTATCAGACTTTCTTAAGTCAAGAAACCACACACCACTTTTCGTATCATATTGCTCCAGATAAGGTCTTCCATTTGTTGCAAAGACAAATGGCACCTTATAATTCCTCCACATACCAATTTGATACTTTTCATCTTCAGCACGTACATTTCTGGAATAATCTTTGCATTGATAATCGATTACTGATGGAATATCCTTATGAATTGCTTTCGCCTCAATTATGGCAACAAGCCGTTCATCAATAAATAACGCATAATCTGCAAATCCTTTTTTGCCAACAGTAGAATCTGTCGGCCATTCGGCTATCGCAATATTTCTTCCCTTTTCTGGACGAGTTCCTTTTGAGTAACGCAGCTTTTGCGTATCTACTTCCCATCCAACTTTACGTAACTGTTCGTCAATAAGATATCTGGTCTCTGCCTCTGATTTTACCCTCTGCCGCATTGCTTTTCCTGCTTGGCTTTTACGTTCTTCTTTTTTAACACTCAGAGCCATTGCTGCAACCTTGGATGCCTCTGCGATCAACTTTTCTTCTTCGGTTTGTTCTTTTTCTTTATCGACAATTTCTAATCGAACATTTTTATCTGGCATTTCAAACGTTTTGTTCTGATAATTCCAATCACCATACGTTTGCATAAACCATTCTGTCAAACTATACGCCATCTGAATAAAAATTTTTCCATCTTCAACTGATGCATAATTTTCATGAACAGCCTTATTTCTGATTTTTCTAAGACCATGAAGAATATCTGCCAAATCAGACGTAACTACACCTTCACGATATAATGTATGAATACGATTTGCAGAGGTATTATCAACAGGCAAATCAATCCTGTCATAGATAAAAATCAAATTAACAATAGTTTCCCCTATCATTCCTAATTTCAACAAGCAGGAATTTGAATCACTATATAAATATTTCTCGGCAAGTTCTCCAAAATTTGCCAGAACTGGAAATTTTTCTTTTAAAAAGTCAAAATTTGAATACACCTTACTGCTTCCTCCTATCGTACACATTTTCCTTCCTATCGTACCATTACAATCACGTTTTCAATTTTTCACACAAAAGACTCTTCCGATACTTTTGTATATAATTTTAGTAAGATACACCTCATCTTTCTCTAAAATCACTGTTAATGTCAATTATACAATTTTAAAATTGAATTTGCAATATAATTTGATTATTCAAAAGAGGAATTTTGTCGAATTTTGGCTTGTTTTAGTTTGTTCTTTCATTCATTTCGTTTTAAAATAAAATGGAAAAGCGGCCCCTGCCCTTGCAGCTGCCGCTTATCTCTTAATCGTAATTATTTATCAAATTTAACCTACTGCTTCATCCTCCCTATTATCTGTCCCCCATTCTCTTTCAGCCACTTGACCTGCTCTTTATAGTCAGGAATCACCTTCTCTACCTCTGCCCAAAATGCCTCTGAATGATTCATTTCTTTTCGATGGCATAGCTCATGCACGACAACATAGTCAATCACTTCTGGCGGTGTCAGCATTAGTAAGCAATTAAAATTAAGATTTCCTTTGCTGCTGCAGCTCCCCCATCTTGTCTTTTGATTGCGAATTGTTATTTTTCCATATGTAACACCGATATGCTTTGCGAAATAGCTTACTCGCTTCGGAATGTGCTGCAAGGCTTTGTCTGCAAGTTTTTTAATCTCCTCATTTGTCAAATACTCACTTTCCACAGACTCGCCTTGTATCTCCTTCTTATTTGCTTCCTGCTCTCTGATTTTCTCGATATGCTTTTGTATCCAGCCTTCCTTCTCTCTTAAAATACGCTCAATATCGCTTTGAGGCGCATACATTGGCACTCGCACTGTCACTGATAAATCTGGATTAATCTGGATTGCTAGCGTCTTTCTGTTTGAGCGTATTATTTTAACATTCATGCGAATCTCCTGTTCTCCCTGCTTTCCTTATTCGAATACAACAATATAATTTGCTGAAATTTCATCAAAGGTTTCATTGGTCGAGTTAAAAACCTCGTCCATTTTCTCACACAAAATCCCACCTACATAAGCATCTCGTGCATTTGCTTTATGAAGCAAAACCCATTTTAATTGCTGATACGAATACTTGGCAAAAGCCATCCATTGAGGATAATTAATCACCATAGGATCCTTCATAAAATATACTTTTCCAGCATTTGCTACCGTTGCTGCAGAATGTCCGATAAAAAGCATCGTTCCAAGTTTTGGATGTTTTTCCCTGTTCAGCGAAAATGGAATTGAATCCTTTATGGCATGACCTTCCTTTATTCTTTTAATACCATAGCCGATGCGTGTGATAACTTCAACAATCATGCTAGGAATGGATAATGTACAGAAATGAATAAAGTCATACCCCTCATAGTACATTCCCTGTACAATTTCTGCTATTGTCTGTTCTTCTTCTCCAATACTGCCAAACTGCAGGAAGTTAAATAATCCCATCAAAGGTGCCGGAAGTCCCATCGATGTTGTAATATCAGACTTGAAATGTATAATCTGTTTTGCTATAGCCACAAAAATATCTGTTTCTTTTCGATCAGCATAATTTTCCATAACCTGTGACACAATTTTTCCTGTTTTATCAATCGTGGTCATTCTGCCTGTCAGAATGTCAACCACACCAAAAATAAGACCAAGCAAAGGATCATGCCCAAGTGAAAGCAACCGATGATAATAGGTAGATAGTCCTCCTACATATATAGTGGTATTTCGATTGTCCTGTGCATCATATGGCACTTTACTGACTTTTGAATTAGCCAGTTTTTCCATCTCTTCCGCTGGAAATCTTTTGTCAAACCACTCCCTGACATAATTTGAGAGTGGGCCGCCTTTCAAGCCTTCTGATGTCTTTTGTGGAATACCTACCAGCAAAATATCAACAGTAGCTGCAAGTATCCCTGCAACGACACTGATTGAAATATCGTATTTGTCCAAATGATGGAGCTGTTCAAATTCCTCATTCAGCATACGGATTTCTTTGGCATTTGTTTTAAGTTCCGCCTCTGTGAAAATTGATTCAAGTGCATTTCCTTTACCAACAGCATTCTCTGCTTCCATACATAAATCTTCCCATGAAGGTACCACCATCACTCTCTTTGATTCTTCTCGCTTTGATAGTATCGGCATTTTCGTGTACCCAAGCATTCGAAGCAAGTCTTCGCTTTCTTGAATTCTGCTATCAAGTTCAGACATAGAAGGTTGTTCAGTTTTGATTTTTTTCAGTTCTTCATCATGATATTTCAGAACATTATTTATCTGCTGTTCTGTTTTAGAATATTTATATTTACTCATCGTCAGCCTTCTTTTCTCAAATTCAGGCTTCACATTATGCTGTGAAGCCTAGATCGTGCCTCAAGTCTTTGATTGCCTGCTGCAACAAAATATTCAGACTTTGGAGATAATCCAAACGTTCCTTATCTGCATCCGCATCTGCCTTCATTGCTTTTATTATGGCGTCATGTTTTTTCAACGCTTCTTTATACAAACGTTCTTTTTCTCGTCTTAGTTGCTTATTTTTTAAATGTGATGCAACACCTACACTTGTAGCTGCAAGTATGGCTACCGGTGCTGCAAGCACAAATACTCCAGCTGCCATTCCACCACCAACAATTGTACCTGCCGTTGCCAAACTAGATGTAATACCTGCAGCTGACAAGCCTACTACACCAAGACCATAAAGTGCTGCAAAAGATCCAACTCCACCAATTCCTGCTCCCAAAGCACCCGCAAGCACCTCTGGTATTGCACTTTCTCTAATGGTACGCCTTTTATCATTTAAAGCGGCTGCCGCCTCATTCACAACATTAACAACGGACTGCATAGATTCCACGCTTTGAAAATTCATATCCTTTTTTCTTTTTATGTAGGCATCTTTGCTCTTTGACACTATTTTTTTATCGCTCATATGCATTCCTTTCATTCGTTTTCTTCAGATGAGTCCATTATACAAGAAAGGTGCTTCAATTTCCAGATCAAATCACTTCTTTCTCCCCCTCTTCTTATAGTCCTCGTCTATCCGTTTCTTCCAGTCTGACTTTAACGGTGCACTGCATCTTACAGAACAAATTGCATCACTGACTACTTCGTAGTTTAATGCTGTTCCCTCTCTATCGCAGTTATAGTTGACTGCACGGTCTGCTCCTATGCCAAAATGACTTGCTGTTTCTACTGCATCGATATTTGCTCCCAGGAAAAGAAATTCCCAACCATACTTTACCTTTTGGCGCTCGATCATTTTCTTGACCTTGTCACTGCTGTAATACCGGCTGGCATTCTCCATTCCATCTGTCGTGATTACAAACATGGTGTGCTCTGGTACATCTTCTTGGCGTGCATACTTGTGGACATTTCCAATATGATGAATTGCTCCGCCAATTGCATCTAGTAACGCTGTTGTTCCTCGTACCGTATAGTCGTGTTCTGTCATTGGCTGAATATCCTTTACATTTACGCGATCATGCAGAACCTCGCTCACATTGTCAAATAAAACCGTTGAGATCAATGCTTCGCCCTCTGCCTGTTTCTGCTTTCTAATCATTGAATTAAATCCACCAATGGTATCACTCTCTAATCCACTCATGGAACCGCTGCGGTCAATAATAAAAACAAGTTCTGTCAAATCCTTTCTCATGTGCCTATCCTCCCAATTATCTCGCCACTTAGGCGTATTTTAATTACCATCTAAAAATGGCTGCTTGGTTTTTCACCTCACAGCCACATGATAACATTTTCTTTTATTGGAATGGTCGCACGAGAAGCGACATTTTCAAATTTGATATTACTACCTAATTTATTTATTATCCTCCAATTAGGCTCTGGTCAAAGGCAAACAATGCCTCATTAATCTCATAGACATTATAGTTGCCCTGTTCAACGAAATACTCTACAATAATGTCAAATTTGCTTGCATGAGAAAGCGCAAAACCTGCTTTTTGAAGCATGTCCTGCATCTCTGAAAGCGGCAATTCCAGCGCTAATGCAAATGCTAGAACTGTTGTCTTGGACGGCTTGTAAAACTTATCGGAGCGAATCTTAGAAAACAATTTTCGATCAATGTTTGCTTTCTTATAGCACTGAGCGTCTGTCATTCCACTCTCATCAATCTTTCGCAGAAGCATTTGCGAAAAGCTCTCATCAAGCTGCTTCAGCGCTTCCTCTAATGTTTTCTTTTTTCTAGGATATACTGCCTTTAGAAAAACGTCTTCCTCTCTAGTTATCTCTTCCTCAGTCGCAAGATACCTTGCCTCTTCCGCTGCCCAATCAACATGTTCTTCTACATAGCGATCATCTATGTAAGAAGCAATATCATCAAATAGTTTTTCGCTGATCTGATACGAATTGCGATCAAAAATGACAAGATATACTTTAAGCTCTTGTTCCAATAAGAAAGCTTGAATTGTGTCTACAGCCACTTTTAATGCCTGATCTTTGGGGTAGCCGTATATTCCAGACGAAATCAATGGAAACGCAACAGATTCGCACTCGTATTTTTTTGCAAGTTCCAGTGATGTGCGATAGCAGGATTCCAAAAGTTCCTTTTCATGATATTTTCCACCCTGCCAGCGCGGACCAACGGCATGGATCACATACTTACAAGGAAGCTTATACCCTCTTGTGATTTTTGCACTTCCTGTTTCGCACCCATGTAATGTTCTGCATTCTAAAAGGAGCTCTGGACCTGCTGCCCTATGAATACAGCCATCTACACCACCTCCGCCAAGCAGAGAACTGTTTGCAGCATTAACGATTGCATCTACTTTTAATTTTGTAATATCGTTGCGAATAATTTGTAATGGCATACTGCTCCTCCCCCTATCTATTACTTTTCTAATATTTCTTAATACAGCCCTTACAGCCTAATCACCTTACTCCAAGCCTTTCTTCCCTGTTCGTCTGTTACCTCTGCACGTATAAATTTCTCCCATGGCTGTACATGGCATACTGCCTTTGTCAGTCCTGTTCCTCTATGACCACGCTCTGGTGCCCATACGGCATTTGAAAAGAAGGAAATGCGGCTGACTGGTGAGCATAGTACTGTTATCTCATCGCCATTTCTTCTAATATGAATCTCTGGTCCTTGTGTTGCGTAAAACTTTTCTTCTTTAATTGCCTGTAGTAGCGCCTCATCTGAATCTATAATCTTGGCTTCAAGCATAATCCATGCCTTTGTCTCATCGCAGTTATACATATGCGTATCATCATCTGCAACCAACGGATAAAATAAGCCCTGGCACGCTGCTGTATCAACAAAATCACCAGAATATGGACGTGAGGACTCACCCTCATCAGATACA
>OGCZ01000810.1_pt1 | contig 11803 bp, 6 predicted proteins | sample 1570211 | NCBI WGS metagenome assembly OGCZ01 (sample SAMEA2582158, study PRJEB24529) | metagenome | biome: Human gut stool | place: China | collected 2011 | reverse complement strand
AAAACCTAATCGTGCAAGCACGAACGGCTTTTGGAGCTTTTGACCCTGGTATCATTCATATAATGATGGCGCCTGCGGAATCGCAAAACCTGACTGCAAAACACCATTTTCGTCAAAATAATATTCACCATTTCCAATGGTCATCTTTCCAGTTGCCATATCGCCGGCCTGATAAAAATAATATTGCTTTCCATCAAGCTTAAGCCAGCCTGTGTGAAGCTTTCCATCTGGGTCAAGATAAAATTTCGTATCGCTGCCCACCCAGCCTGTAACCATCTGCGCTGTCGTATAATCAAAATAATAGCAGCCCTCTTCAAGCTCCTGCCACTGCAAGCCAAGTGCACCATTTTCATGCACATAATATGTGGAGCCATTCCAGTTTACAAATCCTTTTTGTTCTCCTACTCCTGCTAATACTTTAATCGAGCATACCTTTGATTCTCCTGACGCATTATACACATAAGCCTGTACTGTATACACACCGTTTTTTCCAGCGTGATCCGAAAGACTGACATGATAGGAGATTGTGTCAGATGTCACCTCCAAAGATCCCTTTGTCAGCACATCTGTGCTGTCATACTCAATCCAGACAGGAAACTCAGCTCTCACAGCATCAAGTCCGACATCCCATGTCACGGTAAATCCAGCATCATCAATCTGCGTCACACGCGGATGATACACATTAAAGCCTCCAGTCACACCCCAGTCATTAATCTTTGCGTAGGCATTGTCAAGCAAAAGACTTGTATCCTCATAGCTTATGCCTGAGTCTGATTTCATAACAACTGCTATAAGATTAACATCGTCTCGCTTTGCAGCTGTCACAAGCGTGGACTGGGCAAGACGTGTATAGCCCGGCTTTCCGGCATAAACACCCTCACATTCAAACTCACCTGAAACCATCTTATGACCGCTTGTCATATTTCTTTCTGATGTATACGCTGTTTCAGGAATAGTGTATGTTTTCGCAGAAAGAATTTCCTTTGCCGCCGGATTTTTTAGTGCTGCATTCATAATAAGTGCCATATCATAGGCTGTTGTTAAGTGATCATCAGCATCAAGTCCGTGAGGGTTTGAAAAATGAGTGTTTTTTGCACCGGCTTCTTTTGCTCTCTCATTCATCAGTTCAACAAAGCTGTCGATATCACCGCAAACTGCTTCCGCTAAGATATTCGCGCACTCATTGCCTGAGCACATCGTAAGACCATATAAAAGATCCCTGATTGTAAATTGCTCTCCCGGCTTTGGCATCGGATGAAGTGTTGAACTAAGCGGTGCTATCTGATTCAGTGCATTTTCTGACACAGTTGTTACAGAATCAAGGTTCTTACATTGTTCCACCGTCACAAGCAGCGTCATAATCTTTGTAATGCTTGCCGGGTGAAGCTTTTCGTCAGCATTTTTTTGCAAAACAATTTCGCCTGTATCTGCATTCATCACGCAGTAACCTAAGGCTGATACGCCAATCTCCGGCTGATCCTGTGACTGATCGCTGTCTTTTTCCTGTACCATAGAAGCCTGTACATTTTCAAGAAATGAGCTGTTTTTTGCACTGCTTCCAACTATACAGGAAAGTAACAAAACGATCATGCCAAGAAGGAGACTCTTCTTATTCAATCGCATTACCTTACCCTTTCATATAGCTTTCTTATTATACTTTATTAGTTACTAATTCAATCTAGTCTATCATACCTGTGTAAAGATTGCAAGTGTGGGATATGTTCATGCGTCATGTTACGGAAGCCCTTAGGTGTAATGGTTTCGTCGACGGACCAAACTCAGCAGGTTCCTTTTATGTTCTTTCTTATCATACATTACTTTGAAAGACCTGCTTCAAGTGTCCGTCTCGTGAAAGCCATTCACCTTCGGGCTTTGCTTTAAATATCGTGAGCTATAACACGTTTTACATAATATCCCGTGTAGGACTGCGGGCACTCTGCCACTTCTTCCGGCGTTCCCTGCGCTACTACTGTTCCTCCGCCGTCTCCGCCTTCTGGTCCCATATCAATGATATAATCAGCTGTCTTTATTACATCTAAGTTGTGCTCGATTACAATTACAGTATTGCCGTTTTCTACAAGCTTTTGCAGCATTTCTGTAAGCTTGTGAACATCTGCAAAATGAAGTCCTGTCGTCGGCTCATCTAAAATATAGATTGTCTTTCCTGTACTCTTTCGGCTTAACTCAGTCGCCAGCTTAATACGCTGTGCCTCGCCGCCTGAAAGCGTTGTGGATGGCTGACCTAATCGTATATATGAAAGACCTACCTGATACAATGTCTCAATTTTGCGGTAAATAGACGGAACATTTTCAAAAAATGTAAGCGCCTCTTCTACTGTCATATTAAGCACATCATAAATGCTCTTTCCCTTATATTTTACTTCCAGCGTTTCTCTGTTATAGCGTTTTCCCTTGCAGACCTCACATGGCACATACACATCTGGCAAAAAGTGCATCTCAATCTTTACAATACCATCACCGGAACACGCCTCACAGCGTCCACCCTTTACATTAAAGCTAAAACGGCCCTTATTATAGCCTCTCGTCTTTGCATCAACTGTTGAAGCGAAAAGATCACGGATCATATCAAACACGCCAGTATAAGTTGCCGGATTAGAGCGCGGTGTGCGGCCAATCGGACTTTGATCTATATTTATTACCTTATCAAACTGCTCTATGCCCTTAATCTCTTTATATGCACCTGGAATGGTTCTCGCACGGTTTAGCTGCTTTGCAAGCGCCTGATACAAAATCGAATTGACAAGGCTGCTCTTACCAGAACCAGATACACCAGTTACGCATGTAAAGACTCCCTTAGGAAATTTCACTGTGATATTCTTTAAATTATTTTCCTTTGCTCCCACTACAGTCAGCCAGCCCTGCGGTTCTCTTCTTGTATTTGGAACTGGAATCTTAAGTTCACCGCTCAAATATTTTCCAGTTATGGATGCCGGATTTTTCATAAGTTCTTCTGCCGTGCCTGCTGCAACAACCTGACCGCCATGCTCACCTGCACCAGGTCCAATATCAACTACATAATCGGCAGCACGCATTGTGTCCTCATCATGTTCAACGACAATAACAGAATTGCCAAGATCACGAAGATGCTTTAATGTGCCAAGCAGCTTGTCATTATCTCTTTGATGCAGACCAATGCTTGGCTCATCTAAAATATAAGCCACACCAACAAGACCAGAGCCAATCTGTGTTGCCAGACGAATACGCTGTGCCTCACCGCCTGAAAGCGTACCAGTTGCACGTGACAGGCAAAGATAATCAAGACCTACATCAATCAAAAACTGTACGCGTGCTCGGATTTCCTTTAAAATCTGCTCACCTATCAGCTGCTGCGTCGTGGTAAGCGTCAAATTAGATAAAAATGATGCAAGATCACGAATAGAAAGATTTGTCACCTCATAAATATTTTTATCTGCCACTGTCACAGCAAGTGATTCTCTTTTCAGACGCATGCCCTTACATGTAGAACATGGTGTGATGCGCATAAATGTTTCGTACTCTGCTTTGATTGTTTCCGAACCTGTCTCACGGTAACGGCGCTCTACATTTTTAATTAAGCCCTCAAATACAATATCATACACGCCTTCTCCGCGCTGTCCCTTGTAACGCACCTTTACACTCTTATTAGTTCCATTTATCAAAATATCATGAATTTCTTTGCTGTATGACTCAAATGGCACGTCTAGCGTGAAATGAAACTCCTCTGCAAGCGCATTTAAAATTGCTCTTGTAAAGCTGCCTTCATCGGTACATGACTGCCATCCAGGCACAATAATTGCCCCCTGATCAATGCTAAGCGACTGATCCGGAATCATAAGCTGCTCATCAAACTCCATCTTATAGCCAAGTCCAAAGCAAGTTGGGCACGCACCAAATGGATTATTAAATGAAAAGCTTCGCGGCTCAATCTCATCAATACTTATGCCGCAGTCAGGGCAGGAAAAATTTTGGCTAAACGTCATTGGTGTTCCATCCACAACCTCCACAAAAGCAAGACCATCTGCAAGCTTTAGCACATTTTCCAGTGAATCGGCAAGACGCTTTTCAATACCCTCTTTTATGACGAGACGATCTACAACAATCTCAATATTATGCTTTATATTCTTATCAAGCGTAATCTCCTCTTCCAGATCATACTGACTGCCATCAATGCGCACACGCACATAGCCGCTTTTTCTTGCCTGCTCCAAAACCTTCTCATGACGGCCTTTCTTTCCGCGCACAACCGGTGCCAGCAATAAAATCTTCGTGCGCTCTTTAAGTGCCATCAAACTGTCCACCATCTGATCAACAGTCTGACGGCTTATCTTTCGACCACAGACAGGACAATGTGGAACACCAATACGCGCATATAAAAGACGAAAATAGTCGTAGATTTCCGTTACGGTACCTACCGTAGAACGCGGATTTCTATTAGTAGATTTCTGATCAATGGAGATTGCCGGCGGCAGACCTTCAATACTTTCAACATTTGGCTTTTCCATCTGACCTAAAAATTGTCTTGCATAAGATGAAAGCGACTCCATGTATCGCCTCTGCCCCTCTGCATAGATTGTGTCAAATGCAAGTGAGGATTTTCCTGAACCAGACAATCCAGTCAGCACAACAAGTTCATCTCTTGGAATATCCAAATCAATGTGCTTTAGATTATTCTCTGCTGCACCGCGGATTCGGATAAATTTTTTATTTTCCATATTTATTATTTTATGCCTTTCTTTTAATCATCTAAATATTTCTTCAGATTTCTCATCTGATCACGAAGTTCTGCTGCTGCTTCAAAGTTTAGCTCAGCTGCTGCCTTATTCATCTGTTTTGCTACCTTTGCAATCAGCTTTTCGAGTTCTGGCCTACTCATTGATTCTGGATCCTTTGCAAGCTTCTCATCAGCCTTCTCTGCTGCCTTTGAGATTGAGATCAGATCGCGGACAGCCTTCTTTATAGTAGTAGGTGTGATGTTGTGCTCTATGTTATACTCATTTTGAATCTCGCGTCTTCTTTTTGTCTCCTCAATTGCATTTCGCATAGAGTCTGTTATCGTATCAGCGTACATAACAACATGACCTTCACTGTTTCGTGCTGCTCGTCCAATCGTCTGAATAAGTGATGTCTCTGAACGCAGAAATCCTTCCTTATCAGCATCTAATATAGCCACAAGCGCGATCTCCGGAATATCAAGACCCTCTCTAAGCAAATTGATGCCCACCAACACGTCAAACACATCAAGACGCATATCGCGAATAATCTGTGCGCGCTCAAGCGTATCAATATCAGAATGCAGATAGCGCACGCGAATACCTGCATCGCGCAAATATTCCGTCAAATCCTCTGCCATTCTTTTTGTTAAAGTCGTGACAAGCACTTTATTTTTTGACCGCAGCGTTTTTCTAATCTCGGCAATCAGATCATCAATCTGCCCCTCAACTGGACGCACCTCAATCGGCGGATCTAAAAGTCCTGTCGGACGTATAACCTGCTCTGCACGCATCATCTCATGCTCACCTTCATAATCGCCTGGTGTTGCCGAAACAAAAAGCATCTGGTCAATCTTGCTTTCAAATTCGCTAAAATTCAAGGGGCGATTATCAAGTGCTGATGGAAGACGAAAACCGTAATCTACCAGTGTATTTTTTCGTGAGCGGTCTCCTGCAAACATACCGCGCACCTGCGGAAGTGTAATATGAGACTCATCCACAATAATTAAGAAATCATCTGGAAAATAATCAATCAGCGTAAAAGGTGGTGAACCAGCCGGCAGTCCTGCAAGATGACGCGAATAATTTTCTATTCCAGAGCAAAAACCAGTTTCTCTCATCATCTCAATATCATAATGAGTGCGCTCTGAAATTCGCTGTGCCTCCAGCAAACGATCATTTCGCTTAAAGAAATCTACACGTTCATTTAGCTCTTCTTCAATATCAGTTGTTGCGCGAAGCATCTCCTTTGGGTCAACAACGTAGTGTGAGGCCGGGAAAATTGCGATATGCTTTAGACGGCTCCTTACCTGTGCTGTCAACGGATCAAACTCACTTATCTGATCAATTTCATCACCGAAAAACTCTACGCGCACTGCAGTCTCACCCTCATTTGCCGGAAAAATCTCTACGACATCACCGTGCACCCGGAATGTACTTCGGTGAAAATCCATATCATTTCGCTCGTACTGCATCTCAACAAGCTTTTTGATTACTTCATCGCGATCCTTTATCATGCCTGGACGAAGTGATAAAATCATATCCTTATAATCAACAGGACTTCCCAAACCATATATACATGAAACAGATGCCACTACGATTACATCACGCCTCTCAGAAAGTGCTGCCGTCGCAGAAAGCCTTAATTTATCAATCTCCTCATTGATCGCAGAGTCCTTCTCAATATACGTATCAGATGAAGGCACATAAGCCTCAGGCTGGTAATAGTCATAATATGAGACAAAATATTCAACTGCATTCTCTGGGAAAAATTCCTTCATCTCACCATATAGCTGACCGGCAAGCGTCTTATTATGGGAAATAATCAATGTTGGCTTATTTAATGCCTGAATGACATTTGCCATAGTAAATGTCTTTCCCGAACCAGTTACACCGAGAAGTGTCTCGAACTGATTTCCCTCTTTAAACCCTTTTACAAGCTCCTCAATCGCCCTTGGCTGATCGCCAGTCGGTGCATACTCAGACACCAGTTTAAAATGATCCATATTCTCGCCTCCATCGTACATTATTTTTACAGTTCTGTATTCATACGCTGCTGTGCTGTTTGCGGTACCTCAAGCACACCAAAGCGCCACAGCATAGGGTAGATATAAGAAACACCGCGAATATCGCCAAGTGCTTTAGGACGATCTGCACTCTTTATTTTCATTGCATTTGAAAATGCCAGTCTAATGCTGCTCCACGCCAATGACTTACTGTTTTCCCGTCTGTCAATCCATAACTCCTTTGTCAGTTCTCCATTTCGTCCACGCTTAATCGTGTAGGAAAACGGAAGACCTGACACAGTCTTAAACGGGCAGTTCTGGCAATCAATTACAAGCTGCCACAAAAGCTCACTTGCCTGATTTTCATCACCTACCTTAACAGCTTCAATTAATTTTTGTTTAAGCTTCTCGTCCATATGTCACCCTTCTTATATTATAAATACTTGTAACTATTCAGAACCCCATTCACAAAATCGCATCTTCGATGTTTCTATTTTGCATGGCTCTGAATAGTTACACATACCTCATCATGATCGGAACAAGAATGTTCATATCAATTGGCTTAGAAACATGGTCATTCATACCTACAGCAAATGCCATCTGCTTGTCCTCCGTAAAGGCATTTGCTGTCATCGCAATGATAGGAATTTGTGCCTTATTTTGATTTTTCATTCTGCGAATTTTCGTAGTAGCATCATAGCCATTCATGACAGGCATCTGAATATCCATAAGAATCATCGCATAATATGAATCATCTGCCTTTTCAATCATATCAATACACTCCACACCATTACATGCCCTCTCTATAATGCAGCCTTCCTCTTCTAGAAGCTCTGTTGCAATTTCTGCATTAATATCATTGTCCTCTACCACCAAGATTCTCGCACCAACTAAGCCAGCTTTATCATAAGTTCCTTTATCCCGCTTTGCAATTGATTCCTCTTTTGATGCAACTTTGCATGGTATAGTTACAGTAACTGTAGATCCCTCGCCAATTTTACTTTGCACATCAACACTGCCATCCATCAGCTCAACAAGCCTTTTCACGATACCCATTCCAATGCCGCTTCCTTCTACACGGCTTATCGTTGAATTGCGCTCTCGCTCAAATGGTTCATAAATATGCTTTAAAAACTGATCTGACATACCAATTCCATTATCTTTTACAGTAATAATAACATCGCACCAGCCATTCTTTTTGCCAGGTATCTGCGAAATATCACAGTTTATCACACCTCCATTATTAGTGTACTTAATTGCATTGCTTATGATATTAATAAAAATCTCCGATACATGAGAAACATCCATGTAAACATACGGATAAAGCAAATGCTTTGTCTTAGTAATTGTCTGTTTCTTTTCTTCCGCCTGATTCAAAAACATCATAACCCATGTTTCAAAATCTGCGCCGATATCTGAAATTACATATTCCATTTCTGTTTTATTATTTTCAATTCTGGCAAGATCCAGCACATCATTAAGAAGAGACAGCAAATTCTGGCCGCATGACTGAATATTTTTCATATATTTTTTAAGCCTTTCTGTATCATCTATATGCCTAGATGCCAGATCTGCATATCCTATAATTGCATTCATTGGCGTTCTGATATCATGCGACATATTAAAAAGGAACGTCGATTTTGCATTATTTGCACTTTCAGCCTTTTCTACTGCCACCTGCAGCTTTTCATTAAGCTCCTGTGTGTGTATTGCTGCCCTCGTTGCAATAGCCTCGGCCTTTCTTGCCTTTCTTAAAAGCACAAGAATCACAGTCATAACACTTAAAACAGTAACGACACTTACAATAGATACTTTTAACAGATTGTGTTTTATATAATCTCCCAATGTTATTTTTCTTGAATTGTTCTCATACATGGCAAGTGAGCTCGTAAGCATATTGTTTGGCATAGCCTTAAGCGTTTTATTTAGTATTGCCAGAAGATTTCTATTTCCGCTTTTAACTGCAAAGGCTGCTTTCTCAGAGTATAACAACGGCACACTGTAAAAACTTGGATCCCTGCTGTATTTTGATGCAGACTTCACTGCTTCTGCCATCTCTTTGTCTGTATCATATTCTAAAATTTTCCAATGCGGATAATAATATTCAATATGTTCCCTGAACGACAGACTGTCTTTTTGTATTGCAACACGTTTTTCATCATTTTCATTAAAATGAGGCTTATTCGTGACTGCTACCAAATTATATGTCCACGTTGTATTTGTACATGCGAAATGATATTTCTCCATCACATTTGGATGCTGATAGAAATGAAAAATCATATCAATCTCTCCAGCTTTTAGCGCTTCTATCTCTTCTTCATAGCTGTTATATCCCATAAGCGTAAATGTCAGTTCTTGTTTTCCAAGACATTCTACTGCATACTGAACATAATCAGTAATTGCACCAGTAAGTGTCCCACTTGACGGATCTATAACGCTCGCGCCAACATCATTGGCTAAAAATCCCATTCGAATTGCACCATGTTCTTCCAACCATGATTTTTCCTCAGATGAAAGAACAGGTGTATAATCCGATGAAAAATATTGCCTGTACAAATCTGACAGATAAAATGGCCGTTCCTCCTCCAACTGGTGCATGACAAGATCAAGCTCTTTTTTTATCTCTGGATGATCCTTATTAATTGCAAAATAAATATTTGATTTGCCAATTCGTGTAATAATCGAGACATCTTTATCAGCCCAAAATGGTTCTTCCAACGAAATAAAACAGTCAATCTCTCCATTTTCCAGTTTTGCCAGTGCCTCTTCTTTACTTTTTATATTTATGTGTATTGTTTTCAGTCCATTTTTTAACTCCCATTCATTCAACATCACTTCTGGCTTTGCGCCTATAAGGACACCAATACGCTTTCCATTCAATGTCTTAAAATCAGCAGAAGAAATATCGTCGCTTAAAAAATCTGCATACAAATAATATTTCTCTATACCCATAGGTTCATCTGAAAACAGCATCCTATCTGTGCGTTCCTCTGTATAGGCAATATCTCCTAAAATGTCTATTTCACCATTTTGGAGTTTTTCAAAGCAATCTGTCCAATTACAGGCTACATACTCAAATTTCCACCCAGTATAGCCTGCCAGCGTCTCCAGCAGTTCATAACTATAGCCCTTTCGCATCCCCTTTTCAGTTACATAATTAAATGTATCCCCAAGTGCGCCCACGCGAATTATTTTTTCTGGTGCCTCTTTTTCAGCTGCATTTACCGTTGTAAAAAAAGCTAGCAGCAAGGCTGCACATACAATCATATATTTGACTTCTTGGCATACAGTAACTACATATTTTTTCATAGTCATCTTTTTCATCAGTCTTTCCTCATGATCTAATACTTTTTTCGTTCTAAGTATACTCGGTCACATGGTGTTTTGTCAATTTCCTTCACATTAAAAAAGGGCACGACCCTAATTGAGTCATGCCCTGCTTTAAATACTATTCAGAACTTATTCGCAAAGTTTTGAAAATGCATCAGCAACAAACTGAACTTTTGTTCCGACAATTACCTGTACGGAAGTCTTTCCAGGCTTGATTACTCCTGCAACACCTGCAGCCTTGATTGCCTTATCATTTACTGCAGTCATATCTCTTACTTCAAGTCTAAGTCTTGTTACACAGTTATCGATGCTTACGATATTTCCCTTACCACCGCAGCCTGCAAGAATCTTCTTTGCGATTTCTGTGTAATCATCACTTGCTAACTGAACATTCTTTTCTTCCTCAAGATCATCATCTTCTCTTCCAGGAGTCTTTAAATCAAACTTCTTGATTGCGAAGAGGAATACAAAATAGAATACAACGAATGCTGCGATTCCAAGCGGAATGATCAGCACTGTCTTCTGCGCTGCCGGAAGTGTAGATGAGAACAGAAGGTCTGTAGCACCTGCTGAGAAACTGAATCCTGCACGGAAGCCAAGCGCAACAGTAACAATTGTGAAGATACCATAAAGTAATGCATAAATTACATACAGACCAGGTGCAAGGAACATAAATCCAAATTCGAACGGCTCAGTAACGCCGCAGATAAATGAACAAACTGCTGCAGAAGCAACAAGTCCGATTGCGATCTTCTTCTTTGCCGGCTTTGCACACTGAATCATTGCAAGTGCTGCACCAGGAATACCGAACATCATACATGGGAAGAAGCCTGACATATACATTCCAAGGCTCCATGTTACATCTGCAGATGTCTCACCTGCCCAGAAGTGCTGCAAATCACCAAGACCAATAGTATCAAACCAGAATACGTTGTTTAATGCGTGATGTAATCCAGTTGGGATCAACAGACGGTTTAAGAATGCGTAGATACCAGCACCCACAACACCCATACCTGCAACTGCATCGCCAAGTGCAACAAGTGCTCCGAACAGCAATGGCCATACAAATAATAAAACAGCAGATACAATGATAGAAACTAAACCGGCAATAATAGCAACACAACGCTTGCCGCTGAAGAATGCCAGCCAGTTCGGAAGCTTAGTGTTCTTGAACTTGTTGTAGCAAGAAGATCCGATAACACCAGAAAGGATTCCGATAAATGGGTTTGCAATCTTATTGAATGCAAGTGTCTTAGTTGCATTGTCTGCAATTGACGGAATCAATGTGGTAACAACACCAGTAGAAAGAAGTGTTGTGATCATAAGCCAAGATGCCAGAGCGGCGATTCCGCCGGTTCCGTCGTTCTTTTCTGACATACCGACACCAACACCGATTGCGAAAAGAATTGCCATGTTTTCAATAAGAGCTGATCCTGCCTTTACCAAGAAGAATCCGATCAAGTTTTTTATACCCTCGACTTCTCCTCCCTGCATCGTCGCCGGACATAAATAATAACCGATGCCCATGAGAATACCACAGATTGGCAGCACTGCTACTGGAAGCATTAATGCTTTACCTAGTTTTTGAAGAAATTTCATATATTTCTCCTCCTTTTGTTACATCTTACGTTTTACTGCATCGAAACTTATTGCTGATATTTCAGGCATTGGCTGGACAGTGATCTCAATACCTTTACTATTTAATGCAACCAGCAAATCGCTGGGCTTTACACATGCGGTTGTCGACATTCGTCCGAT
>OGCZ01000802.1_pt1 | contig 11884 bp, 13 predicted proteins | sample 1570211 | NCBI WGS metagenome assembly OGCZ01 (sample SAMEA2582158, study PRJEB24529) | metagenome | biome: Human gut stool | place: China | collected 2011 | reverse complement strand
AATGCCTCCCCATTGACTTCCAAGAGACCTTTCGGCATTTCTGTGTTGATTGGAACCATACGCATACCAAACCCCGCTGCCAAGATAATAGCTCGCTGTGGGGTTTTCTGCTTAAACTCAGTTATGGCTTTCATTGTGGGGCGAATCGAATCATCCAGATACTCAGCTTTAATGAGTTCCTTGAGTGAACGATTAACTACTCCTAATGAATGTCCTGACACTTCTGCTAAAATCCGTTGATTGATGAAGGGTTCCAACAAAAGTGCGTTCAAAATATCGCTTTCTTGTTTGTTCATATACTTACTTCCTTTCGTTTTTGTGAACACTTTCTTACAAATAACTCCTGAATCTCGGTCAACAATTCAGGAGCATAAAAAGGTACACCTACTCGCTGTACAATTTCATCTTAGATTCCCAACAACCTAACAGCCCTTTGGCTGTTGTTCCCATCATAATAGTCAAATATCTTTTTTCTCAGAGCTTGTCGTTTTTCATAATAGCGATCTATATCATTTATGATGTCACCAATAAAAGAAATCATATCATTAGTATTTTTGATATAATGTCCAGCCATATAATCTTCTGGATTATCCACCGAAAGGCCCAACTTGTAATCTTGAATATCACTAAAATCGTATGCTATCGGTTTATTGCACTGTAAAAAATCATACGCTGCTGATGAATAATCGCTAATCAATGCATCACAGTCCTTCATTAACCGATAGTTATCAACCGTCAACTTCTTAACGTCATTTCCTGTCAATACACATATGTTCGAAACACTTTTTACTTTTAAGTCATTTATGTCTTGCATGGGATGAATTTTCAGGATTAAAAAAGCATTCTTTTCTTTCAAGAATTCATTCAGTTTATAATAATCATCTATATTATATATCAATGGAATCCCCAAATTTCCAATCGTTCCGCTATCCTGACGATTATAGCCACCCCCTTTTCTAAATGTCGGCATCCACAAAATCACTTTTCGATATGCACTGGTAGTTATCTTATGAAGATCGCCCTCTTTCCCATCATAAAAATTATCCACATAAGGAAATCCGATATAGCACAGTCTTGGGTCATTTGAAGCAAGCATCAACTGATCAGAAAAAACACTCTTTAGATATTTCGATGGCATCGCCACAAAATCTATTTTTTCTGGTATTGTTATATATCCTTTACAATTTTTCAACCCAAATCCACCATGTCCGAAATAGATTGCTTTTTGGTTATCACGCAACTTTGCCGAACAATCATTATCAAATGTAAAATACTTCGCTATCCACATATAGTAATTTTTCTTTATGCCTGGTTTATGAATTGCATACCAATCAACATTTTCCGGCAATCTCTGCGGAACTGCCTCTGGGTGCTTTATCGCCCAAACGATTTTATAATTCTTATTATATTTATTCTTAATAAGATAATTATAAAATGCCCCACCGTTACTATCAAAATCATTATGACTTTCAATTACAATAATATCTTGCAATGGTCTATTTTTTAAGATCACACCCAGAATTTCACGAATAATAATATCAATTTTATATGCGTATATAACTTTAATCGTGTGCTTTATGCCGTTTTTCTTCAAATATTTTATAGGATTCATATCTTACTTCCTCAATGCCGAAATCGATTCAAAAATCTTGTTTTTAAAAATAATCGAAACACATACAATAGCAATCAACAGGCCATATCGAATCCATGTTTGGCTGTACGTTAAAGCCATAATTATCATTATAGCTATTACAATAGCTGACAAAGATACGATGAGTTTTACATCATACATATTTTCCGCATTTCCTACTTCTTTCAGTGCCTTTTTATAAAAGACATAATGAAGCAATGCCAAACCAACATAGCATATCAATGTTGTATATCCCGCAGCATAATACCCATATATTTTGATACAAAAATAATTCAAGACCAAATTCAGTACCGCACAGACGCACGTTGCTATCGCTATAAAACCCGTTTTTTGATAATAATATTCAATCGTGCTGAAAAGGGAATATAAAAATATAAAAAATACAGACGCTGCAACTGGCGGTATAACGTAAATTGCATCCATATACTTCTTTCCAGCAAACACTCGAATAACTTCAGGTGCAAAAGCCATTGTCACAACACACAATCCTGCCACAAGAATAACAAGTGGCCGCGTTACTTTTTTTATTTTTCCTTTTTCATCAGAAGCAATTGATTTATAAATATATGGCGTCAGTGAACTATCGATAGCATTTGTTATCAGCACCATAACTGTGGATATGGTATATGCAACACTGTAATAGGCAGCTTGTGAATTTCCGACCATCCGACCTATCATGACTCGATCCGACTGGTTCAAAATATAGTTTGACAGATAGTGCGGAATCAACGGCAGATTAAACGCAATTGAATATTTCCAATATTCTTTACTGTAAAAACATTTTCCAGTAATAAAAATCAGTACAAAAACAATTCCTGAAAAAATGGCCTTTATTCCAACATCGGAAAACACACGAGCTTCAACTTTATAGGATGTAGTTACAACAGCAATAACGCCCACAAGAATCGAAACAACACTCATGGCCATTGTTAATGCAACGAACTTCCTATATTTATAATCAAAACGTTGCTGTGCAGACCAAAGTTCCAATGCTGGCATGAGCAAAAGCTCTATAAACATTGCACACATCAAAACAGGGGGCAAATCAAATACTTTCGTCCAAAATGGAACATTCAAAATATACAGGGCAAAAGCGAGTACTGTAATGGTCGTTGTCAACCCAAGTTGTGCTGATGTAAAACGCCGTATGTCGTTCTTGTATAAGATAAGCCCTTTCTGATATCCACTAAGAAAAGCATTCAATGAAGTAAATATAATCAGAATCGAATACCACGACTGAAAAATAGAAAATGTGCCATATTGCTCCTCCGTCATAATTCTGGTAAAAATCGGCGTTGACAGCAATGCGAGTCCCTTATTTATCACATTGCACACCGTATACCATAAGGATGCCTTTACTGGTAATGATAAGGCTCCATATTTTTCTTTTATGGTCGTAATATTCATCCGTATACTAATTGCTCCTTAATGATACTTATTCTGAAGTTCCATATTTTTATAATGTTCTTCACTTCTATATTTAAATGGAATAGCTGGATGTCCACCAGCAATTGCATATGGCGGAATGTCCTTACACACAACAGAGCCCGCCTGAATTATCGCTCCATCGCCAATTTTAACCCCCCCCAGAATGATTACATTATTACCAAGCCAAACGCATTTTCCAATTTCAACATCTTTGTCAATAAATGTATCATCATACGGAATAGCATCGCCTTCATAATTATGGAAAGATGTTATAATCTGACATCCAACTCCAGAATGAAAATAGTCACCTATTTCAACCTTTCCATTTCCAGATATCCCCATTCCATTAAAGTTCACATGTTTACCAAGATATGTATTGTTTGTCACCCATGATTTTCCCCCGCAGTACAGGCCATTACCACATTTCGCAGCTTTTTTGCGAATACGCCAAGGATAATATTTCATAGCCACCATCTGCTTCATTTTTGTAATGATACCCATTTTAAATCTCCTGCTTATCTTCTATAAGATATAAGATTTCTCATGCTGAATATTATTGAAAGAATCATATACATATAAATATAGAGCGTCGTGCTATCAAAAAGCATCACAAATAATAGCGCAATCAAACTTGCATTACATAAGACCTTATATTTGACCATCGGGATTTTGTTAATTTCCTTTACAAATCCAATTATCATATTCCAAAAAGAAACTGTTAGTACAATTCCCCCATCCAAAAGATTCTGAACAAGTTGATTATGAGCATAATTAAACCCACTTGACCAAAATGTACTAAGTAATACACCGTCTATACCATAACCTGCAATCGGACGTTCTTTAATTTTTTCTAACGCACTTTGCCAAACAAATCTTCTTCCGTTGATGTCAAAACTGGGAATCAAATTTGGATTTATCGCAGAACAATAAACAACCAAAACACTTAAGGCAACCATAAAAAAAACATAAATCTCACTATTTATCGTCAAAAGTTTTGACAATTTCCATTTATACAGAATAAATGCAATCAGTAAACCAACAAGAGTAAAAGTAGCAGAATCAGCATCTGTTGTCAACATCGTATACAATGTCATTATCAGGAGATACACATTTCTCTTGTGATTGTCATGGTACAGAAGTTCAAATAGCACCCCTACAAGTATTGCAAGAATCCCATATTGTGATACCACTTGTATATGTCCCAAAAAAGTCATATGATAAGTTTCATTAATATGCACCCGACTGGCAGCCATTATAGCATTTACCGTAAACTCGATGCACATTACATTTGCAATTGTATTTAGCAACTTTTTAGGATTCAATTTCAAATTTAGAAACATAAAGACGCATACGCTCGGTGCGGCAAACAGCTGCTGCAAACCACTCGAAATATTTCTCCTACAGAGTATTGTAATAATAATTGATAGAATAAAATATCCGCCTATTGCTAGAACCCATCTTTTAAATTTCCAATCAAGTACACCTTTCCCTTTCGTTGAATGCTTTATCCATTGCATCCACGTTAGGAATACCGACAGCCACATAAAAGCAGAACACACCTTGTGATATAGTGGACTTTCATCAATATATCCACGTGGAAATAAGAATCCAAATACAACCAAATACATTAGTATTGAACGTCTCGATGCCAACCTGTATCTCTTCATCATTTTTTCTACTTTATAATTACTTTATTCCTTAACTCTTTCAGCTTTTGCACATTTTTCTCGCCTATTATTCGCACTATTTTTCTTTTCCACCTTTGCTTGTTACCCGACCATGTTGCGGCATAGTGATGAATCGACACTGTATCATCACAAAGCAAATTTTTTGTATTTCCCGTTGAGAGTGGATCAAAAAATTTTGATGGATATACTGTTACCCCAGGCAAATGAGTAATTTCATCATCATTAACCTGTCCAAATGAACGAATTACCCTATCATTCAGCCATGGACAAGCAAATGTATTTTTCGCTTGGTCTGAGAATTCTATCGTATCATAACATTCCATCATTTTTTGTACCACTGGACTTGATTTTTCAGCACCAAAGCCAAGTCCAGTGGTACATAGGGATTCAGGCTGCTGAATCCCTATATAACACTGATTTTCTAATAGAAAATCAGGCTTTCTCAGAAGTTCAACATCGGTATCCAGGTAAATTCCACCGTTCTCATATACAACCTTTAATCTTGCATAGTCCGAAACAAATGCCCATGCTTTTGCTTCATACGCTGCTTTCATAAACGGATGACAATTTACGTCAAAATTTGACTCATCCCATCGTTTTATCTCATAGTCCGGGCAATATTTTTTCCACGTCTTTATACATTTTAAAACGTCTGCTGGGAGTTGTTTTCCCCCAAACCAGCAATAATGGATTGTTTTAGGTATCATTTCATATCCTCTTTCTAATCATTTGATTTTTGTTGCTGGCACACCGGCAACAACTGTATGTGCATCCACATCATTCACGACTACTGCATTCGCACCAATAACTGCTCCTGTCCCAATATGAACACCTTTTGTTATTGTGACATTTGCACCACACCAAACTCTGTCTTCAATAACAACCGGCTTTGAGATCAATGTTCCTGTAACTCCACTTTTTTCGACTTCATGGTTATGATCAACAATCACAAGATTGTTGGCAAACATACAATGATTTCCAATTTTAATCTCATCTGCACAGGTTATAGAGCAGTTATGGTTAAAAAACACATTTTCTCCAATAGATAAATTTCCACCATTTACAGACTTCAGATAAATAGGTCCTCTCGACATCAAAAGTTTTCCTATCGAGATTGTTCCGTCACCAATAATCTCAGCCTTGAATGCTCCTCTTAGTGAATTAACCCACGTCGAGTGAATCTTTCCACGAGTACATATTTTTGCGCACAGAATTTTCCATACGCTTATCAAGCCAATGTAGCATTTATGTAGCGTTTTCATAATCCTCCACACCAATCTGCCATAATCAAACTGGTATAGAGAAAAAAACTCTGCGTTACAGTTGGTTTATGACAGACGTAACATCTATGTATTTATTTTTCCCAAATGGCTCATACGATGCCATTATAAAATCATGCTTGGGGAACTGGCGAATAAACGTGTACTCCCCCCCTGAATATTTTTCCATTGCTTACAGGAAAAGAACAATTTATTCTTATAGGGCAGTTTCATAAACTTATTCACCTCCGTTTCCGTACATCCATTTTGATCATTGAACTTAATCAACAACCTATTCCAGTTAATTCGCTGAACACGACGTTCCCACTTTTCTCTGGCCTCCTGCTCGCTGTGATAGTGCAGGAAGAAAATTTCGATTGAATCTTTCCCATTAGACAAAACGCCCACCGGATACGAGCCAAATCTCTTATCTTCTGAGACCTGCGGCATATCTTTCCAACGAGATTCCTCCGGCTTGATAAAGGTCAATTTTCCATTGACATAACCCCTCAGGTCGGACAAGAACTCAATATAATCCTTTGCCATAAAGAACATCCCAACTGTCGGAGATTCTTTTGGCAGGTTATAGCTTTCATAAATCATGCCACCCCAACAGTTATTAGAGATAATCGTAAAATCTGTAGACTTGAGTTTCCTTTTTCTGTAATTGGCCAAACCAAGTCGCCAGTACCCTAATAACCTCAATCGTAAACCTTCATATGTCGGCATAAATCTTTTCTCCGTTCAGAAACCTCAAATCATTTTCATCAAGTCGAAGTATATATCTCTAAGCCTTTCTGCCCCAGATTCAATATCATATCCAGCTTTTCTTATGCTGTTGAAAAGCATTTTTTTATTTTTTTCTCTATCTTGCAGAGAAATGTTCTCAATAGTCTTTGCCCAATTCTCAGGGCTCTCTTTAAGAGATTTAAATTTCACCAATGGAGTAATTGCACATTCTTTTGTAACTGTATCTGACACAATACATGGTAGCCCAGCAATCTGCCACTCGATTACAACCATTGGAAGTCCCTCATACAAACTAGGCAACAGCATCACATCAAACGCTGAAAGGTAATCCTCCACATTGTCTATTACACCTGTAAAAACGACATTATCTCTAATCTCTGACCTTTTTACTAAATCGCTTATTTCGCCTATTTTTTCGCCCGTTCCCACCAATACAAGATATGCATTTTTATTGCTCTTATACAAATTTTCAAAAGCACGAACCAGAAATTCATGATTTTTTTGAGCATTAAATCGTCCCACATGACCAACTACGAAAGCATCTTTTGGGATTTTTAATTTATCTCGATAATTGATTCTGTGTTGGGCATTGTATTCGTACTTTTTAATGTCGCGTCCATTAGGAATAATTGTAAACTCTCGTTTTCCAAACATCCATTTTCCAGCTTCAGAACCACACGCAAAGGCTTTGTTGTAAGCTTTATTAAAGATTGGACGTAACAATTTATCGACTTTTTTATGCTCACAGGTAGTATTATGACTATGTGCTATCCGCACCTTACACCCCGCCAACTTTGCTGTGAGGAGTTCAACACTCATAATGGCACTACTGCCATGAACATGAATAATATCTATTTTTTCTCTTAGCAAATATCTGTACAGCAAAAAGATATATTTGACAATGTCTGTCTTTCTATAAGGAATAGAAACTACTTTGCATCCACTTTTTTTAACTCTTTGAATCGCAACATCCTCCGCATTGTTTGTTGCGAGAACTCGAACATCCAAATTCGTTTTATCCATCGCCGACATATAGTCCGTGATGCAGCTGAGTATTCCGTCCGAAAACAATCCCCCCGTTGGAATATGAAGAACTTTCACAATTCTACTCTCTCTTTCCTGTTTATCTTTTCATTTCCTGTAGCTTAGGCCCTGTAAAATCAACTTACTCCATGAGTTTCTCTACAATTTTCTCTAGCTCTTCATTAAACTTCGCATTGTTGCTGCTCATACCATGTCCCATGCCTGCAACGATCTTGTCATAGTTCGTTATAATATCACCCAGCGTTTCAATATCTTCCACGTCAATGATCGTGCCCATGCGCTTTGACACATTTCGTGCAAACTCCACCTGATGATCATTAACGTGTTCATTGAACTGATGCTGCCTCGGCACAACGATTGGGGTTTTTCCAATCTGCAAAGGCATAATGAAACTTGCCGGACCACCGTGTGTGATTACGATTCGCGCATCTGCAACATTTTTGACCATCTGCTGATACGGAATCAGTTTGCTCCACTGACAATATTTCGGTTCATATGTACTGAATCCAGTCTGAATGATTACATCATCTTGAATCGTACCGTCTTTTTTTAATTCATCTATTTTTTGAATCAGCCGATTAAACGGCTGCTCATGTGTTCCCACCGTCACAAAAATCATTTTCTCTTCCCCTAATTAGAATATGCTGCCAAGATTAACCGCTTTCGGATAAACCTTTTTCTGTTCTTCCCACTGCACGATGAACTTATCTGTAATGGGATAAACCATCTTTCCCGTCATTGTCGGCTTGTCAATACGGTCGAATACTTCGATATAAACCAACTTCGCCCCCATCATCTTCCCAAAATAGAAGAACGGAACAGCCACCGCTGCGCCGCAAGAGATGATTAAATCTGGTTTTTCTTTGTGAAGCACATCCCATGCGATTTTTGTATTTTTGATAAGTGCTTTTAGGCTACGATTGGTCGGATAATAGCAAGGATACATTTTTTCGCCTTCCAAAAGGCTTCTCGCATCTTCTTTGTCAAAGGTCACCCAAAAGCGATTTTTATCCTTCCAAAATGGTTTTAACATATAAAGGTGGGTCAAATGGCCGCCAGATGAACCCACCAAGCACACTTTTATTTCACCATTTTTCTTCATCTGACTCTCTCCTCTAAAAAATTTCATTCGTATCGTAATAATGGTTTAGGAACTGCTTTATATATTTCGGGAAACAGTCCTCCCCTTTAGCTGTAACAACATCCAATTCTCATACATATGATTTTGGGGTTATTCCAACCAACGCAAAGAGCGGATAGGCTCGCTCACCTGTCCGCTGGCTGTCACCCCACCCTCATGGTCGAGATTTCTTCCTGTGCGGCATTTCTGCCATTCAGAAAGATCAGTCGTTCATTCTTCGGGTAAGAAAATATGAATTTCGGGTTGCGGAGCCTTTCATTCTCTGCCGTACCCTTGTCCCTATTATGACAGCCGCGTATTATTTCACACTCCCCACCAAGGATAGGCGGCTGGGAAATGGAGAACACATAATCCATATTGCCAACCTTAAAGGTCGCACCCATTGCCCCAAAGAAGTAGGAAAGAATGTTCTTCACACGGCTCTTCTTGTTGATCTTACTGAATTCCGGCACTCGGATTCGCAGGACTTTCACACCGTTGATTTCTTCTTCGTAATATTTCTGCGTCTTGTATTTTTCTTCGATAGTTCCTAAGTAACTCGGCACCACACAGATGACCGTGATATTGAACTTATCCAGCATACCCTCCGCCAGTTCACGGAGGATCTGCCCCGTTGACGCAGTATCTGGAATATAGTAATGAGCGTAGATCAGGAGATTCTTCTTATTCGACATTCTGCTATATTCCTCTCACAAGTTTTTATATCTAACCACCGATGCAGTATACCGGCGGGCTTTATCTATTTAGGACAGTGTGGTTATCATCCATGCCGGATGAGCTATCGCACTTTAGTTATCATTTTTCTCACAGTGACCATCTATTTTTCCGACCACCACTGAATCTTTTATGTAGACCTGTCACGGGCTACACTCTCATTTCTCCTCAACTGAAACTTTATGGTAGACACCTTCATACCAACTCACTGACAAAGTGTTAGGTCTTATTGTCATAACTCGCAGTCGCACTTCTCTATTTTTCAAAGTGCTGACCCTTATTGTCATAACCTGTACACCAACTCATTATGTTAAAACTGTACAAGTTCATAACTATTCTCTGTTGCAATATGAACAATCATCTACCCCTCACTACCTCTAATTCCCCGGAAAAATGCAGTTATCATGTCCGTCTTTTCTCTGCAATAAAACAGGCTCGTAATAGGGGTATTTTGCATGAGTTTTATACGACACCGTAGACCATCATGCCGCAACTGAAAGTTTGAGGTAGACATTTGTAGGAGCCGCTATAACAACAAAGTCCGCATCCGAGTATGCAGCCTTTGCATCCAGAGCTGTGGTCAGGTTCAATTCTTTTTCTGCGAGATACTTCTCGATATAGTCATCCTGAATCGGGGACTTTTACGATTGTTAATCATGTCCACCTTCTCTAGAATGATATCCACAGCAGTCACCTGATGGTGCTGGCTCAACAGAGTTGCAATGGACAGGCCAACGTAGCCGGTACCTGCAACGGCAATCCTATAATTCTTCATAATATCTACTCCTTCAATCCTTATTGCAGACATTCTCTAAAATCAGTTTGTGTCTATGTAATTATCTTGAAGGACGCGTCCAATTTTTTTACTCCCCATGCCCCAACAAACACACCTTGAAGGTCTTAAAAATTATTTTCCAATCGACCCAGAAGCTGCGCTCTTTAACATACTTTACATCCAAATCCATCCACTCTTCAAAAGAGAGGTCATTGCGATGCGGGGCGATCTGCCAATAGCAGCTCAGGCCGGGGGTCACATACAGGCGCTGCTTTTCGTAGTCGCCGTACTGCTCCACCTCGCGGGGAAGTGCCGGGCGGGGACCCACGATGCTCATATCACCCTTCAGGATGTTCCACAGCTGCGGCAGCTCATCGATACTGGTCTTGCGGATAAACTTGCCCACGCGGGTAATGCGCGGGTCGTCCTTGATCTTGAACACAGGACCATCCATTTCGTTCTGGTCCAGCAGATCGTCCAGTTTTGCCTCTGCGTTGGGGCACATAGAGCGGAACTTATAGAACTTGAAGGGCTTGCCGTTGCGGCCGATGCGCTCCTGACTGAAGACAGGGCCAGCAGACGGGTCATCCACCACAATTGCGATGGCCGTAGCCAGCATGACAGGCGACAGTACCACCAGTGCCAGCGATGACAGGATCACGTCCTGCGTCCGACGTCCGATCCAGTATAGGCGATGGTCGCGCAGATTTTCCTTGCGGTTAACTTCAACTTCCTTATCGATTCCAACAGTATTCGTAGCCATTTTTCTCCTCACATAAATTCGCGTTTGTTTATAGATTCCTTGCTTCAACCTGCTTTTGCCGTAACTCTTTCGGCTTGTGCTGCCTGCTTAGACGGGTGCTTAGGGTTACTTTTCTCCCACCTCATCCCGAGTTCATCCAGCTTTGCAATCCGTTCCTCCGTCAGCACCGCACCGCTTTTTTCGGGATTCAGCCGTGCGTACCGCTGCCGTTTGACCCATTTCCCGAGGGCGTATCCACCCGGCGAAACATAATCGACAGGTACTTTCAGGTCGCCGTGGGCTTCAAAATAGCGCTTCGCTTCCTGATATCCCTCGTTCCACTGGCGGTCATTGCGGTTGCCCCAATACATCCCGATCCTTTCCAGCCGCATGATCTGGTCATCCGAAAGCTTTTCCTTTTGGTACGCCCACTGCTGATTTGCCACCCAGCAGCCCAGCTTCTCCCCTGTGGCTGTTACATAGGAGCGCGGCATATTCAGGTCGCCGTTTTGCTCGTAATAGGCCGCAGCCAGCGCATAAGCTTTTTCCCACTTGACATCAAAAACGCTCCACACCATACCGATCTCATCAAGCTGTGCGATGCGTTCATCCTTCAAGCGGTCATTCAGCCGCTGCTGCCTTGTTTTTATGACCCATTGCCCCAGCGGGTAGCCTTCCGGGTCGGTGTATTT
>OGCZ01000798.1_pt1 | contig 11935 bp, 7 predicted proteins | sample 1570211 | NCBI WGS metagenome assembly OGCZ01 (sample SAMEA2582158, study PRJEB24529) | metagenome | biome: Human gut stool | place: China | collected 2011 | reverse complement strand
CCCTCGTGGCCCGACTTGCACCAGCCCACGTTTTCCAGATTTTGCAGGGTGTTCTTCTGGCGGTAGAGGTAGTAGGGCCGGTAGCCCGCCTCTGCCAGCAGATGGCAGCGCTCCAGCATGGCGGCCACATCGGCGTAGTCGTTCTCCCTCTGGTCCTCGATGACAATGCGGGAGGCCCGCTTGAGGGTCAGGGTGTGGACGGTGATGTTCTCCGGGTCGAGCGCGATGGCCTGCCGCAGGCTGCGCTCAAAGCCCTCCACGGTGTCGCCGGGCAGACCCGCGATGAGGTCCATGTTGATGTCGTCGTGGCCCGCCTTCCGGGCGTCGGCGAAGCAGTCCAGGATGTCCTGCGCCGAGTGCCGGCGGCCGATGCCGGCCAGCACCTCGTCCGAAAAGGTCTGGGGGTTGATGGAGATGCGGGTCGCCCCATACTCCTTGATGACGGCCAGCTTTTCGGCGTCGGTGCAGTCGGGGCGGCCTGCCTCCACCGTGTATTCCACGACACGGGAAAGGTCAAAGCACTGCCGCACGGTGCCCATCAGCTGGCGGAGCTGGTCTGCCGAAAGGCTGGTGGGCGTGCCGCCGCCGATGTAGATGCTGCACAGCTTCAGCCCGGCCTGCTCTGCCTGCGCCCGGATCTCCTCCACCTCGCGGCAGAGGCAGTCCACATAGGGCTGCACCAGCTTGCGGTCCCGGTCGAGATTGCAGCTGACGAAGCTGCAATAGCTGCACCGGGAGGGGCAGAACGGGATGCCGATGTACAGGCTGTAGGTCTTCGGCTCGCTGCCCAGGCGCAGGATCGGCTCCTGCAGATCGGCAATGGCTCTGGCCATCTGGTATTTCTGCTCCGAGCAGTCGAACCGGCTCAGGAAAAAACGGTCGATCTCCGCTTCGCTCCAACCGGCAGCGCGCTTGTCGTGGATGAGTCGGACCGGGCGCACACCGGTCATCTTGCCCCAGGGCGGGCGGATGCCCGTCCAGCGGCGCAGCAGGTCATAGGTCAGGCTGGCAAGAGCAAAAGCTTCGGTCTCACCGTCCGGCCCCGGCAGCGGGGCGGAGACGGTCTCCTGCCCGCCGTGCTCCCGCACCAGCGCCAGCAGACCGTCCGGCTTCCGCTCGGCCCACACACAGTCCTCCCCGGCTTCGGGCGGAGTCAGGGTGAGCGGTGCCATTGGGTAAAACAGCCGGACCAGATGCTCGACCTCGTAGCCGGATGCAAGCCCTGTGATATAGATTTTCATGTGTTCCTGCCTTTTTTATGCGTTCCGCAGTGCGGCTTTGATATAATAGTTGGTCTCCAGCTCCTCGCCATAGGTCGAGAAATCCCCGTGGCCGGGCAGGAGCTGGGTCTCTTTGGGGATGGGCAGGCCCGCGAACTTGCGCAGGCTCGCCTCCAGCTTGCGGTCGCTGCCGCCTTCGAGGTCGGTGCGGCCGATGCTGCCCTGAAAGACCGTATCGCCCACAAAGAGATACTCGCTGCACAGCAGCACCACGCTGCCCTCGGTGTGGCCGGGGGTGTGCCATGCGGTGAAGGTCAGCTCATCCACCGAAAGGTTGGCCCCCTCTTCATAACCGAAATCGGCGCTCTTCAGGGGGAAGAGCTGGGTCCCGGCGCAGTCGGCGGCTTCGCACCAGATCTTTGCGCCCCACTCGCGGCTCAGCACACCGGCGCTGCCCACATGGTCGTAGTGGCCGTGGGTGCACAGGATGTGCGTCAGCACGGCGCCGTGGTCCCGCAGGATCTTATCGTACTCCTGCACCCCGGCCGCCGGGTCGATGATGACCGCATGGCCTGCCTTGGTGAGCAGCAGAAAACTGTTGGTGTAAAACGGCGCAGAGCCGAGAAGATGAAATGCCTGCATGTTATCCCTCTCAATCCTTCTTTTTCCACTCGTCGGTATCAATGATGATGGTGCAGGGGCCCTCGTTCACCAGCGACACCTGCATATGCGCGCCGAACTCGCCGTGCTGCACGTCCTTCAGGCCGTGCTTCGCCATCTCGGCAAGGAACAGCTCGTAGGCATCCACCGAGAGCGGCGGCTTTGCAGCCTTGATAAAGCTGGGACGGTAGCCCTTTCTGGTATCGCCGTAAAGGGTGAACTGGCTGACCACCAGCGCCGAATACCCAAGGTCTTTTGCGCTGAGGTTCAGCTTGTCGTTCTCATCCTTGAAGATGCGCAGGCCCGCGCACTTTTCGGCCAGTTTGGGCACGATGTCCAGCGAGTCGGTGTCGCGGACGCCCAGCAGGATGACAAGGCCGGGGCCGATGGCACGGGGCTCGCCCCCATCGACCCGGACACTGGCCGACGAAACGGCCTGAATGACTGCACGCATGGTTTAACTCCTTGTGACCTTGAGCACATCTTTGATCTTGGACAGGCGGGCCACCACCCGGTTGAGATGCTCGGTGTTGTTGATGCCGATGGTCAGGCTGACCACGGCGCAGTTGTTTTCCACCTGACGGGCGTTCATCGTGTAGATGGGCACCCGGATGTCGGCCAGAGCGCTCAGCACGTCCCGCAGCAGTTCGTTGCGGTCCAGCGCCACGATCTCAAGGCCGGCCTTGTAGCTGTCCTTGACGCTGTCGGCCCAATACGCCTTGACCCAGCGGGGGGCGTTGGTGGGGTCCTTCATGCTGGAAATGGCGTTGGCGCAGTTCTGCTTGTGGATGGAGACGCCGAACCCGCGGGTGATGAAGCCCACGATGGGGTCGCCGGGCAGCGGTGAGCAGCACTTGGCGAACTTGATGGGGGTGTTGTCGAACCCTTCCACCACGACGCCGTCGGTGGCATGGACCTTGCTCAGGTCCACTTTGGCCAGCTGTTCGGTCTTGTCTTCCTCGGCCTTGAGCTTCTGCCACTCCTCTTTCAGCTTGGGCAGGCAGTTGGCGATGGTGATGCCGCCGTAGCCGATGGCCGCATACAGCTCCTCGGCGTTGTTCTGGCGCAGGCGGCGGCAGCAGCTGCCGATGAAGTCATCCAGCTCGTCGTCCGGGATGAAGATCATCTCGCGGCGCAGCTCGCGGGCCAGCGCATCGCGGCCCTGCTGGATGTTCTCTTCCCGGCGCATCTTCTTGAACCAGTTGCGGATCTTGCTCTTGGCCTCGCTGGTGCGCACGATCTTGAGCCAGTCGCGGCTGGGGCCTTTGTCCGCCGGGCCGAGGATGACCTCGATGATCTCGCCGGTGGAGACGATGTGGTCGATGGGGACCATCCGGTTGTTCACCTTGCAGCCCACCATCCGGTTGCCGACGGCAGAGTGGATGGCATAGGCAAAGTCGATGCAGGTGGCACCGGCGGGCAGGTTGATGACATCGCCCTTCGGGGTGAAGGCGAAGACCTCCTCCGGCAGCAGGTCGCTCTTCAGGTCGTGCAGCAAGTTGCCGGAATCCTCGCTGACGCGCTGATTTTCCAGCAGCTGGCTGACCCAGGCCAGACGCTCATCGAGCTTGTCGTGGCCGTCCAGCCCTTCTTTGTACTTCCAGTGGGCCGCAACGCCGTACTCGGCCTGTTCATCCATCTTGCGGGTGCGGATCTGGACTTCGAAGGGGATGCCCTCGTGCCCGATGACGGTGGTGTGCAGGCTCTGGTAGCCGTTGGGCTTGGGGGTGGAGATATAATCCTTAAAGCGGTTGGGCAGCGGATGGTACATATCGTGGATGAGACCAAGGGTGCTGTAACACTCGGCCAGAGAATCCAGAATGACTCGTACCGCGTAGATATCGTAGATCTCGTCAAAGGACTTGTTCTGCATGATGGTCTTGCGGTAGATGCCGTAGATGCTCTTGACGCGGCGCTTGATGGTCGCACCCTCGATGCCGCTCTCTTCCAGCCGCTGCTCGATGACGCCGGACACGCTGGCCAGGAACTCCTCGCCCGCGCGCTCGCTCAGCATCTTGCTGATCTCGTTGTAGCCCACGGGGTCCAGATAGTGCAGGCTGCGGTCTTCCAGCTCTTCCTTCACGTTCAGGATGCCCAGGCGGTTGGCGATGGGAGCATAGACCTCCATCGTCTCGCGGGCCTTGTCGCGGCGCTTCTGTTCGGGCCAGGCGTCGCCGGTGCGCATGTTGTGCAGCCGGTCGCAGAGCTTGATGATCATCACGCGGACGTCGCGGCTCATGGCCAGCAGCATCTTGCGCAGGTTCTCGGCCTGCAGCTCTTCGATGTTGGAGAACTGGATCTTGGTCAGCTTGGTGACGCCGTCCACCAGCAGGGCCACTTCCTCGCCAAAGGCGGCCTTCAGGTCGTCCAGGGTGGTGGGGGTGTCCTCGACCACATCGTGGAGCAGGGCGGCGGCGATGCTCTCGGTGTCCATGCCCAGGTCCAGCACCAGCCGGGCCACGGCCAGCGGGTGGCAGATGTAGGGCTCGCCGCTGCGGCGGCAGACGCCCTTGTGGGCATTGTTGGCCAGGTCATACGCCTTTTGGATCATCTCCATATTGTAGGCTTTGCCGCTGGCCTGGATGGCCTCCACCAGCTTTTCCCAGGTGATGATCTCCGGGCGCACCTCACTGGGCAGCGCCCCTTCGGGGGCGTTGGCAGGCAGAGCCGTGGCTGCGACCGTCGCCACTTCCGGCGGGTTGCTCACGGCCTGATGCAGGTGTGTTTTTGCGGAATAGGAATCCTCCGGCTTGACCGGGTCCAGCATACTTTTTCCCTCTGGCATTTACTCTTCCTCCAGACATTTCAAGATCGGTGCGTCGGCAAGGTTCTTCTTGCCCTGTGCGGGCACCAGCTCCCAGAATTTTGCCCCGCCGCATTCCTGCACCGCGATGAGCCCCACCTGTTCGAGGGCGGTGAGCGCGACCAGGATCTTGCCGGTGTTCTGCTCCCCCAGCTTTGCAAACAGAGGCTGCAGATCCTCAGCGTGCCAGCGCCGGGCCTGCAGTTCACGGTACACTGTGATGATATCGCTCCGTTTGGGCGCCACGGCTGCTTTCTGTTCCGCCGTGAGCGGGGTGCCGCGCCGGAGCGCCTGCACCAGCGCCGTCTGCTCGGCGGCGGCATTGCCCAGCCCCGCCGGGTGCAGCTCCAGGATGCGGCCCGAAAGCTGTGCCCCGCGCGGCGCATCGTAGACCGAAAGGTTCAGCGCAACGTCCACGACATCGCCCATGGCATAGGGCAGCTGCTCCGGGTGCATCCCGAACCAGACGGCATATATGCTGGCGCTGCCCTGCCGCAGGCGCAGGCGGCAGTGCCTGCCCTCCGACACCGGGTAGATACCGTCGATGACGGCCTTTTCCAGCACAAAAACGGGGGTGGGGTTCTCGGCTCCATAGGGAGCCAGCTGTTCCAGCCGCCGGACCGACTCCACGGTGATGCGGTCCAGATGGATGGACAGGTCGCATTCCAGCGGCGGCGTGAGGAGCACGGGGCACTCCCGCGCGGCCCACTCGTTCAGGCGGCGGCGCAGCTCGTGCAGGTTCTCTTCCCGCACCGAGAGGCCCGCCGCCATGGCATGGCCGCCGAAGCGGAGCAGGAGATCTTCGCACGAGGCGATGCAGGCATGCAGGTTGAAGCCCTGCACACTGCGGCCGCTGCCCTTGCCCTCGCCGTGCTCATCCACCGAGACGACGATGACGGGGCGGCCGGTCTTTTCCACCAGCCGGGAGGCCACGATGCCGATGACGCCGGGGTGCCAGTCCCGGCCCCAGATGAGGATGACCCGGTCTTCGAGGATGGCGGGTTCCGCATCCAGCTGCTCCTGCGCAGCCCGGACGATCTCCTGCTCGGTCTCCTGCCGGGCCACATTGATCTCGTTCAGCTTATGCGCCAGCTCCTCGGCGCGCTCCTCCTCCTCGCAGAGGACGAGCTGCAGCGCGGTGACGGCGTTGTCCATCCGGCCCGCCGCGTTGATGCGGGGCGCGATGGCATAGCTGACGTTCTCGGCCGTGATGGGCCTGCCCGCCAGGCCGACTTCTTCCAGCAGGGCCGAAAAGCCCGGCCGGTCGGTCTGCTGCAGCAGTTTCAGGCCCGCCTTGACGAGGGTGCGGTTCTCGCCGGTCAGCGGCATGACGTCCGCCACGGTGCCCACGGCGGCCAGGTCGCCGCAGTAGTCCAGCATCTCTTCCGGCGGGCAGCCGTCCAGCGCCGCACAGAGCTTGAAGGCCACCCCCGCGCCGCACAGGCCCTTGAAAGGGCTGTGGTCGTCGGCGCGGCGGGGGTCCACGACGGCCACTGCGTGGGGCAGGGTGTCGTGGGGCAGGTGGTGGTCCGTCACGATGAGGTCCACACCCAGCGAAGCCGCAAAGTCGGCTTCTTCCAGCGCGGAGATGCCGTTGTCCACCGTGACGATGAGCTGACAGCCCTTGTCGTGGATGGACTGCACGGCGTTTTTCGAAAGGCCGTAGCCGTCGCCCTCGCGGCTGGGCAGCATACACTTGACGTTTGCGCCCATCCCCTTGAGATGCTGGTACAGCAGGGCCGTGGCCGTCACGCCGTCCACATCATAATCGCCGTAAACAACGATGGTCTGTTCTTTGTCGATGGCTTCGAGGATGCGGGCACAGGCTTTGTCCATGTCCGTCAGGAGCATGGGGTCGCTCAGCTCTTCCTCGCCCGCCAGCAGCGTCAGCGCCTCGGTGGGGTCGGTGATGCCGCGCGCGGCCAGCACACCCGCCAGCAGGCCCGCTTCCTTCTGCTGTGCCGCCAGCGTGGCGGCGTATTTCTGCTCGCTCCAGGGCTCATCGTCCAGAGCGTGCTGCTCCAGTTCTTCGGTGTTCTGTTCCGCAATGGCGGCGGTCAGCTCCTTGAGGGCGGTGCGGTCAAATTCTTTTAAGGTCCATGCCCGGCAGGTCATCGCAATCCCTCCCCGGTCAGGCCGTCGTTGGCCAGCATTCCCTGCAATGCCGCGATCTCGCTGGAGACATCCAGCGCCACATCGCTCAGCAGATTATCGTAGAGGTTGTCATACGCCTGATTGAGCGTATGCAGGATGCCCGCGATGTCCCGGCGGATGCTCTCGGCATTATCGCCTTTCTGGCCCTGCACATCGTTGTAGGTGTGCAGCAGCTTGAGGGTTGTCGGGATATAGTATTCCGCGAACCGCCGTGCTTTCGGCAGGCTTTCGGGGTGGGCTTCCAGCCAGTCGCAGATGGCCTCGGTGGTCTTCTGCATGTGGGCCAGTTCCTCCACACCCTGCGCATCCTGCATGAGCTGCTGCTCCTGCGCCAGCACTTTGGCGAAGCGGCGGGTCGTTTCGAGGTTGAGCGGGGTCTCCTGGGGTTCCGCCTGCGGTTCGGCCTTGGGTTCCGGCTCTGCCTGCACGGCGGCTCTGGCCTCCTGCGCGGCGCGGTAATCCTCCGCCGTCAGATAGAGTGTTTCCGTTTTTTCATCCAGCCATCCGTTCAGCCAGCCTTTGCGGATGTATTTTTGCAGCTTCTTCAGCATTTTTTTCCGGTTCTGGTGGACGAGGTCGGCCAGCATCCGAACCGAAAGGCCCTTGTGGTAGTCGGTGGTATCCGCAAGATCGGCGAACTGCCCCAGCTGCTTTCCAGCTTTCACCCAGGCGGAACCACAGGCCGTCATCCAGCCAAAGCCCGCCGTGGCAAGGCCCAACACGCCGCTGACGATGCCCAGCGCGTTGTAGGCGGTGTTCATAACGTAGTCCGTGCCCGTCATCAGGATGCCGCCGCCCTCCGTAGCCGTCATCACAACGTCCGGCGACACAACGCCCAACCCAATGAGGCAGCCCAGCGTTCCCAGCCCGAAGATCACCATGAAGGTGATGCCCACGGCCAGCAGGGCTGCACCGCCGTTCTGGCGCTTTTTGCCGTCTGCACGCAGCAGGTCTACGGGGGTCTGCTCCCCTTTCAGGCCAAAGATCTGTCTGGCCCACTGGGGCATCCCGCCCGCGTTCCGGGGCCCGGTTTTCTGTGCCTCCTGCTGGGCTTTGTAGTATTCGTTCCGGCTGTTCCGGAGGGCTTTTCCCGCTTCCGAGATGCCGAAGTTGGCCGCATGGACGGCTGCTTTTCCCACATCCCAGGCTCGGTCTCCGATCTCCATGCCCCGGCCCTCGAAGCCATAGCGGAACGCATCGGACATGGTGTCGCCAAACTCACGCAGCTGGTCTTCCAGTTCCCGCTGCACCTGCTGGCCTTCGGTCTCCTTCATCCTATCGTTTTCACGATCGTTCATCAAAATCTTCTCACCCTTCTGCCGGACGATACCGGCCGATGATCGCGCGGGCGACCCGCAGGCCGTCCACGGCGGCGCTCATGATGCCGCCTGCATAGCCCGCGCCTTCTCCGCAGGGGTACAACCCTGCCAGCTGGGCCGATTCCAAATCTTCTTCCCGCTTCAGCCGCACAGGGCTACTGGTGCGGGTCTCCAGACCGGTCAGGACTGCGTCCGGCGCGGTGTACCCGGCGATCTTGCGTTCATACGCCCGCAGACCGGCCCGCAGGGTGTCGGCCAGCTCCCCAGGCAGCAAAGCGCCCAGGTCTGCCGCCACGACGCCCCGGTCGTAGGTCGGCTCCACCGTGCCGATGTGCAGTTTTCCCCGGCCTTCGAGGAAACTCCGGACATTTTCCGCCGGGGCCGCATAGGCTCCCCCGGCGCGGCCCGCCTGATAGGCGTTGGCTTCCAGCTCCCGCTGGAACGCGATGGCCCGGCGCGGGTCATTGCCGAAATCCTCGGCTCCCACGCTGACCACCACCGCCGCGTTGGCGTTTTTGCCGCTGCGGGCGTGGTAGCTCATGCCGTTGGTCACCACCCGGCCCGCCTCGCTGGCCGAGGCCACCACCTGCCCGCCGGGACACATGCAGAAGGTGTAGACACACCGGCTGCCCACATGCTGGGACAGCTGGTATTCCCCGCGCGGCAGCGCCGGGTGGCCCGCCGCCTCGTGGTAGAGGCTCTTTTCGATCGCACTTTGCAGATGCTCCGCCCGGAAGCCCACGCTGAACGGTTTGCACTCCAGCACAAGGCCGCTGTCCATCAGCATTTCAAAGGTGTCCCGCGCCGAGTGGCCGACCGCGAACACCAGCGCCTCGCACGGGAAGCTGCCCTGCGTGGTCTGGACGCCGACAAGCCTGCCGTCCTTCCGCACAAAGCCGGTCAGGGCCGTGTTGAAATGAACCTCGCCGCCCAGAGATTCGATCTCTTTCCGGATGGAGGTGATGACGCCCCGGAGCAGGTCGGTGCCGACATGCGGCTTCTGCTTCCAGGCGATCTCCGCCGGGGCACCATGCTGCAAAAACACTTCGGTGACAAAGCCGCACAGCGCATCGCCGATGCGGGTGGTCAGCTTGCCATCCGAGAAAGTGCCCGCGCCGCCCTCGCCGAACTGGATGTTGGCGTTGGGGTCCAGCTGACCGGTGGCGGAAAAGTGCTCCACCGCCTGCACACGGGCATCCAGCGCGGGGCCGCGTTCCAGCACGATGGGGCGGTAGCCCTGCCGTGCCAGCAGCAGGGCGGCAAACAGCCCCGCCGGGCCCAGTCCGCACACCACAGGGCGGTGCGCAAGCGGCTGGGTGCCCGCGTGCAGGGTAAAGTCTGCCCGGCGGTGCAGGGCGGCGTCCGGGCAGCGCGCCGCAAGGGCGGCTTCCTCCCCGGGCTGCCTGAGGGTGACCGCCACGGTATACACCAGCTTGGGCTGGCCGTGGCGGGCATCCACCGAAAGCTTTGCCACGCCGATGTGCTCTACCTTGCTGCGGGGCACCCGCAGGGTGTGCAGCGCCTTTTCAAATGCCTGCGGCTCTCCTGCAGAGAGGGGCAGACGGATGTTGCGAACCAGAATCATTTGTTGTGTTATCCTTTTACTTTAGTTGCTTTCAATGCGGCACTGCAGCACATAGCTGCCCAGTGCAAAGATCTTGCCGTTGGAGGGCACATACAGCCGGCAGGCAATGTTCTGCTGGCCGGTAGCCACAGCAAAGTCCTCGGCGTCGATCTCAATGACCACCTGCTCGGGGGTCAAAGTCTCCATAGCGCCCTTGGGGCCGCAGAGGATCACGTTCATCAGCCGCTCGGTCTCCACCGTCAGCTGATAGGTAGCGGGCAGGTTGATCACCTGCACGCAGCTGGCGGGCAGGTTCATGGTCTTGGTCTCCAGCCCGGAGCAGTCAAAGCTGATCGTGATGGTGGAGATATTGTCCAGCAGATAGATATCTGTCGGCAGCTCAATGGGCATCTCGTACACCTTGTTCAGGCTGAAGGTGGAAAGGTCGATGGTGCCGATGGACAAGGTGGACAGCGCATCGATCTTTTCTGCCGGGCCTGCCACCTTGAGCTGCTTGCAGCTGAGGGCGTAGCTCAGCACCGAGTTATCGAACCCGCGCGGCGCGTTGATAAAGTTCACCTTCACCGGCAGGGTCGCCATCTTGTACACCTGCAGCGTCACGTCCACGCTGCTTTCTTCCAGCGTGGTGTACTGGAACTTGATCTCCTTGCCGCCGCTGGTGTAAAAGCGCAGGGAGGTGTCCAGCGTGACCGACTCGGTCAGCTCGCTGTCATAGGATGCCTCGGCAGTGCAGGTAGCCACCTTGCTCAGCTCGCTGCTGGGGCCGGACAGAGTGACAGTCTCCTTGGAGACCTCGGTGCTGTAAAGGATATAGCCATCCGCAATGCGCAGATAGTTGGTGGTAACGGTAACGGGCAGGGTCTTTTCCTCCACCACGTCAAACACCACGTCCACCGTGTTGTCGCTGCCCTCCATGGTCACGGTCACGCCGTTGAGCAGGCCGTTTGCACCGCGCACCAGCAGCCGCAGGGTCTTTTCGCCGCTGTCGCGCACGCTGGACCAGTCCGGGTAGACCACAAAATCCGAGGCGCTGAGCCCGCCGATGGTGTAGCCATCGCCGGAGAGCTTCAGGTTCACGGTCTTATCCTCGGCGCTGACGATGCTCAGGCCCCGGGAGGTGTAGGCAGCGGAATCGTAGGTGTAGTCCACCGGCACATTGTAAATGGTGTTGGTGGTGCCGGGCTGGACGATGATAGTGACCACCATCCATGCAACGATGGCACCCAGCACGGACAGTGCCAGCCGGATGCGGCGGTCATCCAGAAGATTCTTCTTTTTGCGGACGGCAGGCTTTGCGCCGTTCGTCTTGTTCGGCTGGTTGCTCATTGCTGCTCGTCCTCCCCTTTCTGGCTGATCCAGTTCCACAGCTTCTTCGCCTGCTCTGCCCAGCTGTCGGCGGTGTTCTTTTCCACCGTGGACTCCTTGGGGATCATCTCGTCAATGAGCCGGGTATACAGGCTCTGGCGGTCAAAATGACGGATCAGCACACCATTTTTTGCCATAGAGATGATGCCGGTCTCCTCGCTGACCACGATGGCAATGGCGTCGGAGTTTTCCGCAATGCCAAGGCAGGCGCGGTGGCGGGTGCCCATATCCTTGCCCAGATCCAGATTGTTGGAAAGGGGCAGCACACAGCCCGCCGCCTTGATGCGGCCGTTTTCGATGATGGCAGCGCCGTCATGCAGCGGGGTGCCCTCGTAGAAGATGGTGCCCAGCACCTCCAGATTGACCGCGCTGTTCACCGGGGTGCCGGTGCGCACGATCTCGGAAAGGTTGGTGTGGCGTTCCAGCACGATAAGTGCGCCGGTCTTGGTCTCGGAAAAGCGCTCGGCGGCATCGCAGATGGCAATGATGGCGCTGCGCCACGCGCCCTTCAGGCTGGGGTCGTTGTAGCGCCCTTTTACGTTGAACAGCTTGGACGCCCACTGATCGGTCTGACCCATGCGCTCCAGCGCGCGGCGGATCTCCGGCTGGAACAGCACCACAAGGGTGAGCAGACCGACCTGCAGCAGCGAGTTGAGCAGCCATGTAACGGTACGCATATTCAGGGTATTTGCCACCAGATACACGACCATGACCAGCAGCGCACCCTTGGCCAGCTGCCCGGCGCGGGTGCGGTTTATAATGCCCAGCAGCTGGTAGATCAGAAACGCGATGATGATGATATCCAGAAGGTCCGCCAGCTTGAACGTCT
>OGCZ01000785.1_pt1 | contig 12175 bp, 6 predicted proteins | sample 1570211 | NCBI WGS metagenome assembly OGCZ01 (sample SAMEA2582158, study PRJEB24529) | metagenome | biome: Human gut stool | place: China | collected 2011 | reverse complement strand
TGATATGTCGGAGTACATGGAGAAGCATTCTGTATCTCGTCTGATCGGAGCGCCTCCGGGATATGTTGGATACGATGAAGGCGGTCAGCTGACAGAGGCAGTACGTCGTAAACCATACAGTGTTGTTTTATTTGATGAGGTAGAAAAGGCTCATCCTGATGTATTTAACATCTTACTTCAGGTACTTGATGATGGTCGAATCACTGATTCTCAGGGTCGTACCGTAGACTTTAAGAATACGATTTTGATCATGACATCTAATATTGGATCCTCATATTTGCTTGATGGCATTGATGAGCAGGGCAATATCAGATCAGAGGCAGAGTCAGCTGTTATGAATGATCTTCGCGGTCATTTCCGTCCAGAGTTTTTGAATCGTCTTGATGAGATAATCCTCTTTAAGCCATTAACAAAGGACAATATTGGCAATATCATTCATCTAATGGTAGCAGATGTCAATAATCGTCTTGAAGATCGTGAGCTGTCAATTTCTCTGACAAAGGATGCAGAACAGTATATTGTTGAGCATGGTTATGATCCAGTATATGGTGCAAGACCGCTGAAGCGTTACCTGCAGAAGAATGTTGAGACACTTGCAGCAAGAATCATTCTTTCTGGAGAAGTTCACGCACAGGATGTTATTGAAATTGATGTCGGTGATGGTGGTTTGAAGGCAGAAGTTGTTCATACACCTAAGAAGGCATAAAAGGGTCTTTGTTACAGTTCATGAATATCACTTGCAATTTTTATTGATTGATAGTATAGTTTAAGAGGTATCTTCTAAAAAAGAAGATGCCTCTTTTCTAATACTAATTAAAAAAGTCAGTATTTATTCAAACTTATATGAAAGAAACACGGATTTGGATTGCTGCTGACAGACAATATAGAGGATATGAGAGGCTTAGAGTAAAGATTATGAAAATCAGTGAATTACTGCAGCGCATTGATTATACAGTATTGCAAGGAGATCTTTCAGAAGAAATAACAGGTATCTGTCATGATAACCGTATGCTTCAAAAAGGGGATGCTTTTATCTGTATCTCAGGAGCACGTTTTGATACACATACGATGGCAAAGGAATTGGCAAAAAAGGCAGCACTTCTTGTTGTTGAAAAGCCAGTTGAGTTAGAAGATGGCTGCAAAACAGCAGTTGTGCAGGTCGCATCTACAAGAGATATAGTTGCAGCACTTGCAGCAGCCTTTTATGGATATCCATCTGAAAAGGTGGTTTGTATCGGAATTACAGGATCAAAGGGCAAGACAACATGCACTCATATGATGGCTGATATTTTGCGTGCAGCTGGTTATCTTACTGGAACAATAGGTACAAACGGAGCCATAATGCCTGCAGGATGCGATCATGCTGTATGGGGATCTGACAAATATAGCTGCGCACCTTGTAACGAAACGCCAGGGTATGACTGCTATGAATTAAATAATACGACTCCGGATCCAATGGAGCTTCAAATGTATCTGGCAATGATGGTAAAGGCTGGCTGCACGCATGTTGTTTTAGAGGTTTCATCACAAGGTATGAAGCAAAAACGCGTGGCAACAGTAGACTTTGCTTACGCAGTATGGACAAACATTGAGACAGGTGATCACATTGGACCGAATGAGCACAAGGATTTCGAGGAATATCTATATTGCAAGGCGATGTTGTTAAACCAGAGCCGCCGTGCTTATGTAAACTGTGATGATCGTCATCTGGATGCTTTTATGAAGTATGTAACCTTAAGCGATGGTTCTGATGGTCGCACAAAGCAGGTATTCTATTACGGAGAAGGCGAAAAGGCCGATTATCGCATTGGCAATTTAAAGAAGAGCCAAAATGGTGTGCTTGAGGCTCCAGGAATCGAGTTTACGATGAGTGGTGCGTTGGATGCAGACATTCGGGTCAACCTGCCGGGCGATTTCAATATGTACAATGCGGCAGCAGCAGTTGCCATTGCACATGATATGGGAATTTCAACTGATATCATCAATAAAGGATTAACTCATTTAAAGATTCGCGGCCGTTTTGATATTGTGTTCAATAATGGTCATTTTGCAGTCTGTGTCGATTTTGCCCATAATGGTTACAGCACAAGAAATCATCTTGAAGCACTTCGTGAATATCATCCAAAGCGCATTGTCTGCGTATTCGGTGCTGACGGAAACCGTTCCAAGTATCGCCGCTACGAGATGGGAGAGGCGAGTGCACTGTTAGCCGATTTGAGTATTGTTACTGCTGGTCACAACCGCTATGAGACATTTGATCAGATTTTTGCTGATATCAAAATTGGAATCGACAAGGCACAGAAAGAAAAAGCAGAACCTGTTTCGTATTTGGTCATTCCGAACCGCAAGGAAGCAATTCGTTATGCGATTGAACATGCACAGGAGGGTGATATGATTACCATTCTTGGATTGGGACATGAGAGTTACCAGGAGGAGAATGGAGTTAAGACACCGCACAGTGATATTCAGTTTGCGGCACAGTGCTGTAAGGAGTGTTATCCGCAGGGGTGAAAAAAGCAGTAATTAGCAGAATGGCTACAAAACACTTGAGGGAGGAAGAAAAATGGATAGACAAAAGGTAAAGTCAGGACTGGGATTAATGTTCTGGGGAAACATTGTGGCATTATTTGCAGGAATTCCAATTCTGGGAGTAATTGCAGCTCTTGTTGGCGGAATCATGGAATTGATTGCGATTGTAAATCTGAGAAAACAAAGTGAAAATTATAACAATGCATTTTGGTTTACAATTGCCGGAATTGTGCTTGGGCTCTTCACCGGTGGAGATGGATTATGGGGAACAGCGATGTCAATTCTCCATGGCCTTGCAACATTGGGTGCAACCTACTACATTTGCACAGCAACAGAAGAGTGTGTAAGTACGGTATCTTATGAGGTAGCAGATTATTGCCACAGCGTATGCAACTGGTATGTAACTTGTATGGTTATTTCATTGGCGATCAGTGTTGTGATGCTCGTATTTTCAATTATTCCGATATTAGGATTTATCGTCGCAGCAATTGGATCATTGGCACTTATTGTAGTGGCTATTTTCCAATTAATAGCGTCCATTCGCTTTTTGATTATGCTTTGGAAGTGCCAAGGGGTGCTGTAAAGAGGTCTTGCCTTTTAAAAGCAGATAAAGGTATATATCAGACAGCAGTATGTAATTGACAATGGAGATTAAGAGTATATTAATTATTATGAGCCTTATATAAACTAGGAGAAGGAGCTTCGCCAGTTGAATGAGGAGTATGTCAGCAATAGCGGAATAGTGAGATAAACAAAAAATGCGGTCAGCTTTTATAAAAAGGTGTGGATTGAAATATTTAATGCCATAAATGATCCCTTTCTTCTTTTTTATGTCACCGTCCGCAAGGAAGGTGTGGATTAAAATCTATATTTGGATCTTATTGATTAAGCAAAAGATCTTAAAAAATAAACGGCATAAGCTACGGAAATGTAGCCTATGCTGTTTATTTTTGTTCAGAAGTTGAAAAGCAGATTGCGACATGATATAATTTGTATGATAGTCGCCATGTCCTGAGCAATGGTGAAGAGAAGATAAGTATTCTGGAGAAAGACCAGAGGATAAGCGGAGGAAAAATAAGAATGGTTGATACCAAAAAAGAACAGGAACGTGACGAACTGCATCGTGCAATATGGGCGATTGCTGACGAATTGCGCGGAGCAGTAGATGGATGGGATTTTAAAAACTATGTTCTTGGAACAATGTTTTATCGTTATATTTCAGAAAATTTGTGCAGCTATGTGAATAGTGGTGAGATTGAAGCTGGAAATAGCGAATTTGATTTTGCTAAACTGTCAGACGAAGATGCAGAGGAAGCAAGGGACGGATTGGTAGAGGAAAAAGGCTTTTTTATTCTGCCAAGCGAGTTGTTTTGCAATGTACGTGCGAATGCTGCAAATGATGAAAATTTAAACGAAACACTGGAAAGAGTATTTCGACATATTGAGGAATCAGCGAAAGGCAGTGAATCAGAAAGTGATTTTGCTGGACTGTTTGATGATTATGATGTAAACAGCAATAAATTAGGTTCTACTGTAGCAAAACGAAATGAAAAGCTCGTGAAATTGCTAAATGGTGTAGGCGAAATGAATCTTGGTGATGTAAAAGATCACTCTATCGATGCTTTTGGTGACGCATATGAGTATCTTATGACCATGTATGCCTCAAATGCAGGAAAATCTGGTGGAGAATTTTTTACTCCAGCTGATGTGTCAGAACTGCTTACAAGACTTGGTACAGTAGGAAAAACAGAAATCAACAAGGTATACGATCCGGCATGTGGTTCTGGTTCGCTGCTTTTGAAAGCTGAGAAAGTTCTTGGCAAAGAAGCTATTCGTAATGGTTTTTATGGTCAGGAGATTAATATTACAACCTATAATCTGTGCCGCATTAATATGTTTTTGCATGATGTAGGTTTCGACAAGTTTAATATTGCTTGTGAAGATACACTGATCAGTCCTCAGCATTGGGATGATGAACCATTTGAATTGATTGTATCAAATCCACCATATTCAATTAAATGGGCAGGAGATGAAAATCCGTTGCTGATTAATGATCCTCGTTTCGCACCAGCGGGAGTTCTTGCACCAAAGAGCAAGGCAGATCTGGCATTTATTATGCATTGTTTATCATGGCTTGCATCTAATGGAACAGCTGCAATTGTATGCTTTCCTGGCATTATGTATCGAGGAGGGGCAGAACAGAAAATTCGTAAATATCTGGTAGACAACAACTATGTAGACTGCATCATTCAGCTACCTAGCAATCTGTTCTTCGGAACTTCTATCGCAACCTGCATTATGGTGATGAAGAAGAATAAGATGGATAATAAGACGCTGTTTATTGATGCCACAGGCGAGTGCGTGAAGGTTACGAATAATAATAAGTTGACACCGGAAAATATCGAACGCATTGTGGATGTGTTCGCAAAACGTGAGGAAATCGAACATTTTTCTCATCTGGCAAGCTATGAGGAAGTATCTGGTAATGATTATAATCTGTCGGTTTCCACCTATGTAGAAGCAGAAGATACCAGAGAGAAAATTGATATTGTGAAGTTGAATGCAGAGATTAAGAAAATTGTTGCTCGCGAACAGGTACTACGTGATGAGATTGATAAGATCATTGCAGAAATTGAGGTGGACGCATGAGTAGATTGAATGATCTGATAGCAGAGTTGTGTCCAGATGGAGTAGAATATAAAACATTAAGAGAAATAGCAACTGTTTCTAGAGGTGGAAATTTTCAGAAGAAGGATTTTCAAGAAGAAGGTTTTCCATGCATTCATTATGGTCAGATTTATACAAAGTATGATCTTTTTACTGATAAAACATTTACATTTATTAGTGAAGAATGTGCAAAAAAACAGAGGAAAGCAGTGAAAAATGATATTATTATGGCCGTCACAAGTGAAAACATTGAAGACGTTTGCAGATGCATAGCATGGCTAGGAGAATCTGAAGTTGCAGTAAGTGGGCATTCAGCGATTATTCATCATAATCAAAATTCAAAATATCTGGTTTATTATTTTCACTCTCAAATGTTTATGAGCCAAAAAAGAAAATTAGCACAAGGAACGAAAGTTATAGAAGTTGCGCCAGATAAATTACTGAGTATAAGGCTCCCTGTACCTCCTCTGGAGGTACAACGTGAAATAGTCCGCGTGCTGGACTCTTTCACGTTACTTACAGCCGAGCTTACAGCCGAGCTTACAGCTCGGAAGAAACAATATGAATTTTATCGAGATAAATTATTGACATTTGATAATGATATTAAGATCCTACCATTAGGTAAAGTTTGTGACTTGCAGGCAGGAAAGGCTATTAAAGCAGCAATAATTTCTGACACAGAAACAGTTGCCACACCTATTCCTTGCTATGGTGCAAATGGTCGTAGAGGATATGTGGCCACTTATAATCAAGAAGGTGAGAAATCAATTATTGGACGACAAGGAGCGTTGTGTGGAAATGTATGTTATGCCACAGGTAAGTATTATGCAACTGAGCATGCTGTTGTGGTTACAGATAAGGGCTACTTTAATAGTAGATATCTTTTTCATGTGTTAACTCATGCTGATTTAAACCAATATAAAACAGCAGGAGCACAGCCTGGATTATCAGTTTCGCGATTGAATGAAGTAAGAATCGCTGTGCCAGATAAAAATGTTCAAGATAAAATTGCTAATGTTCTAGACAATTTTGAGACTATTTGCACTGACCTGAATATTGGCTTACCAGCTGAAATTGAAGCACGCCAAAAACAGTATGAATATTATCGTGATTTACTCTTGACATTTGCTGAAAAGGGTGACATGCTCTTGACGGACGGACCGATCCGATCCGAGCTGAGCGCGATTAAGCTAATTCGATATGTGTTTGGATATTCATATGTGACATTGGATAAGATATCTGAAAATTGTGATCGACAAAGAAAACCTGTTACAAAAGGGAAAAGAGATATTGGAGCATATCCATATTATGGTGCTTCTGGAATCGTAGATTATGTGTCAGATTATATTTTCGATGGTGAGTATTTGCTGATATCAGAAGATGGTGCAAATCTTCTTGCAAGAAAAACACCTATTGCTTTTTCAATTTCAGGAAAAATTTGGGTAAATAACCATGCGCATGTGTTGAAATTTGAAACTTATGAATTGAGACGATATGTAGAAATATATTTGAATTCTATAGATTTGAGTAAGTATATTTCTGGAGGGGCGCAACCAAAGCTTAATCAAGAAAATTTGAATAAGATTATGATTCCGCTTCCAAGTAATGAGAGGATAAAAGGTATTGTTGATATTCTTGACCGCTTTGACGCTCTTTGCAATGACCTGTCCGCAGGGCTTCCTGCCGAAATTGAAGCACGCAAGAAACAATATGAGTATTATCGAGATAAATTGTTGAACTTTAAGGAAGTGAAATAAGTATGTCAGAAGATAAGATAACAAAAAAGCAACATTACATTCCGCAGGTATATTTAAGAGGCTTCTCGCCTCAGTATCAGGATAAAACCTTACCTAATGAAAAAGATACTATTTATTTCTATGATTTAGAAAAGAAGAAGCAGAGTAAGATAGATGTTCCAATTAAGTCAATATGTTATGAGGAATATCTGTATGAAATGAGAGGTGATGCTGGAAAATTTGTGTGTGACAATCATCTGGAAGGCTTTTTCTCTGAAATAGAGAACAGGTTTCACACATATAGGGACAAATTAGAACGAAAAGCATTCTTGGAAGAAAATTATAATACAAAGTGCTTTTTGAAAAGGGAAGAAAAAATATTTTGGGCAGCATATATGATTGTTCAGATATTACGATTGCCAAATAGTTTAGATGCAGTGGAGCAAGAAATAAAAAAACATATGACATATACATCTGATAATATGCTAGCACATGATGCTGCAAGATGGTATTGTTTGCCGTTTTTTTCTGAAATAAATGAAGAAACAGGGCAAATAATAAAGACATTACTAAAACCAATGGAAAATATGCATATTGGAGTGGGAGTCGATTTACAGGGAAGAATAATTACAGCAGATAATCCTGTGTATGTAGAAACATCAGAGTGGCCATGTGATGAATACAATAAGATTATTTTTCCAATTTCATCTCAGTTATGCTTGTTTTTATTCGGAAAAGAGGAAAAGAAAATGGTTGACAAAAATTTCCTCTTTCCAATAGGCGAAGCTGATCGAGAGGAAATCATAGTCTCGTTGGCTTCAAATGCATTTAAAAAGATATACTTAAGCTATAAATTGGAAGAACATGAGAAAGAGAATAAATACATCGAGGAAGCTATAACGAACAGAAGAAAGGAAGGTGAAGAATAACTATGCCATACTTTAACATTGTAGCGGAAACATCGGAAAATACCGTTGTTACAGAATATGAGCCAGTTAAGAAACGTTCTGATAGCTATCAGAGTGAAGCGCAACTAGAGCAGGAATTTATTCGATTGCTTTGTGAACAGGGATATGAATATCTGCCGATTCATACGGAGAAAGATCTGATTGAGAATCTCCGTATGAAACTATCAGAACTAAATGATTATCAGTTCTCTGATACAGAGTGGGAGAATTTTTTCAAAAATGCGATCGCAAATCCAAATGAGCATATCGTGGAAAAGACTCGTAAGATACAAGAAGATAATATTCAAGTCCTGACGCGTGATGACGGTTCTTCTAAAAATATTACACTAATAGATAAAAAGAACATCCATAATAATAGGCTGCAAGTAATCAATCAGTACGCGGTTAGTACAGACGATGGCGCAAAACATGATAATCGTTACGATGTTACAGTATTGGTTAATGGTTTACCACTTGTTCATATTGAGCTGAAGCGCAGAGGTGTTGCTATTCGTGAGGCATTCAATCAGATAAATCGTTATCAGAGAGAGTCTTTTTGTGCAGGTTCTGGGTTATATGAGTATATTCAAATTTTCGTTATCTCGAATGGTACCAATACGAAATATTATTCCAATAGTACTAGACGTAATGCAGAGAAAGAAAATGAGAAGAAAGGTTCCAGTAAAACTAAGACGAGCAACAGCTTTGAGTTTACCTGCTTTTGGGCAGATGCGAAAAATCGTGTGATTCCAGATCTTGTTGACTTTACTAAGACGTTTTTTGCAAAACATGCGATTCTGAATATTCTTACGAAGTATTGTATTTTTACGTCCGAGAATATGTTGATGGTTATGCGTCCATATCAGATTACAGCTACGGAGAGGATTTTAAATCGTATTGAAATTGCAAATAACTATAAGAAGTATGGTAGCGTTGAGGGTGGTGGCTATATTTGGCATACTACAGGCTCTGGAAAAACATTAACTTCTTTTAAAACGGCAAGATTAGCATCAAAGTTACCATATATTGATAAAGTGTTGTTTGTGGTTGATCGTAAAGATCTGGACTATCAGACAATGAAAGAGTATGATCGTTTTGAAAAAGGAGCTGCTAATAGCAATACATCGACCGCGATATTAAAACGCCAGTTAGAGGATCCAGATGCACATATTATTATTACCACAATACAAAAATTAGCTACCTTTATAAAAAAGAATCCTGGTCATGAAGTCTATATGAAACATGTCATCATTATTTTTGATGAATGTCATCGTAGCCAGTTCGGAGATATGCACACGGCTATCGTAAAGAATTTTAAGAAATATCATTTGTTTGGCTTTACGGGAACACCGATTTTCTCTACTAATTCGGGAAAAGCAAAGAATCCAGCACTCTTTACTACTGCTCAAACTTTCGGTGATCAGCTTCACAGCTATACGATTGTGGACGCGATTAATGATAAAAATGTTCTTCCATTCCGAGTTGACTACATAAAAACAATGGATGTAGAGGAAGAAATCACAGATGAAATGGTTTGGGATATCAATCGTGAAAAAGTTATGATGGCTCCTGAACGCATCCGTATGGTGACGCAGTATATATTGGAGCATTTTGACCAGAAAACGTATCGAGGGGATAAAACATACATATATAATACACTCACGAATATAGCAGAGGTGGCTTCGGCTAAGAGAGATGAGGTAGAAGAAATTAAGCAGAAACAGCGTATAAGTGGCTTTAATTCTATTTTTGCAGTATCAAGCGTACCGATGGCAAAGCTCTATTATCAGGAATTTAGAAAGCAAATGGCAGAAGATCAAACAAAGAGACTGCGTGTTGCAACCATTTTTAGTTATGGAGCAAATGAAGAAGAATCGGATGGAATTCTGGATGAAGAAAATTCTGAAGATACCTCAGCACTTGATCAACCATCTAGGGATTTTCTGGAAGAAGCCATTAAAGGCTATAATAAAATGTTCCATACGAACTATGATACTTCAAGTGACAAATTTCAGAATTATTATAAAGATGTGTCCCTTCGTATGAAGAATAAGGAATTGGATATTTTGATTGTAGTTAATATGTTCCTTACTGGCTTTGATGCTACAACTATGAATACGCTGTGGGTCGACAAAAATTTGAAAATGCATGGATTGATACAGGCTTTTTCTCGTACCAATCGTATCTTAAATTCGATTAAGACGTTTGGAAATATCGTATGTTTTCGAAATTTGCAAAAGCGAGTAGATAGTGCGATTTCTCTGTTTGGAGATAAGAATGCTGGAGGCATTGTCTTGATGCAGAGTTTTAAAGACTATTATTATGGTTATGAATCTGTTGATGGTAAAAAGATGCCAGGTTATATAGATATGATGGCAGATTTGAAAGAAAAGTTTCCAGTTTCAGAACCACAGATTGTCGGAGAGCAGAAGCAGAAAGAATTTATTGCTCTTTTCGGTGCAATTCTTCGTATGAGAAACCTATTGCTTTCTTTTGATGATTTTAAAGGAAATGAATTGATTTCAGAGAGAGATTTACAGGACTATTTGGGGCGTTATCAGGATTTGCGTGATGAATGGAAACGCAAGCGTCGAGAAAGCACGGATATTACAGATGATGTGATCTTTGAAATTGAATTAATTCGGCAGATAGAAATTAACATCGATTATATTCTTATGCTTGTGAAAAAATATCATGATACACATTGCGAGGATAAGGAAGTGTTGATAACGATCAATAAGGCGATAGATGCCAGTCCAGAATTACGCAGTAAAAAGCAGCTTATTGAAAACTTTATAGCTGGAATCAATGATGTAGATGATATTATGAACGAATGGCATGATTACATAGCAGTGCAAAGAAAGTATGATTTAGATATGGTTATCAAGGAGGAACGACTAAAGGAAGAAGAAACGTATAGATTTATGGAAAATGCTTTTCGCGATGGAGAAATTCGAACAGCAGGAGTTGATATAGATAAACTCATGCCTCCAATTTCACGTTTTGGTGGAGGAAGAGCAAAGAAAAAGCAGACCGTTATTGAAAAATTAAAGTTGTTTTTTGAAAAATATTTTGGCATTGGAAGTGCTTTTACACCAATAAAACAAAATGTCAATGTATATAATTTTGAAGAAACAGATAAGTTACCAATAGCGGCAGAAGAAGAGATGACATATGGAAAAAAATAGGAGTGAGCGAGCATCCGCACAAAAAAATGCAAGAAAACTAGTTGCAAAAATGGCTGAGTGAATGTAAAATAAATATAATATATGCAATAATTACAAGAAAAGAAGCCTTGAATAAATTCTTTTTGAAGTAATTATTGCGGTCAGCTTCTTTACAGAAGCTGTGAGTTGAAATAAGAATGTCCCGGTATCATTTGGTGTACGCGGTAGTGGCTTCCTTATATATTACTATTAAGGAAGCCACTGAAGATTTGAATATGGCAGTAGAAAAGTTTACAGAAAATGTAAATTAGTTACTGTGTATTTTACAATGTAAATTGTATAGTTTTGTCGCCTCCTTCGCGGAGGCGTGAATTGAAATAGAGATATAATTGTTCGATGGTGTTTTCAACTTATCGCCTCCCTTGCGGAGGCAAGAATTGAAATTGCGTTGAGGGTAATTATTCTTGAAGATGCATTGGTGGATGACTACGATGAGATGCATATACCTTGGCGGAGGCACTGAGGCGACCTGTGCTTTACGAGGCGTGCCCGTGTGGGAGCGGGCTTACGCAGTAACTAAGATAAAAAGGTGTGTAGAAGGCGCCGCGGGAACAAGGGACGCCGACAAAGTCACTCGCCGAAGGGCCGTTCGTTAATTAACTGGGAGGCGTAAGAAATCAACTTGACATTTTAAATTGCTGAGTGTAATATACAATATATCTTTTTCTGCCATTTGAAGGGCAAAAAAGTCAAAACAACCAACCCTTGAAAGGAATAACATGGATTTAATAGATTTGAGAAACGTTTCCGATTTAACCGGAATTGACATCAATATGGTAGATACAAACACCTTGGCACCGGAGATGGAACCAAACAGACAGCTCTATTTTATGGCAAAAAGCAGAGAGTATGTGAAAAGAAAGTCAGAAGAGTTAGGAAGAAACTTAACAGTTCATATTACTACCTTTGGCTGCCAGATGAATGCGAAAGATTCTGAAAAACTGCTTGGTATTCTTGAAAAAATCGGATATGAGGAAACTGATGATGAAAAGGCTGCTGATTTTTTGATCATGAATACCTGCACTGTGCGTGAAAATGCATACTTTATCAAGCGGATTAAGGAGTATAT
>OGCZ01000781.1_pt1 | contig 12232 bp, 8 predicted proteins | sample 1570211 | NCBI WGS metagenome assembly OGCZ01 (sample SAMEA2582158, study PRJEB24529) | metagenome | biome: Human gut stool | place: China | collected 2011 | reverse complement strand
ACGGGGCTTAAAAGCGGTGAAATAAAGGTTGCGGTAGGCACCCACGCGCTGCTTACCGACGATGTGGAGTTTGAAAGCTTAGGGCTTGTTGTAACCGACGAGCAGCACCGTTTCGGCGTTGAACAGCGTGCAGCACTTGCTTCAAAGGGTGAAAATCCCCATAAGCTTGTTATGTCAGCCACGCCTATCCCTAGAACTCTTGCCCTTATGATATACGGCGACCTTGATATTTCTGTACTGAAAGAGCTTCCTAAGGGCAGACAGCCCGTTGAAACATATGCCGTTACAGGAAAGCTTCGCGAGCGTGCTTTTAACTATGTGAAAAAATATCTTGACGAGGGCAGACAGGGTTATATAGTCTGTCCAATGATAGATGAAAGTGATATGGACTTGCAGGACGTTAAGACCTATGCTAAAAAGCTTTCTCAGGGTACGTTTAAAGATTACACTGTGGGACTTCTTCACGGCAGAATGAGCGGTGCTCAGAAAGAACAGGTCATGAACGACTTTAAGGAGCATAAAATAGACCTGCTCGTTTCCACAACAGTTGTGGAGGTAGGAGTTGACGTGCCTAATGCGGCAATAATGGTAATAGAAAATGCTGACAGATTTGGTCTTTCCCAGCTTCACCAGCTTCGTGGTCGTGTGGGAAGAGGTAAATATAAATCAAGTTGTATCCTCATTACAGACAACGTGAATGAGGAAAGCGTGAAAAGGCTTAAAATTTTGGGCAAGACTAACGACGGCTTTAAGATATCTGAGGAAGATCTTAAACTCAGAGGTCCCGGTGACTTTTTTGGAAGCAGACAGCATGGCCTTCCTGCATTGAAGATTGCGGATATGTCACAGGATATGGATATACTAAGAAAAGCACAGGAAGCCGCACAGCTTATCAGAAACGCAGACCCTAAACTTGAGCGTACAGAAAATATATATCTAAGAGAGCTTGTGGATAAACTCTTTGACAAAACTATGTCAGATAATTGAAAGATGTAAAGTTTGAAAACTTTATCGTGTAAGATGAGATGTAAAGCATAAAGACTTTATAAGCAAAAGAATAAAGCGGAGGTAATTATGGAGGCAATAAAATTTTTAAAGTACATTCTGTCGAGAATTGGGATAATGATCGTTCTTACGCTGTTTTCAGCCTTTGCAGGCATTGTGCTGATACCGGCTCTGGTTACGGTCTTTCCGTCAAGCACATCTGCTTTCAAAAGCTTTATGACAAATAGTAATGTAGAATCATTTATAGGCTTTGCGGTCATGCTTATATTTTTCCTAAGACTTTTTTATGACGACGGCAAACGCCATGCCGCATATGAAAATTGGAGCTGGGTCAATATTACAATAGTGTATCTTCTTATGCTTCTAGTGTATTTTATCCCTGCAATATTCAGGGATTCATTCAGTCAGGAGGGCAAGGGAGATATCTTCTATAAGGTGCTTTATTATCCGTGTATATGGCTGAATGAAGGCGTGGGCATGAACTACCTTGTAAGCGTGATCCTCGGCATAGGACTTCTTCTTGCAGCGGCCTATTGTTTCTATCTGATAGCCTATAAAGTGTATGTTCATAAGCATCCTGTCATTCTCAAAAGTATGAAATCTTTTAGTGCGGGCAAGACAGATAATAAAGTATAAATTGTATTATTTGAACATAAATAAGAGTATTTACTATCAGAAATCTGTATGAACTCGCTTTAAATGTTAAATACTATTTAAAATGTTAGTTTAATTATTCTATTTGTACAAATTCGATAAATTTGTGAAGATTATTTTGTAAATAAATTAACGCTTAAAAAGCACTCAATCACTTGCGAAAAGATGAAAATAATGTTATAATTATAAAAATGCGTTTTGTGTATTTTTAAAGTTTTTTGTTATGAATGCACAAAATGTATAAATAAGTGGAGGTGTATCTACATATTATGAAGAAATTTTCCTATGTTGCTAAGGATACCTCGGGAAAAACCATAAAGGGTATCTATGAGGCTGAGGATGCACAGGAAGTACTGGACAAGATCCACGAACAAGGTCTTTTCTGTATAAGTTATACAGAAGCATTGGGCGGTGCAGGCAAACAATCTGTGCACAAGTTCAATACTAAGGAACTTGCTTTCTGCTGCCGTCAGCTTGCGGCAATGATGACATCGGGTCTTACCATTGTTAAAGCGCTCGACATTCTCTATAAGGAAGAGGAGAATAAGGGTGCAAAGGATGTTTGGAGAAGCGTTTATGACGATGTTCAGAAAGGTCAGAGCTTTACCGAGGCCCTCGATACAAGAAGAGGAAGCTTTCCGGACTTTTTCATTTCAATGGTAGACGCAGGTGAGACCTCAGGTACGCTCGATATGACAATGCAGCGTCTGAGCGATTACTATGCAAACTCAAACAAGTTGAACAATAAGGTAAAGAGTGCGATGACTTATCCTATCATACTTGGCGTTCTTTGTATCGTCATGGTAATCGGTATGTTTACGTTCATCATGCCTATATTTGCAGGTCTTATGCCAGAGGATCAGATGCCTGCACTTTCTAAGGCTCTCTTCTCATTCAGTGACTTTTTCAAGGCAAAATGGTATATCATTCTTATCGTGGTCGTTGCTTTGATATTCGGTTGGATATATGCCTTGAAAGTACCGTCAGTCAGACTTAAATTTGACTACATAAAGATAAAGATGCCTGCCGCCGGAAAGCTTATGGTAAAGATCTACGAGGGTCGTTTCGCAAGAACTCTTTCATCACTTTATTCAAGCGGTATCCCAATGGTAGAGTGTCTTGAACGTTCGTCAAGAATACTTGGAAATGCTTATGTTGATAAGATGTTCATTCAGGTAGTTGATGAAGTTAAGCAGGGCGCACCTCTTTCAGCGTCACTTGCAAAAACAGAGATATTTGAAGGAATGTTTACTTCCATCATCTACGTCGGTGAGGAATCAGGTGCTCTCGATGAGATCCTTGAGAAAACTGCTGACTACTATGAGGAAGAAGCAGACGCAGCCGTTACAAGACTTGTAGGACTTATGGAACCATTGCTCATCGTATTCATGGGTGTTGCGATCGGTCTTTGCCTTGCGGGTATCTTCCCACTGCTCTACGGTTCATTGTCAGGTCTGGAAAACTAAGGGTCTGCATTTTGTGTTCGTTAATTTTAAATATCTCCTCTCCTTTAAAACGGAGAGGGAAGATATTTGTTTTGAAAAATAATTTAAGAGGTGAAGGAATAAATGCTATCATTTGATATTTCTGATAGACAAATCAACATTGTTAAAGGTGATAACTCCTCTAACAAGATAAGGATCGAGAGATCTTTGCAGGTAGACGTTCCTGAGGATATGATCCTTAACGGTGAGGTCATCAACCTTTCTGGTCTGTCTGAGTTACTGCTCACACAGATCAAGGCTGAGGATATGATGGATAAGGACGCTATCGTTACTTTTTCATCGAGCAACATCGTATTCAAGGAGCTTGTAGTTCCAAAGGCAAAGGGTAATGAGTTCCTGCTTATGGTACAGAACCATATGAGCCAGGAAATGGGTATCACAGATGAGTATTCTATCTCATATACAGTAGTAGGTGAAGCAGGCGAGGATAATCCTGGCGCAGTGAAGGTACTTGCAACAGCTTGCCCTAGTACGATAGTTGAAAGCTACAGAAAGCTTTATAACATTATGGGCATGAACCTCAGATCTGTTAACATCGGATGTAACTCTATCGCAAGAATCGTTCTTGCTGACAAGTCCAATATGGAGAAAATGCCACTGTTGGTTTGCCAGATCGATAAGAACTTCCTTGGTCTTACACTTTTTGAGAATGGACAGATGGCATTCGCCAGATACGTTCCTATCTCAGAAGATGATTATGATTCTGACGATTATATCACTGAGGCTCTTAACGAGAACATCTTCAGAATGGAGCAGTTCAATAAGGCAAGAGGCGGTTCAGGACTTGAAAATGTTATTCTCTATGGCTTCATCGAGGATTACATCAAACTCGTTGACGCTCTTGACGGTCTTGATATAAAGGCTTCCGTTCTCGGTGTGCCTGCTCAGATCACAGGTTTTGAGAACTTCGAGTTTACAGTATTCGCTAATGCTATCGGTGCTCTCTATAAGAGAAACAAGGCAACAGAGAAGATCAACCTCCTCGAAGTTGATCAGTCCACAGGTAAGGGCGGCAACAGCGGAATGGGTTCGCTGCTCATGACAGGCGGTATCTTCGCTGCGGCAGCCGCAGTGCTTATCGCAGGTGCAACACTTGTTATTAATCTCAGGAAGAGTTCTATCGAGAAAGATATAGACAAGACTAATGATAAGATAGCTGTTTGCAATGAGAAGATCGCCCAGAACCAGATACTTCACAATAAGATGAAGATCATGCAGGATTATTCAAACTATGTTACATCAGCAAATGCAGCTCTTGAAACACTTCCGGTCGTGTCAAGTGAGATGTTTGACGATATCAAGGAAGCTCTTGGTTCTTTCAAGTATGAAGGCTTTACATATAACCTTGAAGCTGGTACAGTAACACTTACTAAGGTTGAGCTTGATGATCAGTCAGATGTAAAAACAGCAATCGATGCCCTTGTAGGTACAGGACTCTTCCAGGAAGATGTAGGATACAACGGATATTCGATCGGTGAAGACGGCAGCTCAGGCGTAACGCTTGATTCGCTGACACTTTATCTTAAAGAAGAGGGCGAGGGTGAATAATTATGAAGTTGAATTATCGTGATAAAATGATTTTGATAGTAGTATTCGTACTGCTTATAATTGTTGCAGGTTTTATGCTCTTTATTAAGCCTGCCATTGATGAGTGTAGTCAGGCAAGTAGTGATCTGGAGTCAGCAAAGGTACAGCTCAGCGAGCTTGAAGATCAGGTAGACAAGGATAAGAACCTTGCCGCTGAGATTCAGACACTTTATACAAGCACCTCACAGGTCGCAGCTAACTTCTATGATTATCAGGTAGCATACAAGGCTACTGATAAGGTTCGTGAGCTTTTTAATGTTGATGATGTAAAGATCAAAAACTCCAATATGACTATTTCATCATACGGCAGCACAGTTCTTTCGCCTTTTGCTTATGAGTCAACAGCAACAGCTACTGATTTTGACACTAAGGTAGATGAATACAATAATGCAAGCACAACTGATTCATCAGCTGCAGACGCAAACACAGATGAAAATGCAGCTGATACCAATGAAACAGCTGCACAGACAATAGGTTACTATAGCCTTAACATTCAGTTCAAAAGCTCGCTTTCAGGTTTCAAGAATTTTGCTGACAACCTGACGACAAACAACGAAAAGAGCATGGTAATCGAGAATGTTAACATTGAAAATGTCAATGAGAGCGAGATCTCCGGTACAATGACACTCAATATGTACGTTTTGAAGAAGCTTGCTGATCCTTCTGCCAGCTAAGAGAAAACTATTTGGTAGGATAAGGAATATTTCTTATCCTGCCAATTAGTGCTATATAATGATTAAAAATTTTATATAAGTAATCAACCTGTGTAAAATGAAAAAAGTATAGCATAAGTGATAATAAAACTAAGAAAGGTGGTTAATATGAAGAATACTCCGAAGAGGAAACAAAGAAACAAACCCGGAGTCGTGCTTTTCACAGCGGTTGCTGTCATGCTCATGCTGTCAATACTTTTGACTGCAACTGTTTCTTTTGTTTCGGTAAATAGGACAAAAACAAATGATAACTATAAGAGCAAACAGGCTTATCTGACAGCTTCATCTACTCTTGAAAGCTTTATTAATCAGATACAAACTGATACTGCTCCTACCAATGACCCTACTGCAAAGGCTCAGCAGAAAAAGGCCATAGATAACCTTAAAAAGCTGGCAAGTGCTAATAGCGGAAAGGGTACAACTACTAATGTCAGCTATAATGGATCAAATGGTAAAAGCGATAATATCGGTACCACAAAGATAACTGTAGCACAGGAGGGTACAAGTGTTGCAAATATCGTTGTTACCTGTGAAACTACTTATCTGGGAAAAACTGAAAAGGTAGCAGCTCATATTTCCACGCAGTCAGTTACAAAGCCTGCCGAGTATACAAATACTATCGAGCTTGTTGGTAACGGCGGCGCAGGGTACGATAACCTTAACGTTATCGGTGATATGGCTGGTATCAATAATACAACTGGTAAGGTCTATAGATTTACAAACAATACCAGTATCTATGGTTCTTATCTTATGTATGGTTCTTTGGAGGTTTCAACTCAGCCTCTTATCATGCTCAAGCCTAGTCTTGTAGATGAAAAGCAGGGTTCAACTGTTACAATTTCTGAAAACCTTGATGTTTCAAATGAATTCCGCATCAACTCCACAATGGCAAGAGCAGACGGATATAACTATGTTAATATCGGTCAGAAGCTCTCTACTTCAAACCATATGGACGTTGGTTCTTCAGGTTTTGATGTCGATTTGTTCTGTTGTGAAGCTAACATTGGCGGAAATGACTATACACAGTATGGTAACTTCTACGTTTATAAGGGCGCAGGTGCTTATAATGGCGATGCAACATTTGGTGCAGCTGGTCAGACGATCAATGGCTCTCTCTATGTCGAGGGTGATCTTAATGTCACAAAGTCACTTAAGGTAACAGGCTCTGTTTATGTTACCGGCACTATCACAGGTAAAGATAAGATCGTCTGCACGGCTTCAAATATTCATGAAGGAGCTGTTCTTAGCAAAGCAGGTCGTGACGCAAAGCCACAGATACCAGTATCTGCTGATGCCTATGTATATTATCCGGAAGATTTCTTCATGAGCAATGATACTAATGTGACAACGATCTCTGATCAATATCAGGCTTTCTATGATGGATCAAACACAAAAACATTCAATACCTTTGCAAGCGATTGGACAAATGTTGACTACACGCTTACTGAGCTAATAGACCTTACAGGAACAGGAGCTAAGACTCCAGTTACAAGCCGCTACAAATTGAGAATAACATCAAGCTGTACATGGGCATCTGATCTTTCGTTCAATGATTATGGCAATGGTTCAAGGATCCTCGTTGATGTTTCTGATTCTTCGGGTGATATCGTTATAAGACTTCAGAATGGTCTTAATCTTGGAGCAGAATGGTCACCTGTAATAGTTGTTAGAAATCGTTCAACTATAATTGATACGACTACAGGTGACAGAAAATACAACTGCTATTTTGTTTCAGACTCAGGCAGTGCTATTACACTTAATGGTATCGACTCAGTAACAGGCAAGTCACAGCATTCAGGCTCTAGTGCTTGTAACTATAGCTTTAAGGGACTTAAGGTATTTGATTATGATACTTACGTTCGTATGTTTGATTCTTCTGTTCTCAATAATACAAAGGGTAACCCTGGCTTACCACAGAGCGGCTTTGTTCTCAACCCTACATCTGTAGATGTTGCAGGCTCTTACAGACCGAAAAACAGCAGCATCATCTTCCTGTTTGGTGAGAACACAACACTTAACGCTACAGATCAAAGCTTCTTCCAGGGCTCATTCTATTCACCACAGGCTATCGTTAATATCGCAACAAGCGGTCTTGGCGGACTTGTGGTAACAGACTCAGCAGGCGGAAAAATGACCGTTCAGTGCTGTGCGGTCGGCGTAGTTATCGCAAACAGCTTTGGTAACGCCAATACAGCGTTCTATGTATACACTAAGCCTTCAACTACTTCTGTAATGCAGAATGCGAAGGGCGGTAAGGACGATTCAGCGTTCGGATATACTCTTGACAGATATGATCACTATTAATTGAAAGGAGTATACTCATGAAAAAGAACAGCAAAAATAAAAAGGGTATGACTCTTGTAGAGGTCATCATAGCAATGGCACTTTTGTCAGGTATGTCAGCTATGCTTGTTACAGTTGCTGTAGCGGCAAAAAAACAGAATCTTGAAAACTACTACCGCAACAATGAAATGTATACTCAGGCAGTAAATGCCGAGCAGTATAATGATAACAAGACCGTCAATATGAACGAGTTGAAGGTAAACAAGTTCTCTTCAAGTGGCAAAACTACAAATGAGTTTGCCCTTGAGGCAGACTTTGGAAGCGGTATAAAGTTCAATACTACAGCCTATGGCTTTAAAGCAAAGCTTAATAATATTGATGAAGACGCAGGCTATCAGCTCAAATTTCTTCAGGGTAAGGACATAAACATTACGCCTAATCCTGAAAAGAGCGTTTACTGGGTAAAGTTTTATAACAATTCAGGGGCAGATATGAATTTCTATGCTCTTACGCCTGAGCTTACAGGCGGAAAGTTCTTTGATGTAAATAATAACTCATCAGGAAATTCACTTCTTATCCCTATCGGTGACGGTGGGAATCAGCAGTTTGGCGTTGTGCTTTCAGGCGTAACAGGAAGCGATTATTTCGGCTTCTCACAGTCATCTGATCTTTACAGCAGCACTCCAACAGCCGATGCAGCTGCATTTAAGATCACAGATGCGACCTTTGACCATTATCTTGAAAAAGATGCGTCAGGTAAAGCTACAGGTTATGTAGTTATCCATTATATGGGTGGCTCTGATTACAAAAACCAGGCTGAATATGACGATGCACAATCAACACCATAAGGAGGGAGGATCTTGAAAATGAATAAAAACCGCAAGGGTTTTACCCTTGTTGAGCTTATCGTTGTGGTAACGATTTTCGGCGTGATCCTCGGAGCTATCCTTAATATGATCAAACCTGCAAATAATGTTTATCATGACGCTGATGCAACAATGGAAAGCAATATCATAGGTTCAGGTCTTATAGACTATCTTGATGATGAGCTTAGATATTCGACCAATGTTCTTGTGCTTAAAGATTATATTGGTGTGCCTGATGTTTCAACCTCTGGTACTATCGGTGCAAGCGGTGTGACCTATTCAAACTGTATCGTTATTGACAATAATAATCTTCGTGGCTATAGTCTGAAAAACTATTCAGGCAGCGACACGGATACAGCCGCAAAGAGAATGGGTGCAAAAGGCTGTATCCTCAATGTAGGTAAGGTAAATACAGAGGGCTTAAACTTTAATAATTCTGCTGTTGCAAGAGGCGTTGATTTTTACGACAATTATAAGTTTGATATCGGTGCAAGTATCAGCAAAATTGAGGAAATGTATACTCTCGACGTTTCTCTTACAGCTTATCAGCCAACATATGAGAACGGAAGCTATACTTTTACGAAAACAAAGTATAAAAAGGATGCAGCAGTAAATCTCACAAATATTAACATAGATGAAGGTGATTCATACAATGTTAATGACTATAAAGATTTCTCTGTAGCTCCTGATTATGTCACATATCCTCAGGCAACCACTGCTCCTGCAGGTTGCACAGCTCAGCAGGAAAAGTATTACAGCCTTGACGCTTCAAACACATATACTTATATTTTCTACGATAAGACAACAGTTTCAAGTTCAAAAACATACAGTGTAAAGTTTATCTACTCTGCAAGCGACCCTGATTCAACGCTTCGTGGTAAACAGATAGATACTAAGTCTGTCAAGGCGGGTACAGTTTATAAAGCTCCACCTTCTATGTCATCAAGAACAGGTTATGGCACGCCTTATTGGGTAGACAGCAAGAATAACGTTGCTGATTTTACAACAGGCGTAACAATAAATAAGGATATGGTATTCTCCTGTGTTTATCCGCCTGTTGCACCGAAAGACCAATTTAATGTAACGTTTGAGAATATCAACGGTTCTACATTTACAACAACAAAAGTCTATGATGGCGACTTTGCAAATGACCCGGGAATTCCAACTGATATGGATACTATAAAACAGGATTTTGTTAAGTGGGTATACAAATCAGATAACTCAAAGGGTCTTACTGATGTTTCTATTACAGATAACTCAGTTATTTTCGTTCCAGTTGTACAGAACAAGCATAAGGTTGAGTTTAAATTAAACGGTTCTTTAATAAATGCCTCAACTATTTATGTTTCTGATGGACAGTATGCAAATTATCCAGGAGCTACCCCTGTTTCGTCAGACGCTGATAAGATATTTGGCGGTTGGGTCGTAGAAGGAACAAGCGATGATATATCTACTAAGGTTATAACATCAGATACTGTTTTTGAGGCAACCTTCATTTCAAAACCGACAAATGATTTGTACGTTATCAGCAGTATCGCAAGAAAAATCAATGATGGTGAGATAGACTATGATATAACAATACAGAATAATGGTTCTGATGTTGTAAAGATCTGGTCTTTAAGTGCTAATGTTGGTTTTGCATTTGATCAGATGCAGGCGGATTGGAGATTGAAAATTCCAAATGATAAGGTTTGTGGATTTACAACGAACAACGATTTGAATAACCCATCAAACTGTGTATTTATTCCAGCGGGTGGAACCGTCACAGTTACGTTGTATTTTAAGAAGTACAACGATCCAAAGTATACTGAGGATCTTTCAAAGTATTCACTTAACCCATCTGATATTACAGTATCTAAGGTACAGTAATTTCTTTTCTCAATCAGACCCCTCCACGGGTCTGATTGCTGAAAAAATCCCCTTAACAGAAAACTTCTATTAAGAGGATTTTTTGAGCAAAAAAATTCCGCAGTATCAAACTGCGGAATTTGTGCAATTATCTTATTATCAGCATTGCTTCGTTCATCATCTCGTTAAGACCAGTAAAGTCCATGTACCATGAGCCGATCTGCTCTGAGTACAAAGCTGCAACAGCAATCCCTATGGAGAGATATGGACCAAATGCAAATACTGAATCACCGCTTCGGTGCTTCTGGATAAGTCCGCCGATCGAGCCTGTTATTAGTCCAATTAGAAGCGCTACCAAAGCACCCTGCATTCCGAGAAACAACCCTGCGGCTGCCATGAGATATACATCTCCCATGCCCATTGCTTTCTCATGTGTGATAAGACAAATAATAAGCAAAGGCACGCTCACAATGAAAAATCCGATCAAGTGTGATTTAAGCGTAAGTCCCGTCTGATCTTTGCAGAAGATGTATTCCGCAACACCAAGCAAACCTATGAATATCACAACATATGTGTTGATAAGCTGAGTGTCCCAGTCCATGAAGAATACAACGATAAGAGCAGAGAATAACAGACAGACAAGTGCTGCACGAAGCGGATTGAAAATCCCATTAAAATGGTAGAATACCCATAAGTAAAGCAGTGCGTTCAGCGTTTCAACTATAGTGTATCTTGCCGATATCTTTGCACCGCAGCTTCGACACTTTCCACGAAGTATGCACCAGCTTACTATCGGTATCAGGTCACGCCGTTTGATCGGCTCACCGCAGGTCATACAGTGAGAATTTCGCTTGATAAGACTTTCATTTTTCGGCAATCGGTATATGCAGACATTAAGAAAACTGCCTATGCACGCTCCGAAGATGAACACAAATACATAAATGATTATGTATGATAAGGTTAAATTATCCACAGTGATCCTCCTTTGGATTCATTAGTTAATATATTAATTTTATCATACTTTCATGAAGATTACAATAGATAATATGATTTTTTTGCGGTTTTTGCACCGCAGCAGACGTTTCCGCAGCGTCGGATCCCTAAATCAATGCGGAGGATTGGAGTAATATATATGAGAAACGGCCCTATCGGTCAGTATCTGGTACAGAAAGGTCTTATAACCGAAGAACAGCTTCAGGAAGTCCTTGCCAAACAGAAGGAGCAAAAGGGAAGACTTTTTGGTGATGTCATTATTGACATGAAGCTCGTTACCGATGTTCAGTTCTGTCAGGTCCTCGCCGAGCGACTGAATGTGTCCTATATCGACCTTGATAATACTGAGCTTATGCCTGATATAGTCAAGAAGATACCTGAGGCAACTGCAAGAAAGTATAACGTCATCGCAGTCAGCAAAATAGGCAAGCGTATGACCGTTGCAACTAATGACCCTATCAACTTCTATATTTTCGAGGATCTCCGTGTTATCACAGGCTGCAGCATAACACCTGTCCTTGCCACAAAGTCATCTATCAACCGTGCAATCGGTAAGATGTACTCAGAAGGTCAGGTTAACTCCGTTGTTGACGAAGCTACAAAGCAAAAAGAGGAAGAGCTCAACCTTGAAGAACTCAAGGATATCTCCGAGGAGAGAATCGAGAACGCTCCTATCGTTAAACTTGCTACCGCTATTGTTGAGAACGCCCAGCGTCAGGACGCAACGGATATACATATCGAGCCATTTAAGGATAAAACCGTTATCCGTATCCGTGTA
>OGCZ01000773.1_pt1 | contig 12328 bp, 8 predicted proteins | sample 1570211 | NCBI WGS metagenome assembly OGCZ01 (sample SAMEA2582158, study PRJEB24529) | metagenome | biome: Human gut stool | place: China | collected 2011 | reverse complement strand
AAGGCCCGCCGGGGACCCCGGTCCTTTTTTATGCTCGGGCGAAGTGAATTCGCCCTGCGCGAATTGCCGCGCCGCGGCAATTCTCTGGTCATCCCCACCAACAAAGAAAGCCCTCCCGGCGCACTGCGCCGGGAGGGCTGCTGCGTTAGAAATCAGCCGCGGGCAATGGCGGCGGTATCCATGGCGATCATCAGCTCCTCGTTGGTGGGGATGACCAGAATCCGCACCTTGGAGTCGTCGGTGGCCACGTCCACTTCCTTGCCCCGGGTGTTGTTCTTCTCGGGGTCGATCTTCACGCCCATAAACTCCAGGCCGGAGACCACGTTGGCCCGGGTGTCGGGGCCGTTCTCACCCACGCCGGCGGTGAAGATGATGGCGTCCACCCCGCCCATGGCGGCGGCATAGGAGCCGATGAACTTCTTTACGCTGTAATCAAAGACGTCCAGCGCCAGCTGAGCCCGCTGGTTGCCCTGGGGAGCGGCGGCCTCCAGATCGCGGAAGTCGGAGGAGACGCCGGAGACGCCCAGCACGCCGGACTTCTTGTTCAGCACGTTCAGCATCTCGTCAATGTTGTAGCCGTGCTTGTGCATCAGGTACTCCAGGATGCCCGCGTCCAGGTCGCCGGAGCGGGTGCCCATGGGCAGGCCGGCCAGAGGGGTGAAGCCCATAGAGGTGTCCACGCTCTTGCCCCCGTCAATGGCGGTGATGGAGGAACCGTTGCCCAGGTGGCAGGAGATCAGCTTCAGCTCCTCGGGCTTCTTGCCCAGCATGGCGGCAGCCCGGCCGGAGACATACTTGTGGGAGGTGCCGTGGAAGCCGTAGCGGCGGACCTTGTCCTTCTCATAGTATTCATAGGGCAGGGCGTACATATAGGCCTTGGCGGGCATCGTCTGGTGGAAGGCGGTGTCGAACACGGCCACCTGGGGCACGTCCTTGCCCATGACGGCGGTGCAGGCGTTGATGCCGGTGATGTTGGCGGGGTTGTGGAGGGGGGCCAGGGGGATGCACTCCTCCAGGGCCTTCATGACCTCATCGGTGATGAGCACAGAGCCGGCAAAGGCCTCGCCGCCATGGACCACCCGGTGGCCCACCGCATCGATCTCCTGCATGGAGCCGATGACGCCGTTGTCCTTGTCCACCAGAGCGTTCAGCACGGCCTGGATGGCCTCAGAGTGGGTGGGCATGGCCACATCGACGGCGTCCAGCACCTGCTTGCCCTCCACCTGGGGCTTGTAGGTGAACTTGCCGTCGATGCCGATCCGTTCGCACAGGCCCTTGGCCAGCAGGGCGCCGGTCTCGGGATTCAGCAGCTGATACTTCAAGGAAGAGCTGCCAGCGTTGATAACCAGAATGTTCATGTTTACCGTCTCCTCTTTTTTGGAAATGCCCGTGGACATCCCCACATCGTATGAATTGCAGGCAGATGCCTGGCTGAAAGGGAACCCGTACCCCGGCGGGGCGGGTCCCGGCGCACTTCTCATTATACCAGAGATTTCCCCGGTTACAACCGGAATTTTGAACGAACCGGCGCTTTTTTGCCGGGGAAGTTCCGGCGCAGCGGCACCTGTCCGCCGCAGAGCAGTCCGGAATCGGCCCGGCTGGACGTTTTCCGGAAAGTATGGTATGATCGAAAAAAAGCCCCATGCGGGCGGTATTGATAAAAAATTGACGAGACTGACACCGGACTGTAACTTTTTTGTCATTTGGAAGGGGAGAAATCCATGGGGGCCGCAGGTATAATCGTAGAATACAATCCGCTCCACAGCGGGCACCTGCGGCTTCTGGAGGCAGGCCGGGCGGCGCTGGGACCGGACACGGCCATGGTCTGCGTGATGAGCGGGAACTTCGTGCAGCGGGGGGACTTCGCCCTGCTGCGCAAACACGCCCGGGCCAGGGCCGCCGTGGAGAGCGGCGCGGACCTGGTGCTGGAGCTGCCCCTGCCCTGGGCGGTGTCCTCGGCGGAAGGATTTGCCGCCGGAGGCGTCCAGGCGCTGGCGGCCACCGGGGTTGTGGAGCACCTGCTGTTCGGCAGTGAGTGCGGCGATGTCTCCGCCCTGGAGCGGGTGGCCGCCGCGCTGCTGGCGCCGTCCTTCCGAGACCGGCTCCGAGAGGCGCTGCCTGGAGCGGTGAGCTTTGCCGCTGCCCGGCAGCGGGCGCTGACCGGCCTGCTGCCGGAGGAGGACGCCGCCCTGCTGGAGTCTCCCAACAACATTTTGGGCATCGAGTACTGCAAGGCCCTGCTGGGGCAGAACGCCCCCCTCCGGGCGGTGACCATCCGGAGGGAGGGCAGCGCCCACGACGGCACCCTGACGCCGGACACCCACCCCTCGGCCTCCGGCCTCCGGGCGCTGCTGCGGCAGGGGAAACGGGAGGAGGCCCTGTCCCTGCTGCCTCCGGCCATGGCCCGCGCTTATGAGCTGGAAGAGGCCGCCGGTCGGGCCCCGGTGTTCTGGGAGAACAGTCACCGGGCCATTCTGGCCCGGCTGCGGTCCATGACGGCGGCGGACTTTGCCGCCCTGGACCAGGGGCGGGAGGGCATTTGGAATCGACTGTACGACGCCTCCCGCGTTGCCGCCTCGCTGCCCGAACTGCTGGCCGCGGCCAAGACGAAGCGTTACGCCATGGCCCGCCTGCGGCGGATGGTGCTGTGGGCCTACCTGGGACTGACGCCCGGCGATATGCCGGAGCGGGTGCCCTATCTGCGGGTGCTGGCGGCCAATGGGACCGGTTGCCGACTGCTCTCCCGGATGCGGGAGGCGGCAGCCGTGCCGGTGTTGACCAGGCCGGCGCAGGTCCGGCGGTTGGGCCCGGAGGCCCGGCGCCTATTTGAACTGGAGGTCCGCGCCACGGACCTGTATACCCTGGCGTATCCCCGCCTCTCCGCCGCCGGCGGCACGGAGTGGAGGGAAGGTCCCGTGATCTTAGGAGGGCCTACGCCCTGCTGAGGAAAGGAGCAACCCCTATGAAACGGATGATCGCCCTGCTTTTGCTGCTGTGTATGCTGACAGCCTGCGCAGCCCCCGTTCCGGAGACGGAGGAGCCCACGGCTGCATCGCAGGAGATTGCCGTCCCGGAACAGAAGCAGCCGGACAGCGGCACGATGACGGGCGCGGCCACCTTCACTCAGGCTGCATCCGAGCCCTTGACCTACACGGTGGTTCTGAAGACGCTGGAGGACAGCGCCGCGGCGGCGGACGGCACGACTTTGGCTGTGCGCTCCTATGAGCTTCCGGAGATGACCGTGACCCTGCCGGACGGCACTGTGCTGACGGAGGCGGCCTCCCCGGCGGAGACGGCGGCCCTGGAGAGGGCGGAGGCCTTCAACAGCCGGTTCCGCGACTGGGCCGGGGCGGATGGCTTTGACGAGGTGACGGCTTGGGCAGAGGAGGAGCTGGCCTTTCGGACGGAGTCCGGTGGGAATTGGACACCCTACACGCTGGAGCTGGACTGTTCTGTCTATCAGACGGAGCAGATGGTGTGCATCCAGGCGGAGTATTACAGCTATACCGGCGGGGCCCACCCCAACACGGTACTGCTGGCCTGGAACTTCGACCTGATGACGGGCCAGTTCTTCGCGCCTGAGATTCTGGCAGCGGACGGGCAGATATTTCTGGACGCAGTCCGGGACGAGATCATCCGCCAGATCGACATGACGCCGGAAGCCGCCGTGGAGGCTGGCTACTGGGAGGACTATCAGGACATTGCCGCAAACTGGAGCAGCTACGCGGTCTCCTTCAATGAGGAGGGGATGACAGTGGCCTTCTCCCCCTATGAGATTGCCTGTTACGCCATGGGGCCGCAGGAGTTCCGGCTGTCCTACGAGCAGCTGGCACCGCATTTGAACAGCCATGGCCGGGATCTGCTGGGGATCGGGAAGAATTGAGGAAAAAAAGCGCGCGCCGGGCAGGCGCGCGTTTTTTGTAATTGACATACCTAGAATTACTATGTATACTAAAGGCATAGTAATTCTAGGTATGTCGCCTGGACAGGAGGTGCCCGATGGCAAAAAAGCAGACCATGGACCACGCCCAGCTGCTGGTGCTGTCCCTGCTGGCGGGGGAGGATATGTACGGCTACCAGATGATCGTGGAGCTGGCCCGCAGATCCGACCACACCTTTGAGATGAAGGAGGGGACGCTGTACCCGGTGCTCCACGGCCTGGAGCGGGACGGGGCGGTGGAGGCGTATCAGCAGGAGGCCCCCACCGGCCGGATGCGGAAATACTACCGCCTTACCCGCCGGGGGGCGGCGGTGCTGCGGGAGGAGGCTGCCGCCTGGCAGACCTACTCCGGCGCGGTGAATGCGGTGCTCCGGGCCTGTCCGGGGCTGGACCCGGCATGATATGGACAGGCGGGATTATACGGACCGGGTGCTTTCGTCCCTGCGCCGTGTGACGGAGAAGGAGCGGGAGGCCATTCGGTCGGAGCTGGACGGCCACATCGAGGACCACATGGAGGCCCTGCGGGAGCTGGGGTATGACGAGGAGCTGGCAGAAGAGCGGGCCATCGCCGCCATGGGAGAGCCAGATGAGGTGGGACGGGAGCTGAACAGGCAATACACCGGCTGGGGCTGGGTGCTGGTGAGCCGGGCGGCGGTGGTGCTGACAGTGGTGCTGTGCGCTCAGGCTCTGCTGGCCCTGGGAATATTGGGGATGGTTATTGATAGCATCTCCGCCCGTATTTATCCGAATGAACCGTCTGCATATACCGCTGTGGCAGCAACGGAGCGGTTGGATATCCGCATTCCAGTTGGAAACGACATCCTGCGGGTTTACCGGATCAGCATAGGGCAGGCGGATGATACCCCAGGTGTGTGGGAGGCGGAAGTTCAGCTGTGTGCGTATGATCGAATTCCCGGCGGCATTGTGTCCAGACGGCTGATGGAGCAAACCTGGCTGGAAACGCCGGGAGGAAGGAGAGACCCTCCGAAGGGAAGCGGACGGGGAAACTGGAGGGTAGAATATGGCTCCTGCTATGTGCGCCTCTCCCCGGAGGATACATACGTCGTACTGCGCTTTGAGGCATTTGACGAGCAGATCCGTCTGGAACTGCCCCTGCCGGAACAGGAGGGATTATGAGACGGAAAAAGCTGCCCTCCCGGAAACGGCAGGCCCTGTGGCGGGTGCTGCTGGCACTGGTGAGTTTGCTGCTTGTGGATCATATTTTTGGTATCGCGCTGCTCCCGATTCAGGCTGTCCGGCGGGAGGCGGAACATGAGGGGATCGGCAGGGCCTGGGTCGTTGAGCGGAAGTGGGAGCCGTCGCTCTATAAAACACATCTTTTCTACCTGATGGAAAACGAGCGCGCTGTGATGCTGGGAGATACCCATCTCAGTCCGCTGGGCTGGGAGACGATGTTCGGAGCTACGGTGGACTGCACCGGCGAGGAACCCATATATGCGGGCTATCATCAGATCAGCCATGATGACAAGGTACTGGGCTGCTATTTTGGACAGATCAATGACCCCGCAATCGAGACAGTGGTGATCAGCATTCAGCAGGAGGAGTACGACCAGGGAAAAGCGGTACGCAGTGAGCTTCGCCGCTTGACCGTGGAGCAGGAGGACTTTGTCACCGGACGGGACCGGACATTTTTCTGGATTATGGAGCCCCTGCCATTGGAACAGTCGCCGGAAGCGGTTTGCTATCCGGTCATGATTGCCTATGACGCGGAAGGAAGAATTGCGGCGGAGTTCGACATCGAATGTTGTACATACAGCGACTACGGCTGAGAAGAAGGCACGCCTTTCGGCGTGCCTTCTTCTAGTATGCAAGCTGACATAACATATTCTCCGCGAACCGATCCGCCCGGTCCTGAATCCCCGGCAGGGCCAGGGCCTCGCCCTTGTCGTTGGCGGTCTCCAGCAGGCAGAAGTTCGCCGGCAGCCAGAAGCCCTTGTTCATGTTCATGGCTCCCGCCGCCTGACAGGCCACGATGTCCCCGCCGGAGTAGCCGGACACCACGATGGCGAACACCGCCTTGTCCGCAAAGGAGGTGGTGCGGTACAGGGCCGTCAGCCGGTTGATGGCTGCCGTCAGGTTGGCGGACAGAGCGTCGTTGTAATTGGGGCACAGCAGCACCAGCGCGTCCGCCTCCCGGATGGCGGGGTAGACCTCCTGGACCATGACGCCGCCATAGAAGCACCCGCCCTGTTCTCCGAAGTGGAGGCAGGTGGTGTAGGGGCAGCCGGCACAGTCCTCCAGCGTGCCGTTCCGCAGGCAGATCTCCGTGATGCCACAGCGTTCCTCCAGCCGGGTCCGCACCAGCCCCCACAGGGCCAGGGTGTTGGAGGTGGCCCGGCTGGAGGCGTGGAGGGCCAGCAGCTTCGGCCGCTCCAGCCGGGGGCGGGAGAAGGCCAGCACCCGCTCCACCAGATCCGCCGTCGCCAGATGGTAGGCCGCTTCCAAAGAACAGCCAGCGTTTCGGGCCTGGACCGTGAAGTTCCGCAGATCGCCAGTGCCTTCCACCAGAGGGCGACCCACAAAGGCGCAGCCCGCAAGGTTGGCGGCCAGCACCAGGTCCCGGCCCGCTGCCTTGGTGTACAGATCGCCGGGGGCGTCCACCAGCACGCTCCCCACGCAGCGGTCCAGGCAGTTTGGATGGGTGCGGAGATGGGCCAGCAGGTCATAGAACCCGCGGTTCACGCCGCCCTCATCCAGGGAGACGACAAACAGGAGCCGCCGTCCCGTCAGCGGACCCTCCAGGCGGGATAGCACCTCTGCCTGCCGCCCCGCCAGGGCCGCCTCCAGCACTCCGGCGCACCGGGGGGAGAGCGCCCCGCCGGGGCGGATCACCGTCAGTTCTTCAGATATGCCGATCATCTCCTTCCTGCGTCCGGCTGCATTCCGGCCGAGCCCCCGCCCGGTGCGCGGGGCAAAGCGGCATGCAGCGGCCGGTATGATGAAACGCGGCGGCAGCCACCCGCTAAATGATCTCCCGCAGAAGCGTCTGGGTTTCCCGCAGCCGCTCGAACAGCGGTGTGGGCAAAGAGGCAGTCTCGATTTCCAGACCGGCGGCGGTTAAACGGTTGCGGACGCCGAACCAGATCCCCCCCAGAGCCACCGAGCTGCAATGCCAGCTCCGGCGGAGCGTCAGCAGCAGCTGCATGGCGCCGGAGGAAATGGCAGGAGCCACATAGGGCTTGAAGCCCAGCTCCCGGATCCGCAGATTGGCGGTGGCCACCAGCTCCGTCAGCTCCCGGGAGAGGCCGTCATCATAATGGGAGAGGGAGTTGGCGATCACCAGCCCCTGACCGTGAGGACCATAGCTGCGGCCATCCAGCAGGAAGCTGCGGAACCGGGGATCCTGTTTGGCAAAATAGGCCGCCCGGGCGTTCATGACCCCCAGTCCGAAGCCCTGGATCTGTTCCGCCCGAAGCCCCTGCCCGTCCCACTGGCCGTCGGGCCCCTGGTTGGAGGCCAGATACGCCGCCTTGCACAGGGGATCCACCGGGTCGGACAGTACAATAAAGAGTCCCCGGAATCCCGCCTGCCGGGCCTGCCGGGCGTAGTCCTCCACCAGCGGCCGGTTGGCGCCGAACTGGGCCATCCGCACGTCCCGGACACCGCCTCCCACTGGAGGAACGCCGCGAGTGGCGGCGAAGAGGAACACATCACAGCGGAACAAGTCCCCGGCCGCTACCGGCTCCACTGCCGGAAGAGCGTCGTAGTCCCAGGGCCAGGATACCTGCTCCATCTCCGTGACCCAGCGGGCCACAGTCTTCTGATTCAGGTCGCAGATACCGATGCTCTCAATACAGTCGCCTCCCAGGAGCTTCAGCGCCGTCAAAAGGGTGCTGCCCACATCTCCTACCGCCAGCAGATTCACCCGCAGGCGGCTTGGCAGATGCATGGCGGGCGCCTTGGTAAAGTCAGCCCAGCGGGGGTGGCGGATGTTAACCGCCCGCAGCAGCCGGGCGTCGATGGTGTGCTGGAGGCGTTTGGGCAGGGAGGGGACCGGAACGCCCATCCGGGAGGGGTCCAGCCAGGTCACATCCTCCGTCTCCGCAGTGAGCTGCCGGGGGTCTGAGACGCAGAAAGAGGACCGGCTGCGAATCGGGTCCCGGTCGATGAGGAAGAGGCTGGGCGTCCCTGCGGAGGGACGCTTCGCCGGCTCCAGGGGGAGGTCCGGCAGCAGAGAGGCGAAGATGACCTCCCCGTGGCGGTAGTAATACATAAGGGCTCCTTTCGCCTGGATGGCGCGCCAGGCCCGCGGTCAGGATTGGAGGACGTTCCGCATCCGCAACAGCATCTCCAGGTCGTTCTGCAGAAATACGGAGGCAGGAAGACTGGGGTCATAGTGCATACAGCTGCCCTTGTCCGGGGAGAGGGGCAGGATCACCGCCTCACTGAGGCGGGAGAGGGTGAGGTTGCGGGCGTACCGCTCCCGGAAGGTGGTCTCCAGGGCCAGCAGGATGTCCCGGGCGTTCTCCAGGCAGGCACAGGAGAAACGGAACACCGCCTCCCGTCCGCACTCCCGGTAGAAGCGGGGGAAGGCGTAGGGCAGGATCAGGTTCACCGCTGGGGTCAGGCCGGGGACGGAGGGCTCCTCATGCCCCACAGTGTCGCCGCCGATGAAGGGGTACATGGTGGACTCCACGAACCAAGAACGCATATTTGGAATGAAATAGACGCTGTCCACACTGCGGCCCTTGGCGGCCATCAGATCCCGTCCGCGGCCGGACAGCAGGCCCACCAGCACCCGGTCGATGACCACACCCTCCTGCCGGAAGAGGGGATCCAGCGCCCGGATCCGGTTGCCGGAGTGGAGCAGGTCGTCCACCAGGATCACCGGCCGGCGGAAGGAGTGGATGGTGCGGATCTGGCTCTCCAGCGGCGCGTAGCCGGGGAAGTTCTCAATGTCGAAGGAGGTGAGGTCCCTGGCAAAGACCTTGTCGGTGTGGATGGTCTTGGTGACGGTGTTGGGGATGGCATTGCCCCGCAGGATCTTGCCGAAGGGTACGCACATCTTGGGACCCAGTACCCGGGGCACTGTGGGCTCCGCCGGGACGCCGTTCAGGTCCACGATCTTCCGCACCAGACGGTGGTAAATGACCTCCGCGTTCAGGGACAGGATCAGAGAACCCGGATACAGGCCGGTGAGAGCCCGCTGCATCCGGCAGTGGGCGGCGCGGACCGCCGCCAGCACGGTACGGTCGGAGGAGAAAGGCTCCTTCAGCGTGGTGGGGATGTTCTGCAGCAGTACGGAGGGAGAGCGCATATCCACCAGCAGCAGGGGCTTTGCGCTGGGCAGCTCCGCCGGGACAAAGCCTTGCCTCTCCAGCAGGTCCAGCGTCTCCTCCGACGCAGTGGCGTGCCACACGGCATAGCTGCAGTCCGCTCCCAGGGAGCGGGAGAGGGCCTCTGTCATCAGCAGCTGGCCCACATCATAGCTGCCGCTGGAGCCGCGGGCGGTGTAAAGTCCGGTGAGCAGCTGACCCCGCCCCGCCGTGTGCTTGCGGACATAGTCCGCCAGCTCCGTGTCCCCCAGGGCCTCATACAGCCCGCCGGAGTTCACGGTCCGCAGGGTCAGAAAACCCAGCACCCGGGGGCGGGATCCCGCGTCCCGCAGGATGCAGAGGCCGTCCCTGGGGTCGATCTCCGGCGGCTGCTCCCGCCCCTGAAGCGGTACCTCCGTCAACTCCTCCCACAGGTGCCGGTCCGGCTGGGAGATGTGGGAGAACTCCAGATCCCCCGCCCGGAGGATCCGCTTGTACTGGGGCTCCCGGAGATAGAGGCTGTTGCGGTAGATGAAGTCCTGTACCACCGGGTCAATGAGGGTGGAGATGTCCCGTCCCAGGTCGATGTTCTCCCGGATGCGGGTGGAGCTGATGTCTTCCAGATGGGTGGGCAGCTGCAGCTGGATGATGCGGCCGGAGATGCAGCCCAGATCTGCGTCGATCTCCCGTCCCTCCGCGTCGCTGGAGCGGCGGAAGACGATGTGGTTCATGGAGTGGACGGACCCCGGCACCGGTGCCGCCTTGTAGGAGGAGGCGTTGGCTACCACGTCCGAGCCCACCGCCAGGTACAGCTCCCGGCCGGAAAAGACCTCCCGCAGCCGGTCCAGGTCCTCCGGCGTGGCCAGGTTCACTGGGATGTCGTGGGGGAAGAGGTACACGTCGAACTCGTCCGCCACGGACATGCTGACGATCTGCCTCCGCACCAGGGAGGGCTGCGCCTTCTTGGACCAGGAGAACTCGTCCACCGCCAGATAGACCTCAAAGCCCAGGTCCCGGATGGCGTGGACAATGCCCTTGTGGGACAGGGTGAAGGGGTCGAAGGTGCCGGGGAAAAAGGCGATCTTCTGGGGCCGCAGGAAGGAGAAGGGGCCGTGGTCCAGCCGCCACAGGGAGATGAACCGGTTGATGTCGGCCAGGGCGGCCGCCCGGTAGAAGAAGGTCATGGTGTCGTCCTGGACGGCGGCCTCCTCCACCAGGAACAGGAGCTTGCGGTAGCTCAGGGCGAACAGGTGGGCCTTCTCCTCCATGGGGAGGATGTTGCTCTCAAAGAGCAGGTTGCCGGTGACCAGCAGGGCCTCCTGCCGCACGGCGGGGCGGTAGTGGGCCAGCCCCTGGAGGAGGAGGCCCAGCAGCTCCTGCCGCCGGTCCTCATAGCTCTGGCTGGACTGGGAGAACCGCTCCCGGTAGGCGGGGTAGTGCTGGAGGAGCACGCCGATGGTGTTCAGAGCCCCGGACACCGCCGAGTCGTTGGGGGAGCCCAGCAGGGTCTTCAGCCACAGCACCTGCTCGTCCAGCTCGCTGGGGTACAGGTACAGGGCGGCCTGGCCCAGGTACTGGGGGATGTACTTGGAGATCTCGTACTGGCCCATCTCCAGGCCCTTGCCCAGCTCCACCACCACCTCGTTGCGCTGGTCCCGTCGCAGCAGGGGCAGAATGCGCACCAGGGCGGCGCCGGCGTCGTGGCGGACCACCACCCGCTCGGACACCTTGATCAGGTTGGAGAAGTGGGTGCAGATGTGGAGGATGTGCTCCATCATGCCGTGTTCCACCTGGTCCCGGAGGAGCTCCACGCCCACCGACTTCACCCCCCAGTGGGTGGCGTTTTTCAGGTTGTCCAAAAACACCTCGCTGGTGATATCCTGGTCGTAGAGGACGTGCTTGTGGTAGCTCACGTCCTCCCCGGCCCGGAGGAGGATGCGGTACTGGAGGAAGGTGATGGTCAGGCTGCTGGGGGGGACGGACCGGGCCAGCTCCACAATCCGCTTGAGCTGGGGGTCGTCCCGACGGAGGGAGCGCTCCGCCGAGCGCAGGAACTGGAGGGCGGCGGTCTCCATCCGGGGGTTCCGGGACTGGGCCCAGTGGCCGGCAAACTCGATGACCCGGCCCCGCATCTCGGGCGTAAAATACTGGGCGGGCAGGTACCGGGCCGCGTCCAGCAGAGTGAAGGCGGTGTCCTCGTCCTTGTCCTCCGGCCGGTCGAAGTAGCGCAGGAGGGCCCCCACAAAGCGGGGGATGTCCGCCGGGCGGGCATTCTCCAGCATGGCGTCCACCACCAGCTTCAGGGTGTAGCTGATGTGGCTGCGCTGCTGCTGGGTGGTCTTGTGGTCGGGGTAGATGATCATGTCCAGGTACTGCTCCCACAGGGTGAAGGGCACCTCCGCCGCCGGGTCGCTCTTCACGTCGTCGGGGAGCTCCTTGCGGTAGACCAGGTGGAACAGGGCGATGATCCGGCCGATGAGGTAGGCCGCCTGGCGGCGGATGTCGCCCTCCCGGTGGACCAGCAGCTCATAGAGGAAGGAGAGGGCCTGGGTCTTCTGGCGCACCGACAGGTAGGTGAAGTACTCCTGAAAGACGTTCAGGTAGGCCCGCAGCTGCTTCCAGTCCTTGGTGGAGCGGGCGGCCTCGATGATGTTGCCGAACTTGCGCTCGTTGGAGAGCATATGCATCATGCGGATATTGTGTCCCACGGACAGGAGGACCAGGCCCTCCACCGTCTCGTCGGGGCCCATGAGGGCGGGGTCCTTGTGGGGAGCGGGAGTGCCCGGCCGGCCGGTCAGGTCCACATCCACCCCCAGGGAGCGCATGTAGTCCTCGAAGTCGTGGAGCTTGCCGTAGACGAACTCGTACCGGCGGCGCTTGCTGCTGTCCACATTGTCCAGCTTGGACAGGATGACCTGGAAGGACTGGTCCAGGGGGTAGAGGACGGTGATCTCCTGTCCCTTCTCGTCCCGGTCCTGCTTGGAGCGGAAGTCGGCGTAGATGAGGCACAGGGACTCCACCGACAGGGACTCCAGCTCCAGGTCCCAGGTGGAGTGGTTGGCCGCGATGTGGCTGATATTGCCCATGTTCCGCTCCAGCAGCCACTGGTCGG
>OGCZ01000772.1_pt1 | contig 12337 bp, 4 predicted proteins | sample 1570211 | NCBI WGS metagenome assembly OGCZ01 (sample SAMEA2582158, study PRJEB24529) | metagenome | biome: Human gut stool | place: China | collected 2011 | reverse complement strand
TTTGGAAAATACGGCCAGCAAAGATACGGTGTGCCGGATGATACGAGACGAGCGCATCCGCTACTATGTACCGGCGGAGTACACAAAAGGAAGTGAAATGGACACGCTCATGCACCAAATTATAGACAAAACGGCAGCCTATGAGGTGCTGGAAGAGAAGCATTTAAGAGACAGGAAAGAAGCGATAGGTTGGGCTTTTACATAATGAGTAATGCTTTGTTGCTGAGAAGCGCAATATTATAAGGAGAAGATCATGGATAACTGCATTAATTTTTCTTATGTTATTAGTGGGATTATAATTTTTATGTATATGTGTGTAATAGGATATGTAGGGAATTTTTGTAAAATTACTACTGATAGATCAAATATCCAAAGAGAAGAACTATTGAGTAGAAATAAAGAAAATGTGACTTATATTGATAAAGAATATATTCCGTTGCTTTATGATAGCGCTGTCAGAGATACTAAGGATACATTTGATTTTCTTAAAGAGATTACTTTATATGCATTTAAAGGGCTATTTTTGATTAATGGGGGCGGAGCTACTGCAATAGCGGTATATTTAGGAAGTAACCATGGTAATATATCCATATATAGTAAAGGAATATCATGGGGACTGGCATCATTTTCTTTTGGGGTATTTTTTGTCGTAGCATGTATGTTGCTTTCTTATTTGGCACAAGGTTATTTTGTATCTGCTGCATACTTTGTACAAAAAACAATAGAAAATCAACTTTTTTATACAAGGTTGGACGATAAAGCAAAGTCGGATAATGAAGCAAAGAGCAATGAGATCATCGGAAATAATTTTTGCAAAGCTAGAAATTCTGATAATAAATATGCGGATATTTTTAGGTTATGGGCTATGTGGTGTGGTATGGCAGCATTATTTTTTGCGGGGTTAGGTTTGTTATTGGTTACATTAGTGTTGGTTCTGTGGTGAGTTAAAGGAGAATTCATCATGAAAAAGAAATTTAAACCGAATACCTGGCTGTACCCGCAGCCGGTGCTTGTGATTGCTTCCTATGGCGCGGACGGCACGGCGGACGGGATGGTGGCTGCCTGGGGCGGGATTTATGATACGAACCGGGTGGGATTTATGCTGGACCATACCCATAAGACTGTGGCGAATCTATTGGAAAAGAAAGCCTTTACCGTAAGCATGGCGACCGTTTCCACGATGGCGGAAGCGGATTATCTGGGAATCGTGTCGGGAAATCGTGTACCCGATAAGGTGGCGCGCGCCGGACTTCATGTGGTGAAGAGCGAGTTTGTGGACGCACCGGTGCTTTCGGAATTTCCTTTGACCTTGGAGTGCAAAGTATCCAAGGTGACGAAGGTAGGTGAGGATTACCATTTCGTCGGGGATATCGTGAATATTCTGGTCGATGAGGACATTCTGACCGATGGAAAGATTGACGTGAAGAAATTGCAGGCGATTACCTTTGATCCGGCCGGCGGGAAGTATATTGTTCTCGGTGACGCGGTGGGAAACGCATACCGGGAAGGCAGAAAGTATATGGCGTGACAGAAATTATCTATCGTGGCAAGGAAGACGGTAAGATGTCGTCAGAGTAATAGATTCTTCGCTTTGTGTCACATTGCTGTTTCCCGTCTTTCTCACAAGGCATTCTTGACCCCCGCTCTGAATGACGAGGGATGGTAAGGCGTCATCCAAAGTGCTGGCGAAGAATCTGTCACCGTGGTGAGAAAGCCGGTAAGAAGATAAAAGCTATCAGCTGTGAGCTGTGAGCTGTCAGCTATAAGCTGTTAGCCATTAGCTGTGAGTTAAAAGCCGAAGCATATGATTTCCATTAGGTGTCATACGAAATATCAGCAAAGGATTTGCTGTTGTAGTAAGGGGAGCGTTAATCGTCATCCGAAGCAAATGTGAAGAATCTATTACCGTGGTGAGGAAAACCGTAAGACGTCATTCAAGGTAACAGATTCTTCACTCCATGTCACTGCTCCGTTTCCCGTTTTTCCCTCAAGGCTTTCTCTACTCCGTTCAGAATGACGCTTGAAGGAAAGAGTGTCATAATAAAGGGAACATTAAGCGTCATTCAGAGCGCCAGCGAAGAATCTATGCCTGTGGTGAGGAAGACGGTAAGGCGTCATCAGCGCAATAGATTCTTCACTCTGTGCCACTGTCCCGTTTCCCGTCTTTCCCACAAAGCATTCTTACCACCGTTCTGAATGACGATTTTGGGAAAACACGTCATAATGAAGGAAACGTTAATCGTCATCATAAGCGGACGTGAAGGATCTGCACCCGCGATGAGGAAGACCATAAGACGTCATCCTGAGCGGCAGCGAAGGATCTATACCTGTGGTGAGAAAGTCGGTAAGACGTCATCCGAAGCGAATGTGAAGGATCTATTACCGTCCACTTATCCCCCACCCACATAAAAATACGGTACCCACCACATTTGACGGATACCGTACTTTCTGTTTCTTATACTATCTCCTTACACCTGTTTTGTTTACCATTCCGGGTTACGCTTCCGGTGAAATATGGGAACCATACACATCACGGTAGTCACCCTTTTCTTTATTGCTTTCATTATTGACACGGACGCGTTCCACCTTATGCCGGTCATTATCCTTGCCAGAAATACGGTCGATACGGATGCGATCCAGATCCTTTATCCGATTGATTTCAGGATCGAATTCACCAATGGCCTTTGCCATGTCGCTGTCAATGGGTGCGCCGTTCTGCAGGGCACGGTAAATAATGGCCGCAAATTCATAGCGGGTCATGGAACGGTCACCCTTGAACTCTCCATCCGGATACCCTTCCAAAAGACCTCTGTCTGCCAATGATTTCACATAAGAATATGCCCAGTGGTCTTTAGGCACATCGGGGAAATTAACATCCTTCATTACCGATGCTCCCGACTGCATGGCTCCGCGCATGGCTTTAATCTCAGCACTCTGCGCCTTGACAATCGCTTTCAAGTCCTCCACTTCCTTGGCCAAAGCCACCCGTGATGTGGATACATGGTTGCCCTGTCCCAGCTTCACGCTGACTCCGGCATTTACCATGTTCTCTCCTCCCCCGAAGGAGCCTCCCACGCTGAACATGGTGTCTTCATTGGGACGGTAGAATGCTCCTACCGCTACCGCATGGGCGTCTTTGTAGTTGCCGTAGCCGGCTGCTACATCCCACTTGTCATCCGGGTCGAAGTCCAGCGGATGGAGCGCTGCCAGTGCTGCCGCTCCTGCTCCTACTCTGTCCATCCGGTCGCCAAGTTCATTGACTGCTCCTCCTATATTGTTGATTGTCTGGTTTGTTTTCCACAGCTGCCCCCCGTTGACGGCGTCAGTGCTGTTTGCGCTGATGTCTCCGGCTGCTACGTTGGTGATTTTCTTGTTCCCTGCGTTGATGCCGCTGTTGTCGATTTTCACGTCTCCCACGGTCAGGGTGTTGGTGGTTACGCTGTTAAGGCCTTTCAGGTCTTTGGCCATGCGGACTTTCAGGTTGTTATTGCCGTCGGATACGACGCCGAGGTTGTCTTCTGTGGTCAGTTTGTTTGTGTCTGTAATGCCTCCGACTACGTTCACCTGTTCGTTCAGTTTCTTCTTGATGACGTTTCCTGTATCGCCGCCGTATTTCATGCCGTCATTTAGGGTAGCCACTTCTTCTTTGGTTCCGTCCGGTTTTTCGTATACGATACGGGTCGTGGTCGCCCCCGGCGCGCCGTCTACTCCGGGTTTGCCGTCACGGGTAACGGAGATGTTCGTTGTTACGCCGTCTTTTCCGTTGATGCCGATTTTTCCGTCTTTGCCGTTTTTACCTGTAGCAACGATGGTTTCGGTTTTCAGGTTCTTGTCCATTTTGACGGTGAGGTTTCCGTTCGCATCGGCAAAGGTTTTGATGTTTTCACCGGAGTATTCGGAGGCGGCTTTTGTCCCTTCTCCTTTGATGGTGACTTTGTCTCCCAGGTTCCGGTGGAATTCTCCGTCGTTGCCGGCAAAGTCCATGCCTTTTTTCGTCAGTTCTTCAGATGTATTGGTAATCTTTTGGTCTACGGCTTTGAGCTGGTCTTCTGTGGCGGCCTGTCCGCTGGTGATGTTGTTCGGATCCCAGGTTTTGTTGGTCAGTCCGTTGACGGTTCCGTCTTTCCCATTGATTTTCACTTTTCCGGCATCGATGTTTCCTGTCGTTCCGTCAATGGTGACTTTGTCTCCGGCTTTAATGATGCCGGTTGTTCCGTCGATGGATACCTGTTTGGACGGATCGGTTCCCAGTGTGACTTTGTCGCCGAGTCCGACAGTATATTCTTTGCCGCCTGTTCCATTGGTTCCTTCGGTGACGGTTATATTGCTGTCTTTGGCTTTGACGGTCGTATGCTGGCCTGCCAGTGTCTTTACGTCATGCAGCTGGCTGCCGTTGACGGCATCGGTGCTGTTTGCGCTGACGTCGCCGGCTGCCACATTGGTAATCTTATTGCCGCCGTTGTCAAGGCCGTCTTTGGTCAGGGATACGGTGTTTCCGGCTGCACCGTTGCTGATGGTTATTCCGTTATTGTTGATGAATGTATCGCCGGCGGTTATGCTTTCGAGGCCTTTCAGGGCTTTGGCAAGGCGGACTTTCAGGTTGTTATTGCCGTCGGATACGACGCCGAGGTTGTCTTCTGTGGTCAGTTTGTTTGTGTCTGTAATGCCTCCGACTACGTTCACCTGTTCGTTCAGTTTCTTCTTGATGACGTTTCCTGTATCGCCGCCGTATTTCATGCCGTCATTTAGGGTAGCCACTTCTTCTTTGGTTCCGTCCGGTTTTTCGTATACGATACGGGTCGTGGTCGCCCCCGGCGCGCCGTCTACTCCGGGTTTGCCGTCACGGGTGACGGAGATGTTTGTTGTTACGCCGTCTTTTCCGTTGATGCCGATTTTTCCGTCTTTGCCGTTTTCACCTGTAGCGACGATGGTTTCGACTTTCAGGTTTTTATTCATCTTCACGTCGATTGTCGTATTTCCGGCAGGGTCCTGCGTGATAAAGGTTTTAAGGTTTTCTCCGCTGTATTCCGTATCGGCCGCGGTACCTTCTCCTTTCACGGTTATCTTGGAGCCCAGTTTATTGATTTTTGTGCCGCCTGCATTGGCATCGAACTGCAGGCCTTTGGCGATTACATCATCCAATTTGGATTTGGACGCGATGTCCTTTAATTTTACGGTTTCTTTCTGCCCTGCATGGTTTTTATCTTCTACGGTCAGATCAATATTTCCGTTGGTATCGACTGTATAAGACCCATCTGCACTGGATGCGTTTTGTACCAGCCGATAATCGGTGGCGTTAGCGCCTTGTTTCTTCACTTCATCGCTGACGATCTTCAACTGGTCTTCCGTGGCACCACGGCCGGATACGATGTTGGGATTTTGAATATTCCAAGTCTTATTATCAAGACCTGTTACATAATTACCGCTTTCATTAGCTCCGGCTGCATTAGCCACTGTTTGACCTCCCATGGTCACACCGCCGGCTTTCACCGTATCCGTAGCGGTTACTGTCTTCACATGAATGTCTTTGTTGAGTTTTACGCCAATTTTCGTATCGTCACCGGTTTGGGTGATTTCTGTCGTAATGTTATTATCGCCGTTAACGGTGACTTTAGAGCCTAATTTGTTCGTTTTTTCGCTGTTATTATCCGCGTCGAACCGAAGGCCTTTATTGATCACTTCATTTTTAGCGTCATGCAATTGGCCGCCGTTTACCGCGTCTTTGGATCCGGCTGCCACCTGACCGTCAGCCACATTGGTTACTTTTTGGTTATTTGCATTGATGCCGTTATTGGTTACATAGGTCTTTCCGCCTACGGTCAGCCCGTTATTATTGATCACCGTATTGCCCGTTGTGACGCTGTCCACTTTCACGTCTTTCGCCAGTTTGATATTCAGCGTATCTGTCCCGTTGGATACCACGCCGATATTTCCGTCTGTCAGCTTAGATGTATCTGCCACGCCGCCGACGATATTCGTCTGTTCGCCTAATTTCCGGGTAAACTTGTTAGCCGCGGCTGCCGCAGCTTTCACATCGCCCGCATAGGCCACGCCTTTATCTATTTCCGAGGTCACCGCATACAGCTGGCTGCCGTTGATGGCGTCGGTAGAGGCAGCAGAAATACGGCCAGCCGCCACATTGGTGATCGTCCGTTCACTGCCTGCCTTGCCTACACTGACTGTAGAAGCCGGATTAATCCCTGCAAAATTATGTGCTGTTCCATTGATCGTTGCGGAGAGTGTCGCCACAGCTGCCGCTGTTTCCGAACCGGCGCCGAGGGCTATGGCATTTTCATTGGCCACTTTTGTATTGCTGCCAAGAGCCATGCCGTTCTTCGCCGTTACAGAAGCGTTGTTCCCCAGCACCATAGCGCCATCAGCGGAAACCGTGGAGTTGCTGCCCACTGCATAGGCATTATCCGCATTAATAGTATTCTTATAACCGAAAGCGCCTGCCATATTTCCTTTCACCGTACCGGCAGTGACTGTCGTGATTTTATCCTGATCAGCACCGGCGGCGCTGCCGTTTGCTTCCGTCGCAGTGTTAACCGTGGCGGAGCCGATGGTATTTCCGGCGCCGACAGCATAGGCCTGATTTCCGTAAATAGTATTTTGGGAACCGACCGCCGCGGATTCTTTACCGGACTTATTTCCATCTTTCATATCCAGCCCTACCTGGTTTGTATCGCCAATGGAGGATGACCGGGTTCCGTAGGCACCTACCTGCGTACCGAGAGCAAGAGAATTATCTCCCCAGCTCCGTGCCATGATTCCGATACCGGTGCTGGCTACACCTTTAGTTAAAGAATTGATACCGATCGCCGTGGAACCTGTACCAAACGCTTCACTCAGCGTTCCGATGGCTGTGGTGGCGTCACCGATGGCAGCGGTGTTCGCATATTTCCCTTTCACATTGATAGAAGCTGATCCCAATCCGCCCGGAAACTTAGTTTCTATTTCCTTGTTAAAGCTCTTTTTGATCCCGTTTCCTGCTTTCAGCTGAGGCACAGCTGTTTCCAGTTCCGTACGGGCCATATCGATATCATCCCCGCCGATAGCAATAGATGAGTTACCGATGGCTCTCGTATCCGAACCGAGAGCGAGGGACTGGGTGCCATAGGTTTTTGCCGTACTGCCGATAGCGACACCCTGCGCATATTTAGGATCGACAGTACCGCCGGACTGTTTGATCTTGACATTAGTCTCCGCCGACGCGCCGATAACCACATCGCCTCTGGCGCCGTATGCCGCCGCTTCCGCACCTGCCACTACCGCACCGGATCCCGGATTGCCGTGCTCTGTAGAAGCGATGCTCTTCGCCTGGCGTCCAATGACGATATCCCCGTTTTCCAGCGCCTGTGCGCCCTGGCCGATGGCCACCGTACTTGCCGGGAGACTTGGAGTGCCGGTGCTGCCTTTCCCTGACGCTTTTGCTCCCGTGCCGATGGCAATGCCATGCTCTGTTCCATCCTCAACGGAAGCAGTCTCACCTATGGCGATACCGCGATCTGCTTCACTCTTGCTGTCCCAGCCGATAGCCGTAGAATTGACTCCTTTTGCCGTGGAGTTTGCCCCCAATGCGCGGGCGCCCGCAGCCAGGGCTTTTGCACCGTTACCGATAGCTACGCCCCAATCCCCTCTGGATTGAGAACCGTTCCCCATGGCAATGGCACCGCCATTAGCAGCTTTCGCATTATTACCGAAAGCCATAGAGGAACCGCCCCAGGCCCTGGCATTGGAACCGAAGGCCTGGTCATTGTCTCTGCCTACAAGCACATTATTTTCATCAAAACCGGCGCGGGCATTATTACCCAACGCAAAGCCGTTCGTAGATTGTGTCCGAGCTTCGTTACCGATAGCCACACCGTTATTAGCAATTGTACGTGCATTACGGCCGATCGCCACTGCCTGCGCACCTTGGCCGATAGTACCGGTACCGAGAGCAATCGTATTGATATCTTTGGTTGTCGCATCATGCCCGATTGCGATCCCGCCGCTCTTATCGGTAATCCCCGGTGTCGCTGTGGCGGGGTTCACGGTAACATTCGCACCATTCCCGATGGCAATCCCGTTCTGGCTTGATACTGAATCCGGATCTCCCTTGCCGACAGACGCCTCATTACCGATAGCCACACTGTGTGATGACAATGCCTTCGACAGAATACCGTAAGCGGAGCTGTTCACCGCCGCCGCCTGCGCCTGGTCGCCGACGGCAAGAGAATGCTCGGCTGTCGATTTAGACAGGGAGCCTATGGCGGTCGCCCCCTGCCCGCTAGCTTCCGCCTGATCGCCCATGGCTATGGCATAGATATTTTTCGCCCTGGATCGGCTGCCGAGAGCGATTGTATACTGTTCTGTTGTCTTGGCATCATCCCCGACAGCGATGCTGTTCGCTGTAGCCGTTGAGGAACCGATCCCACCGTTAAACGAGGCTTCCGCCATGCCCGGCAGCAGGCATCCCGTGACGGCAAGGGCGCACAGAAACGCGCGGACGGGCATGCTCTTCTTTTCAGAAGCTGTTTCCCCATTTTTCCCGCAGCGGCCGGCGATTTCCGAAACCACCACATAGCAGCGCTTCACCCGGCTCCAGATGACTTTGTAAATCTGATTCATAACTTCCTCCTTTTACATAAAAAGATATCCGCTCTCTAAAGAACTAAATAATTTATATCTCTTTCATCATATTATACATTTATAAAGTTATTTAATAAAGTTATTTATTATAATTATATTAGTATACCAAACGCACTTTTATTAAAGTATTTCACCGGAGATTTTCTGCACTCCGGTTCCCTTTCAATGCCCGTCGGCTCCATGCACCTTCCTTCATGTATATTTGACTAAGATATCCGTCATAATGGAACCCTTTTGGAGAAAATATGCAAAAAGCGGATCATCCATATGCTCACGGCTCTCACATTGCTATGGAGAATGAGAAACAAAATACCCTTTTTCAGAAAGACAACTTCATTCCTTATACCGGCAGTATTGCCGTCCAAAAGTAGGACAAAGCCGATTTCGGGTTAAAATATGAGACTCCCGCTTTCCATAATGGGTAAAAGACTCTCTCCTGAAAGCATATGCTTATAGAAGAAAGTCTTTTATCTTCTTCCTGATTTAGAAAGATGGTCTTATCCAATCAGGATCCTACGCTGTTTACGAACTGGATTGTCAGCACTGACGGAGTGGAAATAATCCCCAAAACGGTTACCCGCTGTCCCATAGGAACAACTGCACCATTGAGATTGATAAGAATTTTATTCCCCCGAGCGGTACGGAAATTCATAAGCCCGCTGCCGGCGCTGGACAGAATACTGCCCACAGTGCAGATCCTTGTCCCTACAGGAAGCCCGGACAAATTCCATGCTACCTGATAAGCACCCAGATCCTCTAATTTCAAATCTCCCGGATTGACCTGATACCAGTTGTCAAGATCGCTTTTCACCGGTCCCATGAAATACCCTGCATCCCGAGATGTCCGTGATCCTATTGGCATCTGTGACGGCTGCGGATTCCCAATATCTTTTCTGTAGCTGACCGCACGCTGATTAGGAGCCCGTTCCTGATAAGACACGTTCCGGATAATAAGTACAGGCTGCCCGGCCTGATTATAAGCCACATACCCTGTCGCCTGAAAAGGCGTATAACTCATTATCTTTCCCGCATGCTCCATCATGGCAGGGATTTCCTGTCCATCGGCAGTAACAAAACGATATACATTGTCCGCATAAGCTCCTTCAAACTGGCCGGCTACGGTGATATTATCCGCTGCCGCAGCCATCGTGCCCGGCAGCAGCAATATCAATATCATTCCTATCACAGCAAACCATGATTTCTTCATCTGAAAGCCTCTTGCTCCGATTAACCGCGGCCTTTGATGACGCGTACACGCTGGATATCAGGTGTACCATCCTTATGCTTGCTGATAGTATCTACTCTGATGCGTTCCAGTTCCGGTTCGAATTCTTTCAGTGCTCTGGCCATCCGGTCATCGGCAGCCGCACCATTCTGCATAGCCCTGTAGATCAACGCGGCCATTTCATACCTGGTCATCATGCGGTCTCCACCGAACTGTCCGTCCGGGTAGCCCACGATGACACCGTTTCCTGCCAGAGTCGCCACATAGTCATAGGCCCAATGATTTTCAGGCACATCGGGGAAGAGCTGCATCTTGTCCATATCCATGGAATCCAGCGGTCTTCCGTCCGCAACCTTCAGCAGCGCCCCCTTCACATTTTCCAGTTCAGCGCGGAGATCCTTGATTTCCTTAGCCATTGCCACTTTGGACGTGGACACATGGTTGCCCTGTCCCAGCTTCATGGAAAGACCTGCATTCACCATATTTTCTCCGCCGCCGATGGAACCGCCTACACTGATCATCGTATCTTCATTCGGCCGATAGAAGGCACCAAGCGCCAGAGAATGGGCATCTTTATAGTTGCCGTAGCCCAAAGTGAAGTCCCACTTGTCATCAGGATCGAAGTCCAGCGGATGGAGTGCTGCCAATGCCGCCGCTCCTGCGCCGACTCTGTTGATACGGTTATCAACTTTGTTGATGGCTCCGCCGATCTGTTTCAGCTGCCCTACATTCACAGCATCTGTATCTGCCTTGCCTGCTGCCACATTGGTAATCCGTTTGCCGCCTGCGTCAACGCCGGTCTGCGTGATGCTCGGGCCATTCTTGATCGTCAGGCCGCTATTACTCATCACCGTATTTCCCGTGGTTACCGTCTTGAAGGTCGGTGTATCGACTACAGCCACTTTGTACTCCGTGCCGCCGTTTGCATTCGTCCCCGTTGTCACAGAAATATTGCTGCCCGCCGTTACGGAAGAATGCTTGCCTGCCTGGCCGGATACAACCTTCAGCTGGTCTTCCGTCGCCGCCTGTCCGCTGGTGATATTGTTCGGATCCCAGGTCTTATTGGTCAGTCCGTTCACTGTGCCGGCCGTACCGTTGACAGTCACCTGTCCGGCCTTGATCGTACCTTCGGTACCTTTAATGCTGATCTGCTTGGAAGGATCGGTTCCCAGCGTAATGTCATCATTCAGGTTGACATGGTACGTTTTGGATCCGTCGGCATTCGTTTCAGAAGTCACCGTCGTATTTTTGCCGTCCGCTACTTTCGTGGTGGCACCGGCTGCCGCTTTTTTCAGCTGGCTGACATTGACGGCATCGGTATCCGCCTCGCCTGCTGCCACGTTAGTGATCTTCTTGCCGCCTGCGTCAATTCCCGACTTGGTAACGCTGGGGCCGTCCTTGATCTTCAGCCCGTCCTTGTCGACTGTCACTGCCGTGTTTCCGGAACCGTCCTGAACGGTAAGCCCGTTGGTATCCATTCTTGTGCGGCCTGTGGTGACACTATTCAGTAAAATATCATCCTTAAGCCCCACTCTGACTCTGCCGCCTTCGACTCTGGTGGAAATATTCTTACCGTCGCCTACAACGTCCACCGTTTCGCCAAGCTTCTTCTTTACTTCATTTCCGTCTTCCGCTTTTATGCCGAAGCCCTTGTTGACGATCTCCGAGCCCTGATTTTTCAGCTGGCTGACATTGACGGCATCGGTATCCGCCTCGCCTGCCGCTATATTGGCAATCTTATTTCCGCCGTTATTCAGCCCATCTGCAGTAAGAGAAACCATTCCGGCCGGAGTACGCGTCATTTTCTTGACATAGAATCCGGTCGTATCCATCACCACATTGCCGGCCGTTACGCTGTTCAGCTTCACATCTTTGGCCAGACGGACTTTCAGGTTGTTGCTGCCGTCAGATACGACGCCGATGTTGTCATCTGTCGTCAGTTTGCTTTCATCTGTAATGCCGCCGACTACATTCACCTGTTCGTTCAGTTTCTTCTTGATAACTGCTCCCGTATCACCGCCGTACTTCATGCCGTCGTCTAAGGTAGCAATATCATGCTGCTTGCCGTTCTTTTCTTCGATGATGAGACGGGTGATATTGGTACCGTCAACGCCCGGCTTTCCGTCGCCGCCTTTAATGGTCGCTCCGTCTCTGCCGTCTTTGCCGTTAATTCCAACACTGTCCGCCTTCAGGTTCTTGTCCAGGCCGACAATCATATTTCCGTCAGCATCCACCATCGTTTTGATGTTTGACGGGTCGTATTCCGTATCTGCCTTTGTTCCGGTTCCCCTGATGGTCATGGTGCTGTTCAGTTTCTTTACTGCCAGTCCGGTATTTCCGGCAAATTTCATGCCGTCATCCATCGTTGCCACCTGATGGTCGCCTTTTTCATCCACATAGTAGAGACGGGTCATTTCGGTAGCCGACAGGTTCTTGGCCGGATCCAGGCTCGCAGGTCCTGCGTTGACGCCTATATCC
>OGCZ01000765.1_pt1 | contig 12413 bp, 9 predicted proteins | sample 1570211 | NCBI WGS metagenome assembly OGCZ01 (sample SAMEA2582158, study PRJEB24529) | metagenome | biome: Human gut stool | place: China | collected 2011 | reverse complement strand
TGCCGTACATCTCTCCCACCTGCCGAACGGTGATGGCGGACTTGATCTTTTGATATAAACTCAAAATTTCTCCTTTGGTCAAAGGCTCTGGCACGGATCAATTTGATCCCTGCCACGTTCAAGATCACCGGGGTCCCTAAGTGGGAACCTCGGTGAAGCCGGTCTCCCTTGCTGCCTCCCGACAGGAAATCTTTTTGGACTCTGTGTCGGCCCCATGCAGGGCGCTCGCTCCCCCGATGGGAGGTCTTGGCGGTCTGGGCAGTTTGGACGGTCATTCTGTTCTCAAGGTCCTATAATGAAAGATATTTCAGAGGGCTTTCGCGGGAAGCCCTTAATATGTTCGCTGCTGGGGAGTGATATGTTTTCCTTCTGTCTATAGGATAGCACCTCCATGGCTGCTGTGCCGTATATCCATAATGTCGGAAAACAGGTGCAGAAACTGCAAAATTCCACGCTTATGGACAGGAACCGCCGGAAGTGGTATACTGTGCAAAAAACATCGGAGGTGCGACCATGAACATCAAGCTGACACTGGGAGAACGGCTCAAAGACCTGCGTGTGGAGCGGAGTCTGAAGCTGGAAACGCTGGCAGAGCAGACGGGTCTGTCCAAATCGGCATTGTCGAAATACGAGAGTGACGATGTGACCGACCTCAGCATTTATGCGGTGACAACGCTGGCTGAGTTCTATGGCGTGACCACGGACTACCTGTTGGGCGTGACGGAAAACAAAAAACGCCCAGATGCAGTCCTTTCGGACTTGCATCTGAGCGATGGCGCAGTGGACGTATTAAGGAATGGAAAATTCAATCATCGGCTGCTGTGCGAGCTGATCGTGCATGAGAATTTCCAGCGGTTCATGACCGATCTGGAAATCTATGTGGATGGATATGTCAGCGCAAACATTCAAAACCTCAATGCCGGTCTGGAAGCAACGCGGCAAATGCTGAAAAAGAAGTATGCAGCAGATGAAAATGATCTGTACATGAGCACCTTGAAGCTGGGGCAAATCGATGAAGATGAGTACTTTGGTCGGGTCTTGTATGACGAGTTGGTGGCTATCCTGAAGAACATCAAGACGGAACACCGCAAGGACAAGACCACTTCGGATGGTTCAATGATCGACAACCTGATGAAGGAACTGGAGGATGCACAGAAACTTGAAGGGTCTGCGGATGAAAAGAAGATCCGAACGGCATTGAAGGCAATCGGCATCAACTACGATAAGCTGACAGAAGATGAAAGAAAGCTGATAAAGAAGATTCTTTATAAAACGGCAATGCTGAAACCGGGGACACTTGCAGGCAACCGGGGCAAGCACAGACGCTGATCATTTGCCCTGCGCCTTATAGGAGAAAAGGAAGGAGAACGTACACCATTGGTTCCTCTGAAAGCCTGCGCTGGGTGGGCAGAGACCGTCAACTGCCACGCCCATCCGCGCATCCTTCTGCCACAGAACAGGTGCTTGCCGGAGCCTTTCGCAGCCCCTTTTCCGCATCAGCCGGAACCAAGGTGTAACACACTAGACTTTGCAAGCAAAGTCGTGTGCCAACGAGCGTTCCGCCGCTCTTTGGATTCTTCCCGGCAGGGCACTGGAAAATGGGGTGCCCTGATGCAGAGGCTCCGTCTTGACTGCGTGGGAAAATATCTGGGCATACGTCTAATCATAATTGGAAATACTGCACAAATGTGTTATACTCAGACAAGGAATTATACTAGAATCATAGGAAGATTAGTATATGGTCCGCTTTTTGGGATGAGAAGTGCGTTACAATAAAAACACCGACGGAGGAAGTCGATATGCCTGAGAAAAAAGTTGTTGATGTCATGTGGGATGACAGTCCGGTGGATGTATCTGCCGAAGTGAATTTTATCTGGTCCATTGCAAATAAACTGCGCGGACCGTATCGCAGCGACAAATATAAGGATGTTATCATTCCGATGACAATCATCCGTCGCTTTGAGTGTGCCCTTGCACCTACCAAGCAGAAGGTAGTCGATCAGTTCAAAGCAAATCCGAATTTTCCGGCAAAAGCGATGTATCGAATCTCCGGTTTTCAGTTCTATAACACCAGCGAATTTGACCTTGCAGAACTTGTAAATGATGCAGACCATATTGCCGCAAACTTTAAAAACTACCTGCAGGGATTTTCTGCGAATGTGCTGGAAATTTTGATGTCCAAGGAGCGCGGTTTGAACTTCGGAGAAGAAATCGACAAGATGGACAAAAACAACCGGCTGCTCTCTGTCGTTAAAGCATTTTCTGAACTTGACCTTGATCCTCGCACCATCGACAATGTGAAGATGGGGTATATTTTTGAAGATCTGATTCGCAAATTTTCTGAAAACGCTGAGGCTGGCGACCACTACACTGGACGAGATATTATCAAGCTGATGGTCAATATTCTTCTTGCTGAAGGGTGCGATGATATCTTCGATGACGGTAAGGTCATCACAATATTGGATCAGGCTTGTGGTACGGGTGGTATGCTGTCCACCGGCTTTAATTTTATTAAACGCTATAATCCCACGGCAGATGTGCGCCTGTTCGGGCAGGAAATCAACCCGGAATCTTACGCTATGTGCCTTGCCGAAATGCTCATCAAGGGACAGAATGCCGAAAATATCTGCTATCAGGACACCATGAAAGCAGACCGCTTTAAAGGCACGAAAATGCGTTTTGTGCTGGAAAATCCTCCTTTTGGCACCGCTTGGGGCGGTAAAGATGCGGCCGAAGGCGTTGAGGATGCCGTCAACGCAGAATATCAGAAAGGCTTTGACGGCCGCTGGGGCGCAGGACTGCCCGGTTCCGGTGATATGCAGATGCTGTTCCTTCAGTCTGCCATTGATAAGATGGACGATAACCTTGGCCGCGCTGCCATTATTGAAAACGGCAGTCCTCTTTTCTCCGGTGGCGTAGCGTCCGGTGAGAGCCAGATCCGCCGCTGGATGCTGGAAAGCGATCTGATTGAGGCGATTATTGCGCTGCCTACTGACCTGTTTTATAACACCGGCATTGCTACATATATCTGGGTCCTCTCAAAGAACAAGCGCCCGGAGCGCAAGGGCAAAATTCAGTTGATTGATGCTTCTACGTTCTTCAAAAAACTGCGGAAAGCACTGGGCGATAAGAAAAATGAAATTTCTCCTGAGGATCGCAGCGTCGTTACAAAACTGTATGCGGATTTTGCAGAGAATGAATATTGTAAGATTTACCCCAACGAGGAGTTTATTTACCGTGAGTACACGGTGATGCAGCCGCTTCAGCGCAGCTATGCTATTACGGAGGAACGCATTGAAACCATGCTTTCCAAGGGATCGCTATCTGCCTTGTATGACCAGTCCAAGGTGGACGAACTGGAAAATGCCGAAGAACTGACCGGCAAGGATCAGAAGAAGTTGGAGGCATATCAGGCAAATAAGCCGGTTTATGATGCCATTGTCGCCACACTGAAAGCGGCAGTTTCGGAGCAGATTTATAATTGCCCGGCAGAGTTTACTCCGGTGCTGTCCAAAGCACTGTCTGCGGTGACTGCCGACAAAAGGTTGCTGGAAAAGATTGCAGACGGCCTTTCCGTTATGGATAAAAAAGCTGAGATTCAGCGGGATCGCAAGGGCAGCATCATCTATGACAAAGAAACCAAGGATACCGAACAGGTAAAATGGGAAGAGAATATCGAGGACTATATGGCAAGAGAAGTCCTGCCGCACATCCCGGATGCCGCCGCATTCTTCGAGGAGAACCTTAGCGCCAAGAAGCCTGTTATCAAAACCGGTGCAGAGATCCCGTTCACACGGTATTTCTATAAATATCAGCAGCCGACAGCAAGTGAAGAACTGGAAGCAAAGTTTTCAGAATTGGAACGGTCTGTCTCCGAGCGTGTCGCTAAATTGTTTGGGTAAGGCGGTAAAACTATGCGTGAAATGAAGGATAGTGGGATTGAGTGGATTGGGGATATTCCGGTATCTTGGAAGATTATGCCGAACAAGTACTTGATGCGGAAGGAAAAGAAAATATGCCCAGTTTATCATGGCGAAGATATTTTGTCCTTGACAATGAAAGGTGTTATAGTCAGAGATTTAGATGCTGGTGGAAAAATGCCTACTTCCTTTGATGGATATCAGAGGCTGGAAGCTGGCAATCTTCTTATGTGCCTTTTTGACATAGATGTGACACCACGTTGTGTTGGCTTAATCAAGCAGGCAGGAGTGTCGAGCCCGGCGTATAGCCAGTTTGTGCTTCGTAAGGGGGCAGATGCTGCATATTATTGTTACTATTACACGATGCTTGATAACGACAAGACGCTACTTCATCTGGCAAAAAATCTTCGACACTCATTAACAGAAGATCAGCTAGGAGCAATTCCTGTAATTGTTCCTCCTATAGAAGAACAACAGCGCATTGCTGACTTCCTTGACACCAAATGTGCCGAGATTGACGCACTGACCGCCGATATTCAAACCCAGATTGATACGCTGGAACAATACAAGAGGTCTGTCATCACCGAAACCGTCACCAAGGGGCTTGACCCGGATGCGGAGATGAAGGATAGCGGGGCTCAGTGGGTTGGCAGGATGCCATCGTCTTGGAGGATGTTAAAAGGTAAATATATGTTTGCACAGCGAAGTCTTCGTGGTAATTCCAGGAAACTTCAGCTTCTCTCCCCTACGCAAAAATTTGGCGTGATTCCGCAGACGCTTTACGAGGAATTAAGTGGGATGAGTGCAGTCAAATTGAACGAAAAAACAGATTTGTCTTTGCTTAAAACCATACATAAGGGTGATTTCTGCATTAGCTTGCGCAGCTTTCAAGGAGAATTTGAGTACTCAAAGTATGAAGGAGTAGTTTCTCCTGCATATCAGGTGTTTTATCCTACGCTTGAAATCGCAGACGACTATTATAAATATCTATTTAAGGAGCAAGGGTTTATTGACAGAATGAACTCTTATACGATGACGCTGCGAGACGGCAAAAATATTGCTTTTTCCGACTTTGGTAATACCTATATTCCATATCCGCCTTTAACAGAGCAATTGGAGATTGCAATTTATCTTGACAGAAAATGCACTCAGATAGATGCACTTGTTACTGAAAAGCAGCAGCAGTTAGCAACACTTGATGAGTATAAGAAATCGTTGATATTCGAGTATGTAACCGGTAAGAAGGAGGTGCCCTTATCATGAGAGTAGAGTATTCTTATCACAAAAATACCCCGTGTATGGCTGTAAAAGGCACTGATTTTTTGAAAGCACTAAAAGATGGAGATGAGCTGTTTTTACTGCAAGTTGCTGTTGAAGGTTTCTGCCTTAGAGTGGGTGCTCAGGTCCATTTCTCTCATGAAGTCAATGAAGCTATTGCATATAGGGTGGGAAAAGACGGTATAGTGATCTATAGTATTCAGGAAAGATGGCTTGGTAATTACTGCGCAGACGCATGGTGCGAAATTTATGTGCAAAATGGAATCCGGATAACAGAGGTTGTATTTAGCAATGATTGCGGTAGACATTACACATTGCAAGGAAAGGAGCTGGACGATGAATAATATCCTCTCCGAAAAAGAATATCAGCATTTCATCATGGACAGGCTTGTGCAGGACAATGGCTACATTGTCCGTAAGGCAACAAACTATGACCGCTTCTTTGCTATGGATCGGGAGCTGCTGTTTCGATTTTTGAACGATACACAGCCGGATGAGATGGATGCGCTCCGCAAGATCTATAAAACAGATCTGGAGGATACGATTGTCGGTTTCATCAATGCCGAGGTCACCAAAGCGCGCGGCAGCTTGTTGGATGTGCTGAAGCATGGCATAGAAATCTCCAACATGAAGCTGGAACTCATGTATACCAAACCCGCTACTACCTTTAACCGGGAACTGCTGGCAAAGTATGAAAAGAATATCTTTTCCGTTATAGAGGAGGTCTGGGCAAGCGACAAAGAGCGCGTTGATCTGGTGATTTTCCTGAACGGTCTTGCTATCATGTCCTTTGAACTGAAATGCAATGCTGCAGGTCAGTCCTATCAGGATGCCATCTATCAGTATCGTGTTGACCGTGACCCGAAAACCCGTCTGTTCTGGTTTAAAGCAGGTTGCCTTGTGAACTTCGCTATGGACCTGGAACAGGTCTATATGACTACTAAACTCGCAGGCAACGCCACCTTCTTCCTGCCGTTCAACATGGGCAACGGTGAAGGGGTCAACGCCGGTGCGGGAAACCCGACCTTCAAAGACAAATACAGCGTGTCCTATATGTGGGAGGATATTCTGACCAAGGATACCGTCCTTGATCTCATCAGTAAGTTCATCTTTATCGAAACTAAGGAAAGCAAGGACGAGCTGACAGGGAAAACGAAAAAATCCGAAAATGTCATATTCCCTCGGTATCATCAGCTTGATGTGATCCGCAAACTGCTGGGTGATGTCCGTGATAATGGCACAACGCAGAATTATCTGATCCAGCACAGTGCAGGCTCCGGCAAAACGAACTCTATCGCATGGCTGGCGCACCGCCTGACTTCTCTGCACGATGCGGATAATAAAATCATCTTTGACAATGTTGTGATCATCACTGATCGAGTTGTGGTTGATCGTCAGCTGCAGAAAGCGATTATGGGCATGGAGCATAAAGCAGGGCTTATCCGTGTCATGGACGATAAGTGTAACTCGGCAGACCTTGCCATTGCTCTGAACGGCAATACGAAAATCATCGCCACTACAATTCAGAAATTCCCGTATATTGTAGACAGTGTTGCCGGGCTGAAAAACAAGCATTTTGCGGTTATTATCGATGAGGCACATTCCTCCACGGCAGGTAAGGACATGGCAGCGGTCACAAAGTCGCTGGGTGCAGGAGAACAAGAAGGCATCGATGTGGAAGATATGATTACGGGTGAAATCCGCAGAAACGGCAAACAGGCGAATGTTTCCATGTTCGCTTTCACCGCCACCCCCAAGCCCACAACGATTCAATTGTTTGGTCGACTGAACACCAAAGGGCAGCGTGAGGCGTTTCATATCTATTCTATGAAACAGGCCATTGAGGAGGGCTTTATCCTTGATGTGCTTCAGAACTATACCACTTATGATACCTTTTATCAGCTGAACAAGGAGATTGAAGAAGATCCTCGATGCAAGACTGCTGATGCAAAGCGGCAAATTGCGCGGTTTGTGGAACTGCACGAGACGAACATTGCACAGCGTGTAGAGGTTATCATTGAACATTTCCGCACAACAGTGATGCCGGAACTTGGCGGTATGGCAAAGGCAATGGTCATCACTGCTTCCCGGCAGGGCGCGGTCAAATACCGTCAGGCGTTTGAGAATTATACAAAGAAAAAAGGCTATACCGATATCAAAGCTTTGGTTGCATTTTCTGGCAAAGTAAAGCTCCCGGACGATGAAACCGAATATTCCGAGGCTTCCATGAACGGTTTCCCGGAGGATCGTCTGACAAAAGAATTTGATAAGGACGAATATCAGGTACTTCTGGTTGCGAATAAGTATCAGACCGGGTTTGACCAGCCGAAACTCTGCGCTATGTATGTTCTCAAAAAGCTGAAGGGCGTATCTGCTGTTCAGACGCTTTCCCGCCTGAATCGTATTTGCCCGCCGTTCGAGAAGAAAACCTTCGTGCTGGACTTTGCAAATACATACGAAGATATCAAAGCGGCATTTGCACCGTACTATACGACTACGCTGCTCTCCACTTCCGTAACGCCGACGGCGATTTATGATCTGGAAGCTCAAATCGATGCGTACACCGTGCTTGACCCGGATGATATCGAAAAAGCCAACGAGCTGCTGTATAAGAAGAATATATCTGCCAAGGACAAGCAGAAGCTGACGTTTTACTTTAAACGGGCAAAGAATATGATCGAAAAATACGATCTTATCAAACAGCACGAGATCGTATCTGCGATGCGGCACTTTGTCCGATTCTATGAGTTTCTGTTGCAGGCATCCTGTTTTGAGGATACTGATCTGCACAAGAAATACAACTTTATCACATATCTTCTGGCCTATATCAACATCAAACATCCGGGCGGTGGATACAACCTAGACGGAAAGATTAAGGCAACCAATTTTGTTCAGAAAAAGGTCGAGGAACATACAACGTCAAACCTTGTTGCACAGCCAGTGGTGAAATTGCCGACTGCCGAAAGTTTCGGGCTTACTGAAGCAAAAGAGGAACGGCTTTCAGAGATCATTGCGGAGATCAATAGCCGTACCGGAAAGGCCTATAACAATGATGTGGCAGTTAAGGCTATGTTACAGATCAGGGACATCCTTTTAAAATCGGATAAACTGAAAACCAGTGCGCGAAACAATACCGTCAAAGACTTTGAATTTTCTTATTTTGATGATATTGACGATGCCTTGATTGAAGGATTAGAACAGAATCAGGATTTCTTCTCACTTCTGCTAAGCAATGAAGAAATCAAACGGCAGGTGCTCGGTATTTTTACAGAAGAAATATATAAGAGCTTGCGGGAAGCTTAATGTAAAATAGTATATGAGGTAGAGTGGAGGTGAGATACAGGACACGCAATGATGGACGATGAATTTAGAACGCTGGGATAATAATTCATTATGGAGGAATTATGAATATTTCACCTGACGATTTTAAAAAGATTGGTATAGATAGTTCTGCAATTCAGAGTAAAAAAGAGCAGACTACTTATAAAATAAAATATGTTACGCGATATGTTCGGCAATGGGCGATTATTGAAGCAGGAAGGAAAACTATTAGCCAAATAAACTTTATTGATTGCATGTGCAATGCTGGAATATATAAAGATGGCGATTTTTGTACAGGAATGGAAGTTATTAATATCTTTAATGAACTGGCTCAAGATCCACGTTACGCATCGAAAAAGTTTGTGGTTTTTCTGAATGATTTGCGAGAGGATAGAATAAATAATTTTATAAGTATAATTAACGGAACCGTTAAGAAAAGCAAAAACTTAAAGATATTTACTGCCCATGCAGATGTTAATTACATACTGGATGACATTGCAAATGCGACTCCACTTCACAGAGAATTGTTTAAGTATGGAAGCTGTAGCCTAATATATGTGGATCCATATAGCTTTGGTACTGTTCAAATCCCAAAACTCCATAATATTTTGAAGGACAACTACTGTGAATTACTTTTCAACTTTTTTACGAGTGACTTTAATCGCAATAAAAATCAAGATCGAGGTCGGATACAGCGATGTCTAGGAGATTTGAAACCAAAAGATAGAAAGCAAGTGGTTGATGATGTGGTTCGGGCTTTAAAAGTTGGAAAAATTAAATATGTCTATTTGTATTCTTTCCGCACGGTAACAAATGCGGAATTGTACCAGATACTTTACGCGACACCAAGTTTGAAAGGACTTAAAGCCCTTAAAGATAGCATCTGGGATGTGTTTGATGGCGAAGAATACCATCGAAATCATTGCGATAGCGGGCAGTTGTCGATGTTTACAACCGAAGATATAAAAGCACTGAATCTGCAAGAATATGAGTTGGAAGCTCAAAACATTGTATATGAAGCATTCAAGGGGAAGACTGTGCCGTTTTTAAAGATTGAAGAAAAAATTCTTGTAGAAACCATGCTTAGAAGTTCCCAAATTATAAAGCACGTGTTAAAGCCGATGATAGCTGAAGGAAAAGTAAGAAAACATAATGATGCAGGAAAAACCAATTTTACAGAGGATAATTACACATTTATATGAGTGAAAAAAAAGTACATGAAAATATCAGAAAAAGCCTGATATACAAAACGGCTGTTGAATACGGCGATTATACGTTGAACCATGTGACAGGTTGCTCACACGGCTGTAAATATCCTTGTTATGCTTACATGATGGCTAAGCGGTTTAAAAAAGTGGAGGACTATGAGGAGTGGATTCAACCGAAACTGGTTGATAACATTTTTCCGCTTTTATCAAAGGAACTGCCTAGATACAAGGATAAAATAAAGACGTTGCATCTTTGCTTTTCGACTGACCCATATATGTATGGACATCCCGATATTTGCAATGCGAGTACACAAATTATTGAGAAAGCAAACGTTTTTGGAGTTCATTGTTCGGTGCTGACAAAAGGCATTTTGCCAGTAGAACTTGCAAAAATGCCGTTAAAAAATGAGTACGGCATAACAGCTGTTACGCTTGACGAGGATTTCCGAAAAGAGATGGAGCCGGGTGCGGCACCGATGGAAGATCGTATTAGCGCGCTAGAAGCACTAAGCAAACAGGGATGCTATACATGGATTAGCATTGAACCGTATCCAACCCCCAATATTCATGAGCAAAATCTCGAACAGCTTTTGGAACGAGTATCTTTTGCGAATCGAATTATTTTTGGAAGACTACATTACAATAAGCAGGTAACAGCGTATAAAGGTTATCAAGATTTTTATAATGCTTGCGCTAAAAAAGTTATAGCGTTTTGCGAAGAACGAAAAATAGCCTATCATATTAAAAAGGGAACGTTTGTGGAATAAGAACCGATTTTGAGAAGGGAGGCCCCAACCATGACCGAACAAGCGCTCCGTAAAATGATTACTGCCGGGGAGAGCACCCGGCAGGAGTTTAAGTCGTGGGTGAAGTGCAAGGACTACCGGCAGCGGAAAGAGTTGGCGGTAAAAAGTGCGGTTGCGCTGGCAAATACAAAGGGCGGCGTTCTGCTGTTTGGCGTGGAAGATGACGGCACCATTACGGGCTGCCCCAAGAGTGACCCGCAGGCACTGATGGAAGCCATCTACGATATGACCCGGCCCAGCCTGTTTACCGAAATCGAGCCGGTAGAAACCTCTGACGGTGTGGTGCTGGTGGTGTCGGTGGAGAAATCCAACTCTCATGTTGCCACCACCGGCGGCATCTATTACAGAAGGCTGGGGAATGTGACAAAGCCCGACTACCCGGCAAACGATGTGTACTCCCCTGCCGATAACCCGGATTTTTCGGCAAAGATCGTGGAGGGCGCAACCGAAAGCGACATTGACCTGCTGGAAGTATACCGCCTGAAAGAGAAACTGCGGATTCGGGATGCAGGCTCTGCTCTGCCGGATTTGGCAGATACCACCTTTCTGGACAACCTGAACCTGATCCGAATGGACAAGGACGAAGTGCGTGTAACGGTGGCAGGGCTGCTGTTTGTGGGCAAGGCCGCGTCTATCGCCCGGTTGCTGCCGCAGGCAGAGGTGATCTACCTGCATTACAGCGATGAATCACAGACAGAATACGACAACCGCATGGATATGCAGGAGCCGCTGATCTCGATTTTGGATAAGCTGACGGAACGCATCCGCACTTATAACCACCTGACAAATGTGCAGGTGGGGCTGTTCCGGCTGGAAGTGGTTTTTCAGGAGGCGTTGCTGAATGCGCTGGCGCATCGCTCCTATGAGGACATGGCACCGGTCTACGTCAAGCACTACCCCACAAAGATCGTGATTGAGAACCCCGGCGGCTTTCCGGGGGACATCAACGAAAGCAACATTATCACCCACCAGTCCATTCCCCGGAATAAGCTGATCGCCATGACCCTTCAGCACCTGAAGTATGTGCAGCGTTCCGGGCAGGGTGTGGACATTATGTTCCAGAGTATGCTCACCGAGGGCAAACCCTACCCGGAGTATGCCAGCACGCCCAACTCCGTCCGGCTGACCCTTCGCAGCACGATGGAGAATCAGAGCTTCGTGCGTTTCATCGCAGAGACACAGGATAAGCGGTCCAAGATGTTCACGCTGTCGGAGCTGATGATTCTGCACTATCTGCGGGAGCACCAGAAAATCACCCTGAAGCAGGCGGCAAAGACGATTCAGGAAACCGATGACAACGCCCACAAGGTTCTGAACGCTCTCCGGGACGAGGGGCTTTTGGAACTCAACGGCAAGACCTATATGCTGTCCCTCAAGGTCTACGAAACGGTGAAAACCGATGTGGCCTATGTGCAGGATAAGACGGTCAGCCAGATTCAGGCAAAGGATCGGATTCTTGAATATCTGAAGCATAAGCCGTCGATTACGAATCAGAAAGCACAAGAGCTGTGTGGATACACAAAAGATCAGGCATACCGTATTCTCCGAAAGCTTGTAGAAGAAGGGAAGATTGAAGTAAAAGGAGCAGGGCGCGGAAGAAGATACTGCTTAAAAGAAAATCAGCGATAAAAACGCGCGCCGCGCGATTATTACGCGCAAAGAAACGCGCGATTTTCTTGGGAAAGAGCAAAAAATGACTGCAATTCGATAAAAACTGAAATCGTTAATCGCGCGCCGAAACGCGCGTCGCGCGATTAGCGGTTTTGCCGCGCGTTTTCTAAGGCTCAATCTTCCAGCCTGCTGTGGTCACACCCCAGCGACAGGTAAGGAAGCAAAATACTGCTATAACAAACTTGTCCCAACTCAAAGGGCTTATTATA
>OGCZ01000756.1_pt1 | contig 12618 bp, 8 predicted proteins | sample 1570211 | NCBI WGS metagenome assembly OGCZ01 (sample SAMEA2582158, study PRJEB24529) | metagenome | biome: Human gut stool | place: China | collected 2011 | reverse complement strand
ATATTGCCTGCTGCTGTGTTTGGCTGTGTAAGCGCATCTGCCATCTGCATCTGTGTATATGTATTTACATTTCCGACCATGGACTGAGCTGCCGCCTTCTGCTGCATCTTAGCAACCTCCTCCGGATAGGAAACGCTCTGAATCGTAAAGCTTGTAATAGCAATTCCAATCTTTACCATCTCCATATCAAGATCTGATGCAATACCCTTGCCGATGTCGTATGCATTTGCCTGAAGGTTAAACATATCCTTTCCTTCTTTTGAAATCCACTTCATCATCAGCATATCAAGCATAGACATTACACGTTCCTTGATATCCTCTACGTTAAACTCTGACTTAATGCCGGCAATTTTGTCGATTAAAACCTGCTCATCAGAAACCTTGAAGCTAAATGTACCAAATGCACGGATTGGCATACCGCCAGGCAAGCCCTGAACCGGCAGATTAATCGCATTTTTTGTGCCCCATTTTACTGTAAATTCCTTTGTATTGATAAACAGCACCTCTGCACGCAGCGGTGTGTTAAATCCAAATGTAAAACTTTTCAGTGTAGATAAAAATGGAATAATATCGGAAGAAATATCAAAGTTTCCCTCTTCACGGAAAATACCCTCGATTCTTCCATTATACATAAAGATCGCGTCCTGTCCCGGACGAATAATCAGACGGCTCCCCTTCTTGATCTCGCTACTTGGAAACTTCCAGAAAATAATATCATCCGAGTATTCTTTCCACTCTACAACACTGGAGAATTGTCCACCAAATAATCCCATACTCGTCAACCTTCCTTATTTTTGTAGTTAGTTAAGTTTTGCCTTCAGTGCCGCTAATTCATCATCGATATCAGATGTACCTGCCACATCATCAAGATCATACTTACGAGCCAGATCATCTACATTTGTATCTGCAGACTCATTTAACTGTGCCATAGCATTTGCAGTATCGAGCATCTTATTTGCCTTTTCCTCCATACGATCAAATGCTGACATATTGTTTGACACACCCCTTAATGATGATCCGACCTGATTTACACGCTCCTGAGCCTTCGCAACAGCTACCTTCGCCTTGATAGTTTCCTTACGTGCTCTTAAATCTGAAATATCATTTACAAGCTTATCATGCATCTGACGCATCTTCTGTGCGTTTGCTGCTGCCGTGTCATATGTGAGCTTTAAGCCCTCAAGCTTAGACTGTGCTGTCTTCTTTGACTGTAAAAATACTCTTGCATCATTGTCGTTTCCTGCTGCAACAGCCTTTTCTACTTTTCAACTTCTGCAAGTGCCTCGTCATAAGCTCTCTTTGCACGTGCTTCTTCAGCCATTACTGACGCTGTTTCTGCCTTTACCTTGCCTAAATCGTCCTCAAGGTTTCTCATGTACTGATCAATCATTTTTTCCGGATTCTCAGCTTTATCAAGCATAGCATTGATGTTAGCTGACATAATATCTTTAAATCTCTGAATTACTCCCATAGTCATTTCCTCCTTAAAAAAAACCTATGTTTGTTAACCTGTTAACTTTATTATATCGTATCTTTATGTGTTTGTCACTAGGATTTTGAAAATTTCTCTTGCTATCTGGTTTTGAAAACGATATAATGTAGTTATTACAGTTCACGCATCCAGTTAGACGTTTTGCAACGACGCACGGAACGTGCGGTTTTGTGAATGGGCGTCCCGTGAACGTCAACATTGCTACACAATATTTAGGAGGCTTTAAATGACTAACGATGAGCTTTTTTCACAGCTGCTTGATAAAATCAGCTCTTTTGACTATATACATGCTGATCAAATTCCGAACATTGACCTTTACATGGATCAGGTGACAACCTTTATGGATACACATCTTGGTGCTACAAGGCGCTATGATGAGGATAAGGTTTTAACAAAAACTATGATCAATAATTACGCCAAAAACAACCTGCTTCCTTCTCCGGTCAGAAAAAAATACACAGAAAATCATATCCTACAGTTGATTCTTATTTACTATATGAAAAGTTTTCTGTCAATCAGCGATATTGAAACTATGCTAAAGCCATTGACACAGCATTTCTGGGATGAAAACAGTTCTCCTAATTTTGCCGAAATTTATAGTAAGATTTTTTCATACGCAGATAATGGCATCAAACCGCTTGCAGACGATCTTAGACATAAATTTGAGACTTCAAAGGAAACTTTTTCCTGCGATGATGATGAGAAAGATTCTTACCTGCAGCTATTTACGTTTCTGTGCATGACGATTTATGATATATACATGAAAAAGCAGGTTGTAACAGGTGTCATTGATGAATTAAAAAGACGTCAGGATGCCTCTGATGAACGAGCAAAAGCTGCTGAAAAAGAAAAACGTGAAGAACGAAAGCGCAAATAAAAAAGAGCTACCGGCATACATTCTAGTATGTCAGTAGCTCTTTTATTATATCTTGATTATTCAGCGTCTGGCTTTTCAGCCTCTACGATTGCACTCTTCTGCATCGGGATACGGCAGTTTTTATTGTTTCCAAACTCTACGATTACTGTATCATCTGTAATGTCGATAACAGTTCCGTAAAAACCGGAAGTTGTCAAAACGATATCGCCAACTTCAAGTGCAGATAACATCTGAGACTGCTTCTTCTGCTCCTTCTTCTGAGGACGAATTGCAACAAAATACATAACACCGATGATGATTACCATATAGCCAACAATCATAATCAGGCTGGTTGCTCCATTTGCGCCAGTTGCGGCACCGTCTGCTGTTGTCGCACATCCTGTCATAGAAAACAGTGCGGTCATAACTGCCGCTGCAGCTGCTAACTTCTTCTTCATAGTTTCCTCTCATTTCCGCTGCATATGCAGCTTGTAATTTCGTATTCGAATCTAAAATTCTAAGGCAATGCCCCGAGGTGAATATGACTTAGTCCTGTGGACCGGCAGCCATAGATTCGAGCATATTCTTTTTATACTCCGCAAAGCATCCGTTGTCAATGCTTTCACGGATTTCAGTCATTAAATTATTATAAAAATACAAATTGTGAAGAACGCACAGACGCATGCCAAGCATTTCCTTTGCTTTTAACAGATGACGAATATACGCTCTGCTATAAGCACGGCATGCCGGACACTGACAGCCTTCCTCGATTGGTCTTGAATCAAGCTCATAGCGGGCATTAAACAGATTAAGCTTGCCATGCTTTGTATAAACATGACCATGACGGCCGTTTCTGCTTGGATATACACAGTCGAAGAAATCAATTCCGCGGTCAACACCCTCAAGTATATTTGCCGGAGTTCCAACACCCATTAAATAAGTTGGCTTATTCTTTGGCAAATATGGTACCACTGCATCTAAAATGCGATACATTTCCTCATGGCTTTCTCCAACTGCAAGTCCGCCGACTGCATAACCATCAAGATCCATCTCGCTTATGCGTTTTGCATGCTCAATACGGATATCCTCATAAACACCGCCTTGGTTAATTCCAAACAACAGCTGATGCGGATTTATTGTATCCTCAAGTGAATTTAAACGTGCCATCTCTGTCTTACAGCGTGCAAGCCATCTTGTGGTACGCTCTACGCTGTTTTTGATATAGCTGCGGTCTGCCACAGAAGACGGACACTCATCAAATGCCATTGCAATAGTAGAACCAAGATTAGACTGAATCTGCATACTCTCCTCTGGCCCCATAAAAATACGATGGCCATCGATATGAGACTGGAAGTAAACTCCTTCTTCCTTAATCTTTCTCATTCCGGCAAGAGAAAATACCTGAAAACCTCCGGAATCTGTCAGAATCGGGCGGTCCCAATTCATAAATTTATGCAGACCGCCAAACTGCTTGATCAGCTTATCTCCCGTTCTTACATGAAGATGATACGTATTGGACAGCTCTACCTGTGTATGGATTTCCTTTAAATCCATTGTTGATACAGCACCTTTAATTGCGGCAACTGTACCAACATTCATAAATACAGGTGTCTGAATTTCTCCATGAACGGTAGAGACACGGGCTCTTTTTGCCCGTCCCTCTGTTTTTAAAATTTCATATTCCATTATTACTTACCTTATTTAGAAGCCTTCTTTGCCTTACGCTTGTCAAGAGCATTCTTTAAATCATACCACAGGCAGCCTGCGATGCATACAGAAGAATAGCATCCGCAGATAACACCTACGATAAGCGGCAGTGCAAACTCCTTGATGGATGTTACACCGAGAATATAAAGAACTACTACCATGATAAGAGTTGTCAAAGAGGTATTGATGCTTCGTGACAATGTCTGTGTAACAGAAACATTGACAACTTCTGCCAAATTCTTGTTAGTGTGCAAATTCTCACGGATACGGTCAAATACAACGATTGTCGCATTGATAGAATATCCAACGAGAGTCAGCATACAAGCAATAAACGTATTTCCTACAGTCCAGCGAAGCACTGCATAAAATGCCAGTAAAACAAAGACATCGTGAAGAAGCGGAAGAACAGAGCTTGCACCAAAGCTAAACTCCTTGAAACGAATCCATACGTAAATTAACATAAAGATTGCTGCAATAATGACAGACAAAATTGCAGAACGCTTCATCTCACTGCTGACTGCAGCACTGATATTTTCAGTCTGAATGGTACTCTCATCTACTCCAAAGGTCTCTGACAGCTTGCTGTAAAGTGCATCTCTTTCATCTACAGTAAGTGTTCTTGTCTTAATGATAACCTCGTTGCTTCCTGTTACAGGTGTCATCTGAATGTCATTATCACCTGTTACCTCGCTTACAACTGGCTGTACATCACTTTCGAGCTTCTCAACACTGTAATTCTCATTAAAGGTTACACTAGTGGAAGCACCGCCGATAAAGTCAAGGCTGTAGTTGAAAATATGACCCTTTACACCGCTGATTACCATCGCAATAATACCAATTGCAATAACAATACCTGATGCGCTGTAAAACAGCTTTCTTTTTCCAATAAAGTTAACTGTTTTTGTGTAAACAGTCTTTCCATACAGCTTTTCATCCTGCAGACCAACTGCATAGAAGCTCTTCAAGATATTCTTTGTAATTACAAGTGCTGTAAACATGGATACAACGATACCAAGAGCCAATGTCTGAGCAAAGCCCTTTACTGTACCAGAACCGATAAAATACAAAACACCTGCTGCGATCAAAGTAGTAACATTTCCATCGATAATTGCAGAAAATGCCTTAGCAAATCCTGCATCAATGGCTGTACGAACACTCTTTCCAGTTCCGATCTCCTCACGGATACGTGCGAAAATAATACAGTTTGCATCTACAGCCATACCAATACCAAGAATAATACCGGCAATACCTGGAAGTGTCAGTGTAATTTCCTCGTTAAACGCACTTAACAGAACAATTACAAACGCAGTATACATAACAAGCGCGATAGATGCTGCCAAACCTGGAATACGATAGTAGATAATCATGAAAGCAAATACTAAGATCAGACCGATCACACCTGCCATAAGGCTTGTACGAACTGCATCCTGTCCTAATTTTGCACCAACTACCTGAGAACGCATCTCCTGCAGCTGAACAGGCAGTGCTCCGATACGAATATTGGAAGCAAGTGTCTGTGCTGCCTCAAGATCACCCATACCAGTGATGGAGCATGTATCAGACGCAATATGCTCATTTACAGTCGGGGCACTTAACACTTCGCCGTTATACATAATGTAAATTCTGCCCTTTGTAGGTGCTAACTCCTCTGTTGCCTTTGAGAATGCCTCGACACCATCAGATGTCAGCGTCAGATTTACAACATACTCTCTTGCATTTGTTGTTGCATTGCTTCTTGCACCGGCCTGTGCGTCCTTGATCTGATTTCCGTCCATGACCTTGGTTCCCTCTGGATCACTTGAATCCGTACAGAAAATCAAGGTACCTGGTTTTCCAAGCTCCTGCAAAACTGCATTTGCATCTGTTGCACCTGGAATGTCTACCGTAATACGGTCAGATCCCTCAAAATAAACCTGTGCTTCAGTTGAATAATCCTGCACACGTTTTTCAAGCTTTGCCTTCGTGTCGGACATATCCTGGCTGTTTACATCGCCTACTGCCTCATAGGTGATGCTGACACCGCCTCTAAGGTCAAGACCAAGGCTGATGTCGTTTAAACTTCCTGAACGATCACTTCCAAGGCCGCTGACGGCTGTGTATACGACAAATGCGATGACTGCCAAAAGCACAACCAGACGGATAATCCCTTTTTTCTTGCTCATCTTTCTATCTCCTTCTCTATTCGGAGGCTATCTAAGATAGTCTCCTTTTTCATACAGATCTAAGATCTGTACTAATTCATGTTAACACACGTGGGAGATTTCACCGGCAACATCAGCAGATGCCCCTGTCTCTTCTTCCATGTCAGCAAGTGCTGCCTTAATCATAATGGCACACTCAATACGCTTCTGCTGCATCTTACATCCAACATCGTAGGAACCTGTGATAGAACCTGTGAAGTTGTATGCATTTGCATTACAGCCGCCGCTGCAATAATACTTCGCGAAGCAATTCTGACAGGCTGGCTTTGCATATACATTGCACTGTTTAAATTCATCGCATATATCCTGCTTTACAATACCATCATAAACATTTCCAAGTAAAAACTCTTCCTGTCCAACAAACTGATGGCACGGATAGAAATCACCCCACGGGGTGACAGCCAGATATTCTGTTCCAGAGCCACAGCCTGACAAACGCTTTGCCACGCATGGACTCTGTGTCAAATCAATATTAAAGTGGAAGAAATTAAATCCTTTTCCAGCTTTTCGATATTCCAAATAAGCATCAGCAAGCTTATCATATTCTTCAAGGATACGCGGCAGATCTTCTTCACGGATTGCATAATCATCCTCTGGTGATGCAACAACCGGCTCCATAGACATCTGCTTAAAACCAAGATCAGCATAATGAAGCACATCCTTCGAAAAATCAAGATTATTTCTTGTAAATGTTCCTCTGACATAATAATTTGTCTGATTGCGGCTTTCTGCAAACTTCTGGAATTTTGGAACGATTAAATCATAGCTTCCCTTTCCGTTTCTAAAAGGACGCATTTTATCATTTACTTCTTTTCTTCCATCAAGACTAAGCACCACATTGCTCATCTCTTTATTACAAAATTCCATTACTTCATCGTTTAAAAGCACACCGTTTGTGGTCAGTGTAAAACGAAACAGCTTATTATGCTCTTTTTCAAGAGATCTTCCATATTTTACAAGCTCTTTTACGACATCCCAGTTCATAAGAGGCTCACCGCCAAAGAAATCGACCTCAAGATTTCTGCGGTTTCCAGAGTTTGCAACTAAAAAGTCGAGTGCCTTCTTGCCGACCTCAAGGCTCATAAGTGCACGACGTCCGTGATACTCACCTTCCTCAGCAAAACAATACTTGGAGGCAAGATTACAATCATGGGCAATATGCAGGCAAAGTGCCTTCACTACCGTTTTTCTCTTTTTGAAGTCTGTCATATACTTCTGATAAATATCTTCTGTATACAGCATTCCCTCATTCTTTAAACGGGTGATCTCTTCGTAGGCCGCCTCAAGCTCTTCTCTTGGGTAACTGTCAAGAGAAGCAAAAATGGCTTCCTTGTCTTCCTGCTTCTCATATACAGGAATCAGATCATATACCACGTCATCTACTACATGTACAGCGCTGGAGTTTACATCCATAACAATGTTGTAGCCATGGCTCTTATATTGATGTATCACTACTATTCAACCTTTCTTATCTTTATCCTTCTTCATAAAAATGCATACAATGGAAAACCGAGGAGTTTCCTCCCCGGCTTTCCATCAACCAAGTCCAGAAAAATTACTTGTTGTTTTCGCAGCTCTGATTTCCTACTGTACAGGAAGTCTTACATGCGGACTGGCAAGAAGTCTGGCACTCGCCACAGCCACCCTTTGCCATGGTGTTCTGCAAAGTCTTGCTTGTTAAAGTCTTAGTTTCCTTCATATCTTCATCCTCCTATCTCGAATATCTGATAATTCACAGTGAAGTATAACATAAATGTGGAGAAACTGCAAGTAAAAACTATTCTTCTTCCTTATTCTTACTATCTATATACGCCCAGATCTCCTCGCGTCCCTGCTTGGTCTCAGCAGAAAACGGGATTAATACCTCACTTGATTTCATTCCAAGTGTACTTCGTATCTCTTTTACTCTTGCTGAAAGCTGACTTCTCTTAATCTTATCGAGCTTTGTTGCAATGACAACTGGTGAAAAGCCTGAGTTAACCATCCAGTCAAACATCTGGCAGTCGTTTGCGGACGGCTTGTGACGAATATCTACGAGCAAAAATACTCCCTTTAACGGCTTTGAGGTGTGCAGATAGCTCTCTATCATTTTTCCCCACTTTTCCTTTGTTTCCATTGAAACCTTTGCAAAGCCGTATCCTGGCAGGTCAACAAAATAAACACTTTTTTCCTGCGCATAGGAAGCGTCAAGGCCTTGTGCTTCTATCTCTTTTTGAGACTTCTCGCGATACTCGACCTTATAATAATTAATCGTCTGTGTCTTTCCCGGCTCTGCTGATGTACGCGCATATGCCTTACGGCTGATCAGACCGTTAATCAAAGAAGACTTTCCTACATTTGATTTTCCCGCAAATGCAAATTCTGAAAATTCATTTTCTGGAAGCTTGCTCGTTATACCGCAGACTGTCTCCAGATTGACTGATTTGATAATCATGCCTCAAAAACCTCCTTTATAACTTCGCGCATATGCGTTACAAAGCGCACACACAGCCCTGTTGTTACTTCATCTGTCAACTCCTCATAATCTGCACGGTTATCAGCCGGCACAAATACAAGCGTTGCACCTGCTGCCTTCGCCGCGAGAAGTTTTTCCTTTAAGCCACCAATCGCAAGTACACGACCACGAAGCGTAATCTCACCAGTCATTGCTACATCCGGCCGCACTGCACGATTTGTTACTGCAGAAAGAATTGCCGTTGCCATCGTAATTCCGGCACTCGGACCATCCTTTGGCACTGCACCCTCTGGAATATGAATATGGACATCAGTATGTTCAAAATCTATATCCACACCAAGTTCTTCTGCATTTGCTCTAATATAACTTAAAGCAGCATTATAACTTTCTTCCATAACCTTACCGACATTACCGGTAATCTTGAAGTTACCCTTACCTTTGAGAATATTAACTTCTACACTAAGAGTACAACCACCTACACTTGTCCAAGCAAGTCCTCTACAAATACCAACTTCATCCTTGGCATTTATAGTTTCTGGTTTAAATCTTCTTCTACCGAGATAATCTGTAATATTCTTCTTAGTAATTGTCACAAGTTTAGTTGAATGTATTCCTTCCTTTACTACCTTTCGGCATACAGCACCAACTAATCTCTCTAAACTTCTTACACCAGCCTCACGAGTATAACTCTCAATCATATCAGCTACAGCATCTTTCTTAAATCTAAGCTGAGATTTTGTAAGACCATTTGCTTTTAACTGCTTTGGAATAAGGAATTCCTCTGCAATATGCTGTTTTTCTTCTGCTGTATAGCTAGAAAGTTCAACAATCTCCAATCTATCTCTAAGTGGACCAGGAATTGTATCAAGGCTATTAGCTGTACAAATAAAGAGAACCTTGCTTAAATCATAAGGCATTTCAAGATAATTATCTCTAAAGTTTACATTCTGCTCTGCATCTAATACTTCAAGGAATGCAGCAGCAGGGTCACCCTTATAATCCTTACCAATTTTATCTATTTCATCTAAAAGAATAAGTGGATTTGATGCACCAGCCTGACGCATAGCAGCTATAATTCTACCAGGCATTGCACCTAAATAAGTTCTTCTATGACCTCTGATTTCGGCCTCATCACTTATACCACCTAAACTCATTCTTACATACTCTCTGCCTAATGCTCTAGCCATTGACTTTGCAATAGAAGTTTTACCTACACCAGGAGGTCCTACAAGGCAAAGGATAGGAGCATTGATATTATCTGTTGCTGCCTTTACAGCAAGAAATTCTACAATTCTTTCCTTAACCTTTTCAAGTCCATAATGGTCTTTATTAAGTATTCTTTCAGCTTTCTTTAAATCCTTGCTTTCTTTTGAATAAATTCCCCAAGGAAGTGATAACACATTGTCAATATAGTCCCTAATAACAGAACCTTCCTGTGCACCCTGCTGACTTCTTTTAAGTCTTTCAAATTCCTTTTCAAGTTTGTCAACAGCGTACTGTGGCATATTGAGCTTTTTCATTTTTTCTCTGTAGCCATTAATTTCTTCGCCTACGCCACTTTTATCGCCCAATTCTTCATTAATAGCCTTTAATTCTTCTCTAAGGAAGTATTCTTTCTGAGCTTCTTCCATATTGGCTCTAGCTCTGTTCATTATTTCGTTCTTTACATTAGCTCTTTCTATTTCCTTTTCCATAAAGGCAATAGTAACTACTGTTCTTTCGTAAATATCAGTTTCTTCTAATATTTTACGCTTGTCATCAAAGGCCCTAACAACCTTATCACCTAAAGCATCACAAAGCTGACCAACATCTTCAGCCTCTTTTACTAACTTTGAAGTCAAAGGCTGAACAGGTATTTCTGCTCTAAAGTTATTAAATAAATCCATTAATATATCCTTAGACACATCAGCTCTTTCAACATCACTATTTATTTCAGTAATAGAGTCCACCTGACATAATGTAAAATCAGAATGTTTCTGAATACTGTTTATAAAGCCTCTTTCACTTGTAGAAACAGTAATCTTCAACACACCATCAAGGATACGCATAGCACCCTCAATTTTACCTACTACACCTATTCTATATATATTGCCTTCAACAATGCCCTCGTCAAATTTTTTAGCATTGGCAATAAGTATTTTATTATCCATACCTAAGGCAGCTTTTACTCCCTCTATGAGGGATTCTTGCTCAACACTAAAGGTATATTTACTATTTGGAAATGGCACAACACCGTCTATTAACAGTATTGGCATAAATCTACTGTTGTTATCCATACACAAACACCTCATTTAATATTCAAGCCATTATACCACGAAAAAAGCTGTCTTTCAACATATACTAATTTCTAAATTATTTGCTTTCTGCTAAAAGTTCCATAATTTTGTTACTTCTAGCTACAAAAGCTGTCATTGCCTCCATTGATAATGGCTTGTGACTCATTATAGCAAGGTCATAAATCTGCTTACAAAGCATCTTTGTTTCCTCGCATTTATTACTATCATTCTTTAAATCCAATAAAAGCTGAACAACTTTGTTGTTTGAATTAAGCACAAGTGTTTCATCCTTTGTGCTATCAAAACTATTTTCCATACCATACATTTTGCTCATTTCCTGCATTCTTCTTGCTTGTTCATCAAGCTCAATCATACCAGAAACATCTTCGCTCTTTAACGCTTCAACTTTTATCTTTATATTATCATTTTCAAGATTAGCCTTGAAAAGTTCTTCAAGAGCAGTTGTATCAAGCTTTACACTTTCCTCGCCCTTTAAAATTTCAGATACATCTGAATCTATTCTAGCAAACTTAGTACCACCACAATTAGCCTCTAAGAAACCTACATAAGGTACATCAAGTCTTGTATCAAGTACAACAGCCTCAACACCATTATCCTTAAACAACTTAATATACTGTGCCTGTTGCTGTTTATCATTTACATAGAATACCTTTGAACTATCCTTAGCCTTAGCCTTGTATTCATCAAGAGTTTCATATTCTCCATCAGTATTTACAAATAAGAGGCTATCCTTTACCTTGTCATAGAAATCGTGTTCTCTCATACAACCATACTTAATAAATGGGCTAATATCATTCCAGAAACTTTCATACTGTTTTCTGTCTTTCTTGAACATAGAATTAAGCTTGTCAGCTACTTTCTTTGTAATATACTTGCTCATTTTTGTAACATAACCGTCATTCTGTAAGAAACTACGGCTTACATTAAGTGGTAAGTCTGGGCAGTCAATAGTACCCTTTAATAAAAGTAAGAACTCAGGAATAACTTCCTTGAGGTTATCGGCAATAAATACCTGATTGTTATAAAGCTTAATTGTGCCTTCAATTGATTCATATTCTGTATTAATCTTAGGGAAGTACAAAATACCCTTTAAGTTAAATGGATAATCCATATTTAAGTGGATCCAGAATAATGGTTCTTTAAAGTCATGGAAGACTTTGTGGTAGAAGTTTTTGTATTCTTCATCAGTACATTCATTTGGACGTTTATTCCAAAGAGGATGTGTATCACTTAAAGAAACAGGTCGTTTATTGATCTTAACAAGATCTTTTGCAGGGGAAACTTCTATAGTTTCTTTTGTACCGTCTTCGTTTTCTTTTTCTTCAGTTTTTGCATCTTCATGGATGTGTTCTACAACGACATCATCGTCTTTTACCTGATCTTCTGGGATTGTCTCAAATTCCTGTTCGGCACCTTCTACAGATAAGAAAATCTCTGTTGGCATGAAAGAGCAGTATTTCTCGATGATCTCTCTTGCACGGTATTCATTTGCAAATTCCAGGCTGTCTTCATTCAGATACAGAGTGATCTCACTTCCAACGGTCGTTCTGCTGCCTTCCTGCATCTCATTCTCTGTACCACCTTCACTTGCCCAGTGAACCGGTTTTGCA
>OGCZ01000752.1_pt1 | contig 12668 bp, 4 predicted proteins | sample 1570211 | NCBI WGS metagenome assembly OGCZ01 (sample SAMEA2582158, study PRJEB24529) | metagenome | biome: Human gut stool | place: China | collected 2011 | reverse complement strand
CATGGAGCCTGATGAGTATCAGCAGGTTCCCAAGAGCGTTGCCGATAAGATCATGGCCGAGCGCGCTCACAAAGTCTGATTTTTTAAGTCATACTTCATAAAATAGACTTGCAATTTCTCTTTAAATTTTGTATGATAGTCTTACGCAAGACTACCAATATGTTTTAATTAAAGGAGGACACTTCCAATGGCTGAAAAGGAAAAATTTGACCGCTCTTTGGAGCACGTCAACATTGGCACCATCGGTCACGTTGACCACGGCAAGACCACTCTGACCGCTGCCATCACCAAGACTCTGGCTCTGAAGGGCGACGCCGACTTCATGGATTACTCCAGCATCGACAAGGCTCCCGAGGAGAAGGCTCGTGGTATCACGATCAACACCGCTCACGTTGAGTACCACACCGAGAAGCGTCACTACGCCCACGTTGACTGCCCGGGCCATGCTGACTACATCAAGAACATGATCACCGGTGCTGCTCAGATGGACGGCGCTATCCTGGTTGTTGCTGCAACCGATGGCCCGATGCCGCAGACCCGTGAGCACATCCTGCTGGCTCGTCAGGTTGGCGTGCCCAAGATCGTTGTGTTCCTGAACAAGTGCGATATGGTTGACGACGAAGAGCTGCTCGACCTGGTCGAAATGGAAGTTCGCGAACTGCTGGACAGCCAGGATTTCGATGGCGACAACACCCCGATCATTCGTGGTTCCGCTCTGAAGGCTCTGGAGAGCACTTCCAAGGATCCCGATGCTCCGGAATACAAGTGCATTTGGGAGCTGATGGACGCTGTTGACAGCTACATCCCGACCCCGGACCGTGCTGCTGATAAGCCGTTCCTGATGCCCGTTGAGGACGTTATGACCATCTCCGGCCGTGGCACCGTTGCTACCGGTCGTGTTGAGCGTGGTACTGCTCATGTCGGCGATCAGATGGAAATCGTTGGTCTGAAGGAAGAGAAGCTGACCACCACCATCACTGGTCTGGAAATGTTCCGCAAGAGCCTCGAGTTCGCTCAGGCTGGCGACAACATCGGCGCTCTGCTGCGTGGTATTGACCGTGACCAGATCGAGCGTGGCCAGGTTCTGGCTGTTCCCGGCTCTGTTCATCCCCACACCACTTTCGATGGCCATGTTTACGTCCTGAAGAAGGAAGAAGGCGGCCGTCATACCCCGTTCTTCAACAACTATCGTCCTCAGTTCTACTTCCGTACCACCGACGTTACCGGCATCATCACCCTGCCCGAAGGCACTGAGATGTGCATGCCCGGCGACAACGTTGATATGCACGTTGAGCTGATCACCCCGGTTGCCATGGAAGAAGGCATGCGTTTCGCTATCCGCGAAGGCGGCCACACTGTTGGTTCCGGCGTTGTTTCCAAGATCGAGAAGTAATTTTCGGCTTGTGATATAGCTTTCAAGGCTCCTGCTGTTAAGGCAGGGGCCTTTTTGTTGTGTACGACTTATGGGACGGGGAGGGGGCAAAGGCCGGGTGTGGAAGACCAAGGAAGGCATTATGAAAACATCAGGAATTGTAGATAGGGGAGAGGACACCATTCGGAACTTTGAAAAAGTGGAGCAGGAGGGGGCACTCACACCGCCCTGCCTTGGGAAGGTGTATTTCAGGTCGCGGTTAAGGGGCAAGGGTTGATCTATCCCTAAGTTTTCGGAACGGTCAGGAACGCTCTCTACAGTACAATTTATAATGGGCAATTCTCAACCTCCAATTTTCCCTTCAAGTTTCCTCCAATCTCTGCCAAATCTCTCAACAACAAGCCAAACCGAAATGACAAAAAATGCGCGATCACAATACCGGGTGATTGTATTAAGAGATTGCAAAGAACATTATCGGGGTAAATGTTTAATCATTTGATAAAATCAGGAATAAACCATTCAAAAATGTTAATAAATACCGCCAAAGGGTCACCGCACCGCAGAGCAAATAATGTGCGAAAAGCAGGTTTCAGTTGATTCAAGGACAAAAATTTACCTAGAAACCGCTCTAATTAACTATGCAAATTCTGGCAACTGTGATATAATGTATATACCTAGATGTGTCGGAAAGGTTATCATTTGCGGGATCAAGGCATGCAGCCGGTACAACGTTTTGTCAGCCGCTGTGCCGGGGCCAAAAGCCCCAAAAGCAGGCCGCAGCCCGGCAAGGGATCGCCAGACCGAGGGGGCATAACCAGGCGTTTTGCAATCAACACCTGCAAAGTGCCGCACATCTGCCGTACCACTTTTCACACAAAAGGGGAAAGTAGTAACCACTTAAGGGAAGATAAAACTATGAAGAAAAACCTTCAGCGTTTTGGTGCATCCGTGCTGGCAGCAGCCATGGTTGCCCAAAGCGTGGCGCTTCCCGCAGCAGCCGAAACTACCAAGATTGATTCTTCGGTAGCGCAGTCTGTTGCAGCTAGCGCAGCAAGCGCGGCCAGCGCTGTGCAGTCCCTGCCCAAGTTCACCAGCACCGCAGACCTGATCAAGCAGACAGCCCAAACGCTGGCTGCCCAGGGCGAAGTGCATGAACTGGAGCAGGACGATGCCAAGCTGGAAGCGACTGCACAGAGCAAGGCAGGCATGAGCCTTGCAGCGTTGGAAAATGCATTGGCCGATGCCATGTACGCCAACGCCGCAGCCGGCAAGATCAACACCGAAGCCTATGGCCTGAACAAGGACGAGATGGCATCGGTGATGGCTGCCACCATCAAAACGTATCATCTGTCCAGCGCCGTTACCGACCTGGGCTATGAGACGAACGCCGCAGGCGTTGTGACCGCCGTTACCTTTACCGGCAGCTCCGGCATGACCTCTGCGATGGAGTCCATGACCAACAGCGATGATGAAGTGATTGCGCAGCAGGCTGACAGCTACGCACAGGCTTACGTTGCTGAAAACTCCGATACCTTTGCCGCCAGCGCCGCTGCGGACGGCCATACCTATGGCGAGCCGAAATGGTACTGGAATGACACCAACCCGGAGGATGGCCATACCCATACCTGGAAGGAAACCCCCGATGGTTACTGGACCAAGACCGATGACGGCTGGGCTTACACCGCTGTGTATACCTGTGAAAAGGGCGATGCCTACCAGAAGGTAGAAGGCACCGTAACCAAGGATACCACCGAGGCAAAGCCCGGCGTTGCCGGCAAGACCGTTTACTCTGCCAGCGTGCCCGCTGACAAGAGCCCGGTTAAGAAGGAATACAAGGAACCCACCACCCGCACCGACGACATTGCCGCCCTGCCCTGCCAGAACCATGCCGTGCCCAAGGATGCAGATGGCAACTTTGTTGCTACCTTCAACTGGGAAATGAAGAAGGTCGAGGGCAAGCTGGAAGCTGACTACAGCAACGCCCAGCTGTTCTATGACAGCGAAACCGGCAAAATTTCTGCCAGTGCTCCCGTTACCATTGACTGGGAATGCACCAGCGTCACCTTCAAGTGCGCTGTCTGCGGCGAAGAAATCAAAACCCAGCCGGTAATGACCATGCCGGTCAGCGTTGTGGTAGACCAGAATAACAATTCCGTCTACATCAATGTGGGCGGCACCCCGACCCTGGATACCACCTCCGGCGGCACCGGCGTTACCCTGGTGTCCGCAATGAAGGACGGCAGCTGGTACGATATGCAGAACAACCCGGTTGACGCAAGCAAGGTGAACTTCACCTATCAGAGCGGCGACAACAAGGGCAAGAACAGCCTGCTGCTGTACGACAGCCAGAAGACTGCCGTGTATGTGGACGACCAGGGCAACCAGGTCACCAATACTTACGATGTCTCGACTGCGCAGATGAACTACTACTACTTCCAGCTGTCGCAGTTCAACCAGGACGAAGCAGAGTACTTCGGCGTGGTTGCCCCGTTCTGGACCTCCAAGGGCGTTCAGAAGCAGGGCGAGGATGGCAGCATCACCGGCACCATGGGCGCAATCAAGATATTGTGCAGCATTGATCCGAACGATGATGTCCCGCCGACCACCATGGCATTCATGCTGAACATGCTGCCGCAGGCGTTCATGTCTTACGTCATGAACTATGGCGAAGCTCTGAAAGCCATCCGTGATGCAGGCTTGGCACAGGTTGCCAAGCTGGGTGACGCTGACTATGTCACCAAGCTGCTGATCCTGCACGACTGGATCTCCCAGGTTGCAGAATTCGATATGGGCTCCATGGGCGATATCACCGGCGGCGGCAACAACGACCCCATCCAGACGACTGCTTTCGGTGCCCTGCTGGGCGGCGAGATCGGCGCTAAGGGCGTTGAGTATGGCTGCATCTGCCTGGGCTATGCAGCTGCATTTAACTACATGGTCCAGAATTTGCCTGACAACAAGAGCATCTATAAGAATGATGACGGCAGCTGGAAGACCCCCGATGAAGTAGGCGATAACGCTGTTGTTGACTTTGCCCAGATCCTGTATTACTGCGATACTTCTGATACCAGTGTTGCCGGTAATGCGTTCGGCGGCGGCATGTTCAACAACGTCCACTACTTTAACGCAGTCAAGGTCAACAAGCTGCAGGGCGACAGCAACTCTGCTACGATGACCACCGGCGAACCCAACAAGAACTGGTACTATGTTGACGTCTGCTATGACGACGTGAACACCGAGTGCATGGCCCAGACCCGCGTTGAGAACGCAGGCGACCTGCGCCATGTCAACTTCCTGTTTTCTCCCTCCGGTCTGGAAGGCCGTTACAGCAAGTACTATGATTACATTGACTCGCTGTACGATGGCTACACCTACACCAAGAACAAGAATCCCGATGTGGATAAAGACGGCAATGTTGTGCTGAACAACGGCAAGCCGCATTACTCTTACACCAAGGCGGAGAACAAGAACGAGACCCGTTACACCGATACCTGCTACGAGGATACCTGGTTCACCTCTATCTGCAGCCCCATCTACTTCGACAATAATTACTTCTATTACGTTGATACCACGACCAACCAGAACCTGTATAACAACATGCGCCGCCAGCAGGCCGAGAACGGCAACAGCGGCAGCTCTGGTTCCGGCAGCTCTGGTAACAACTCCCAGATGCAGCAGTTCATGAAGAAGATGCAGAGCCAGGGCCCCGATACTCTGGAAGCACGTCCGCGTAATGCGAACTACTATATCCGCAAAGAGGATTCCAGCAGCAGCAGACCCGGCGGCTTCAGCATGAGCAGCTTTACCAAGACGGATGACCCGTTTGATATCATCCTGATGTACTACAACGATCTGAAGGAAACCAGCAGCAACTTCAATGATGACGACAGCAATGCCAAGGTTCTGGCCGAAGCTGGCACCATCTATAAGATCGATACCAGTGCAAAAGATAAGCATACCAAGGTTGAAAACAACCTGAACACCGAGTGCCTGGCAGACGCTGCTGCAAAGCGGATCTACCCCGCACTGGTACACTCTACCGCACTGTATGATGGCAAGCTGTACTTCAACGTCAACAACGCCATCTACCGTATGGACCCGACCACCGGCACAGTGGAAGAAGTGAAGGAATACAACACCGTCGATGGCGGCGTGAAGAAGGTTGAAACTGTCGTTAAGGACAAAGACGGTAACCCTGTCAAGAATAGCGATGGTTCCTACAAGACGGAAATCGTTCCTGATACCCACTTTACCGGCATGAGCATGGTTATCATGGATAGCGCCCAGGATACCGACAGTGTGAAGCATGTGGGCACCTTCAAGAACCATCCTCTGGCGGGCCTGACCCTGCGTGACAGCTACAGCATGGTGCGGAATGAGCAGGGATTTGCCACCGGCATCAACACCACCAAGGATCAGCTGATCGTTTCTGTCGGCACCAACCTGTCCAACACCTATAAGGAACTGGTGGACGGCAAGGCAGAAGTCAAGACCGATGCCTCCGGCACTTCTTATGCAAACCGTAAGAGCTACAAGACCGAGTCCTGGAACTACAACCCGAGTTACAACCAGAACATGAGCAGCTCTGACGAGAAGAACAAGAACGAAGAGTTCATGTGGTGCGCTAACCTGGTTGAAACCATGCCGATGTCCGACATGGTCAGCGACCTGAGCAGCGGCGAAACCACCGATGTTACCGTTGAAGCATGGTGCAATACCCCTGCTTATACCCAGGCCCGCACCACCAAGTACGGCCTGACCAAGGGTGAAAAGAAGTACGCTGACGGCGCACTGCCCAAGGGCCATACCTGGGCTCTGGACGAGCTGGAAACCAAGTCCGTTGGCAACAATGTGTACCTGTGCTCTGATTGCCATACCGCAACCGAAAGCACCCCCCACACCGTTACCCTGCCCGATGCAGTTGAAGGCGTTAAGCTGACCCTGGGCACCATCAACAACACCTACATCAAGGACGATACCGTTACCCTGACCGTAGAAAAGGAAGGCACCGATATCGTTACCGTTACCGCAAAGAACGGCGATACCGATGTTGCTCTGACTGAAGTTCAGGAAGCAGCGCAGGACGAAGCCGCAGCCCAGGCTACCACCGAAAAGGCTAAGACGGTTTACACCTTCACTATGCCGGACGGCGATGTGAACATCAGTGTTACCAAAAACGCCAAGACCTATGCGGTCAATGTTGCTCCCCTGACCAATGGTGAGATCACTGCTTCCGCTAAAGAAGCAGCTGAGAAGGAAACCGTAACCCTGACTGCTAAGCCCGCGACCGGCTATGCCCTGAAGGCTGGCAGCGTGAAGGTTACCTACAAAGACGCTGACAACACCGAACAGACCGTAAAGGCAACCGTTGACGAAAAAGACGCCAATGTTTACACCTTTGCAATGCCTGCGTACCCTGTCAACGTCAGCGCAGAGTTTGTTAAGGAATACAAGGTTACTGTGGCAGACACTGCTAACAAGAACGGCGAAACCAAGGTGAGCGCAACCGCAGCTGTTGAAGGCGCCGAAGTTACCGTTACCGTTAAGGCAGCTGATAACTACCAGCTCAAGGCTGACAGCCTGACCTACAGCTATAAGAGCGGCGAAGATACCAAGACCGAAAAGCTGACCCTGACCGATGGCAAGGCTACCTTCAAGATGCCAGCCGCTGATGTTACCGTTAGCGCTGTGTTTGAAGCACTGACTGCAACTCCGACTGCAACTCCGACCGCAACTCCGACTGCAACTCCGACTGCAACTCCGACTGCAACTCCGACTGCAACTCCGACCGCAACTCCGACCGCAACTCCGACCGCAAAGCCGGCAGAGCCGACTGCTGTGCCGGAGCCGACTGCTGTGCCGGAACCGACTGCTGTGCCGGAGCCGACTGAGGCACCGTCTACTGAACCCGAAACGCGCACCGCTCACGGTGCCGCTGAAAAGACCACCATTACCGCAATGGCTGTCTTTACCTGCACCGATAAGAACTGCGCAAGCGCACAGTTCGTGGATGCAACTGTAAAGCAGACCAGCGGCGTTACCACCGCTGCTGTCAACTTCAACGGCAAGGACTACACCGCCAAGTACGGCGAGAAGAACGGCTGGGTTGAAGAAAACGGCAAGAAGTACTGGTACGAAAAGGGCGTGAAGCAGGGTACCACCGGCCGCGGCAAAGAGATCTATGATCCCGATTCCGACGCTTGGTACTGGCTGGATGCTGTCCAGGGCGGCGCAATGACCGTCAGCAAGGACGTTTACCAGGAATCCGCCGCCGGCCAGTGGGCTGATAAGCCCGATGGCACCGGCAAGTGGGTCCGTTACGATGAGAACGGCCACATGGTCAAGGGCTGGCAGACGACCGATAAGGGCACCTACTACTTTGACCTGATCACCGGCGCTATGGCTAAGGGCGCAGGCGATATTGACGGTGTACCTTGCGCATTTGACGAGTACACCGGTATCGCTCTGGACGGCCAGTGGCTGACCATCAAAGGCGCTGACTTCTGGTACGAAAAGGGCGTCCGCCAGGGCCTGGATGGCCGCGGCAAGGAAATCTATGACCCGGCTTCCGACGCTTGGTACTGGCTGGACGCCGTTGACCAGGGCAAGAAAGCCACCAGCAAGGATGTCTATCAGGAATCCAAAGCTGGCCAGTGGGCTGACCGCGCCGATGGCACCGGCAAGTGGGTCCGTTACGATGCACAGGGCCACATGATCAAGGGCTGGAGCGCGGACAAGCGTTACTATTTCGACCCGATCTATGGCACCATGGCTAAGGGCGATGCAGTCATCGATGGCCGCACTTATCATTTCGATAAGAACACCGGCATTCGGCAGTAATCCCACAGCCGAACAATGAGCTGTAACCAGCCCATTAACCCCTAAATAAAAATGCCGCAGCAGATGTAACAGTCTGCTGCGGCATTTTTGTATTTGTGGGCATAGGTTCGGTGAAATATTTGCCAGGCCAGTAGGGCGGGGGACCCCACCCCGCCGAAAGCTAGAAATAGTACACGATTAAAAAATCGCAATTTACCTTACCCGCATAATAAAGGCAACACACAAAAACATGGCGAACACATCAGGCCGGTGCAAGGGCAAAACCTACTAAAAAGCTGCGGCTAAATTTGGCAAATATGGCGCGCGAAGTATAATTTTTGGAGGATATCACAAGCAGAACAAACAAACTTTGTCAGTTCAAACAACAAAAAAGCAACAAACTGGCATGAATGCCAAAGAATGCGGCCGCGAATTGTGAAAGATTTTAATATATTTTCTTCATTTTTTCCTTACCTGTTATCATTTGAATTTGCAATCAAAATATGGAACTTGTATAATAGAATAAAAGAAAAGTGCAAACTAAATGGGTGAAGAGGATTTGGTGCAATGGATGATAAAAATAGATTCAGCATTCTGCTGGAGCATTTGCTGGAAGTTGCGGAGGTCAAGAACTATACCCTGGCCAAGCGCCTGCAATACGATGTTTCCTATATCAGCAAATGGGTCAGCGGCCGCATGCTGCCTGCCAAAAAGACTGAAAAGCGCGTGATGGAGGGCATCAGTGCCTGCGTGGTGGATGAAGCCACCGATGATGGCCGTGACCTGCTGCTGCGGGAATACAGCGTTAGCATCCCCAGTGACCTGAAAGCCGCCATTTATGATAACCTGATTGCTGAATATGATTATTTGCAAGAGGAACTGGACAGCGGCGAGGCGCGCATTGGCCCCTATACGGACTTTTGGGCCGAGCTGAACATGCTGCAATATCTGACCAAAATGGTCCACCCTGTGCTGCGCCGCGTCAGCCAGCTGGACATTGTGGCTGTGATGGACCTGATGGAAATGGCGCGCGAATACCGCCTGAAAGTTGCCAACCTGCAAAACGGCCAGCTGGTGGACCAGCGTAGCTATGATAACGTCTATTTCAAGCTGATGATCGATATCAGCCGCGAAAAATGGGACCCCATCTATGATGCCGCGCTCATTATTAACGTGCTGACCAACTTCAGCCATATTCATTTCAAGCTGTTTGGCAGCACCGCGGCTGCCGGGCGCGCGGTGTTTGTGGTCAAGGGCGATTTTGCCATTACCGGCCTGCTGGTCAGCCACAGCCGCTGCGCTGCCGTTACCGCCACCGAGGATCCGCAGAATTGCGAAAGCCTGTATGATAACTTCTCCAAGCTCTGTGTGCGGGATGACCAGCTTTTCCGCGATACCAGCATGCGCCAGCTGATCAGCCAGTACGACTATATGCACACGCTGCTGGCCTCCAATCTGCGGTGGATGTTCGGCCACCTGAATGAGCTTCTGCTGCCGGATGACTTGTTTGAAGAGATCCTGACCGCCCACGAGGCCGAGCTGAAAGATTTTTTGGGTGCTATCCCTGCGGAGCTGCGTGGCGTACACAACCTTGCCAAAGGTGTGGTGGAGGAAACAAACATCCGCATCCTGATTTATGAAGCTGCATTTTCCTCCATGGCGGTTTCCGGCGAGCTGGACTTTTTCAGTTACAAGGTCAGCCTTACCCCGGATCAGCGCAGCCGGTGCATCAGCCATGTGCTGCAGCTTTGCAAGCAGCGTGAAAAACTTGAATTCCGCTTGATCAGCGGCCGCATTGTGAACGATTTCCAGTATGTGGCGGACCCCAATATGTTCCTTTCTGGCGCTGCATCGTATCTTCGGCTGGATAACAACTGCCCCATCAACCGGATTGCAATGGTCAACAACAGTGTGATGGAAGACCGCCTGAGTGAATATTTTGATCAGGTCTGGAATTTGGATGACCAGAACGTGACAAAAGAGCGCAACGCCATTGCGGAGCACATCCATCATGTCCTGCAGGGAATCCATCTGATTACCCGCGCCAAAAGTGATGAAATGGAAGAACTGCAAGAGAGCTGGATGAACAAAATCTAAAAATACAACATACATACGCATAAACATAAAGCCCTGGCTGCTGCGGTAGCTGGGGCTTTTGTTGCACTGAGGAAAATGAAATTGCAAGAAAACTCCATGCCAAAGCGTGAAAATCCATGTGAAAAAAGTGAATCATGCGGAATCAATTTCTGGAAATTTGTGCCATGGGATTCTCGTGCTTTCCGTAAACAGGAATGGTATACTATGTTCAGCACCGAAGATAATTGTAGCATTATGGTTCGGCGACGCTGTGCAACGATGTGCACAGCAGGGGAAAGCGCCATAAAGGTTTGGCGTGATTTGATTTGGATAATTTAATTCCCTGCAACTATAAGGGAAAGACATTTGGAGGAAATTGCAATGAATGAAAACGCGATGTTGACTGGCAAGCCCAGCATTGACCGCCCCTGGATGAAGTTCTATCCAGATGTTCTGCGTGGTATCCAGGTTCCGGCCTGCACCGTGGAGCAGTACCTCTCCGTGCGCGCTGCAGACCCTAACGTGATTGCCATGCACTACTATGGCGTGGATATCACCTGGGGTACCGTGTTCCGTAAGGTAGACACCACCGCCCGCGCTCTGCAGGTGCTTGGCGTCAAGCAGGGGGACCAGATCCCCGTGTTCCTGCGTTCTGTGCCGGAATTCATTTATCTGCTGCTGGCAGCCGAGCGCATCGGCGCTTCGCTGCTGTGCCGTGACAACACCCTGGAAGAAAACATTGAAGCTGTTCAGAAAGCCAATGCCAAGGTGATTTTTGTTCACGACTTCTTCTCCAAGGCCGAAATCGAAGCCTACCGTGAGCAGACCAACGTGAATACCTATGTTATCGTTCCCGCTCTGGAAAGCGGCGACCGCGCCGCTATGCCGGTTTACCTGCAGCATTCTCTGGATGCCCTGTATCCGGATGTTCCCGCCCGTGGCTCTGATACCATGATGTGGGCTGATTTCTGTAACATGGGTCAGCGTTTTCGCGGCTTTGTGCCCGCTCCTGTCAACATTGACCGCCCGCTGCTGCGCGCCTACACCAGCGGTTCCACTGGCCCTTCCAAGCAGGTCATCCATTCTGCACACAGCATCATCGGCGTGCTGGCCCAGATGAACTTTTATGGCTCTTCGGATAAATTCCGCCCCACCTGGCTGCTGACCATCCTGCCCCCGGCTCTGATCGCTGTTGTGGTTTCCATGATGCTGCTGCCCCTGGCCGGCGGTATGCTGCTCATTCTGGATCCGTTTGTGGATGTGTACGATGTTGACCTGGAAATGATGCGCTACCGCCCCAACAACTGGCCCCTGATCCCCATGTTTGTGGAGGTTATCCGCCGCAGCAAGCGTCTTCCGGCTGACTATGATATGTCCCACATGCTGGCCATCGGCGCCGGCTGCGAGGCATTCAACAACAAGCAGCTGCGCAATGTTGAGGAGTTCCTCAAGCAGCATAACTGCAACCTGCGCTTTACTGCCGGCTACGGCAGCAGCGAGGCCGGCTCCAACGCCACTCTGCCCATGGCTCCGTTCCCGGTGCGTGACGGCAACGTTGGTGTGCCGATGATCCACAGCGTCATCAGCATCTTCAAGCCCGGCACCCAGGAAGAGCTGACCTACAATACCCCCGGTGAGATCTGCATGACGGGCCCCGGCGTGATGCTGGGCTATGACCGCCCCGAAGCAACCGCCAAGGCACTGCAGGTCCACGCAGACGGCAAGACTTGGCTGCACACCGGCGATATTGGCTATATGTCCGAGGACGGTGTGCTCTACACGATGACCCGCGGCGCATCCCCGCGCTTTGGCGGCGGCGACCTGATGGTGCAACCGCTGGAGAACATCGTGGCCGATGCCGACATCAAGGGCATCAAGGACGAGTTCTTTGTTATCGTGCCGGATGATGAGCACGAAGGCTGCTTCCTGCCGTACCTGTACGTCCAGCTCAAAGATGGCTACACCTTGGACGATGTGCGCGATAAGATCAATGCCTGCCTGCCGGAACGTTACATGCGTCCGGTGGAGATTTTCACCGTACCGGAACGCCCGTTCTTCCACTTCAAGACCAACCGTATTGGCCTGAGCAAAGAAATCATCGCCAAGCGCAACCAGCAGAAAGAGAAAGCCAAGCGCAACAGCTTTGCCGATGGCTGCATTGCCTGATGACTTTGGCGTGATAAAATCATGATAATGTAACGGCATGTGCCCACCTTATGATAGAGATAAGGGGGCACATGCCTTTTGTTTTGGGGTGGGGGAGCGGATGAAGATGAACGGTACGCGCGGTTGGGGGATAGGGGAGAAGGGCAATCGGATTCCGGTGCGGGGGAGATACTTGTGAAGTTGTAAAGGCAATACCGCATAATTCTAAGTGCCGATACGGCGAGCGAGGTGCGGC
>OGCZ01000750.1_pt1 | contig 12751 bp, 10 predicted proteins | sample 1570211 | NCBI WGS metagenome assembly OGCZ01 (sample SAMEA2582158, study PRJEB24529) | metagenome | biome: Human gut stool | place: China | collected 2011 | reverse complement strand
CGGACTAATATAGCTGGAAGATGAATTTACACACAAATTTGGACTTGACTCAAAAAGCCGGAAAAGACCTGGCAAAAAGTAGTTGAAACTGCAGAAATCACCAAAACAGCACCCAAATCCAGCCGTAAAGCCTCATAAAAATGGACTTATAGACATGTATTGATGGCTTAGTCGAGAATTAACTACTGTGGAGTGTACTAGAACTTGTGAGTAGCGTGTCATTTGTAACCGCCAAAGCGTACACAATGAAGTAGTAACTATAAACTGTGAGATTATAGCAAACCATCTAGCATATACATTTGTATAAGTTTCGACGGTTTCGTCGTGCATAGAAAACCTAAGAGCATAATTTCGTACAGAATCTTAGTCGCGAAGCGTAGCGAGGGCGAAAGTGCGTGTCTCCCCAACAGTCCCCGGCTTACGTACCGACCTGCGACTAATGCGCAAAAGTTGCGCATGAAAAGCGCGCACCTAATTCCTTGTTTGTGAAAAATGCTTGAAAACAAAAGTTAAAAAATGTCGAAATTGCACATTGACATAATTATAATACTGTAATATACTAAGTTCAGAACAAGCGGTTGCGCGAAAAACGCACCTAAGAAATAAATTAAATTACAAGCAAATGGAGGAAACAACGGATGGACAAATTTATTGTTAACATCATTCACCGCCCTGAGATGGTGCCTGAGTACTCAGCAACAGTGACAGGACAGGGAAAAGAAGAGGATATTGGAGATAAGAAGCTTATCACAGAGTCACTCGACATCTTCAAGACACAGCAGAGACTTGCACATGAGGCGGGACTCAAAACTACAATCCAGATGACATATGCTTCACTTTTTAATGATGAGGCAGTAGAGCTTGCAAAGCAGGATCACGAGAAATACGGTGATGAGATAGCACTTTCACTCCTTGGACTTCCATGTGAGGAGTTTAGAGAGAAGTATAAGACAAAGGATTTCTGTATCTGGATGTTCTCAATGGAGGACAAGAAAGCTATCGTAAACGATGTTTTCGAGAAATTCCATGACAGATTCGGTTTCTATCCTGAGTCAACAGGCTCATACTATATGGATGCAGACCTTACAAACTACATCAAAGAAAAATACCCAATGGTAAAATGTGCAGTTGCAACATGCTGGGAGGAGGGACCTAAGGCATACCACACATGTAACAACTCATGGTACACACTCTTCGACGGAGGCCCATGGGCACCATGGATTCCATCAAAGCAGAACACACATGCGCCGGCAGCAAATAAGGAAGAGGATAGCGGAATCGTAGCAATTCCACATCTCTCACGTGACCTTATTGCATGTTATGACGGAAACGGCTCAAACTTCGGAACACATCCACAGAACGTGCTTCGTGGAATGATTTATGATACAAAGACATGGGAGTATCCATATCTTTACAACCTCATCGACCAGTACAGAGACCTTGCAAAATACAATAACGGATATTCATATAACATGATGTTCGTAGGACCTGGCTGGATGAACAAGATGGGACGCTGGGAGCAGCCATATGAGCTTCTCTTAAAGTCATACACAGACGGCTGTAATTACTATGGCAAGTTAAAGAAAGAGGGTAAGCTCATCGACATGACAATGTCAGAGTTCGCTGATTACTTCAGAGAGAAGAAGGGTGTCAACGCAGGTAACTACAATGAGCCTGAGTGTGCACCATGGAGAGATATCCTTTACGGCTCAGACAAGCAGCTCTTCTGGTACTGTGACCCATACATGAGAGCATGCGTAAACATGGATCAGGGTGGAGCAATCGTAGACCTTCGTCCATACGTTGCAAAGCTTGAGTGGCCGGTAGGAATCGGAACAAAGCATGTACAGGATGCATCTTATCCATTCCTTATTCAGGAAAAATACAGAGCAGGATACTTTACACACTATGCAGGAGCAGGAACAGTAAGAAGTGCCAAGCTTTCACACAACGGTGAGGAGGTTGACCTGTGTCTCTGTCCTACACACAGCCATTTTTCAGAGGAAGTTATTGATGGCAAGAAGACAAGAATCCTTACACTTGATCCTGTAGATATTGAGTTTTATGATGTTAAGCTTACTCTTCAGACAAAGGAATACTTTGAGGAGGGCTCATCAAACATCAAGATTGAGCGTAATATCCTTAGCATGAGTGATCCAAATGCAGAGGTTTATCTCGATGAGTACATCACAGCATGCTACGGAACAACAGAGTATCCTGAGGATATGACAGGCATCACACTTACATGTGAGGGAGAAAACCCACAGAGCATCAATTATGAGTACAAGTGTCGTGATGCAAAGGTTGACGGAGCAACTGCAGTAAGCGCAGTAATTCCTGCAATTCAGACAAAGGTTTCGCTCACACCATCTGCAAAGGCAGAGGGATACATTGAGGAAGGATATGCATTCTCTCCAATGTTCAAGCTTGGTTACAAGAAACAGATTAAAGACAAGGAGGTATTTGCAACATGGCTCAACTTGGAAAAGGCAAATTAAACTACAGATGTCCTATATGTTTTATGAGGGATCTCGATATTGATATGTTCTATAATAAGGAAACAGGTATTTATAGCTGCATCCGCTGTCAGTTCAGAGGTACAGAGGAAGAGGTACTTCAGGGCAACGAGGATGTCCGCAAGAAGTACAAGGCTATGTACAAGAGATTCGACAAGTTCGATTTTGATTAAAGTAGTGATTGGTACGCTGCTGCTATAATAGCAGCAGCGTGTTTTGCATTTCGCTACAAAGGAGAGTATATATGGCGAAAAGAAAAAAAGACACGATGGAATTCAGATTCTATGAGTTGCCACAGGGAGAGTCGGCACTCGTACTGTGCGGAGAATCCTGGAAGAGAGTGTATGGTCATGAGGAATTTCACCTGCATTTCCATAATCTGCTTGAAATCGGCATCTGCCGCGAGGGAGATGGAAATATGTATCTGGATGAGGATATTTACCAGTATCATGACGGCGATATCACATTTATACCTGAGAATTTTCCACATGTTACAGTCAGCTATGGTGAGGTGGTGAATTTCTGGGAGTACATTTTTATTGACATACATTCTGTGATAGAAGAGATGTTCCCAAACAATACGGCATTCCAGAATGAGGCAGTTACGACTATATCAAAAAAAGCGTTTATGACTAACGTGTATCAGAGCCCGGCTATGGCTGAGTATATAAATGCCATAATCAGGGAAACCCGTGAACATAAGATTTATTGCCAAAGGACGGTAAAGCTCCTTGTGCAGGGAATTGTAATAGAGCTGTTGCGTAGGTATGATGAGCTTCCGGAGGAGGATAATAATATCGTAAAGGGTACCAATATGTCACAGATAGCCACAGCACTTGACTACATGAATAAGCATTACAGCGAATCGATAAAGGCAGGGGAGCTTTCGGAACTATGCAACATGAGCGAGACTCATTTCAGGAGACTGTTTGAATCATACATCAATATGCCGCCTATGGAGTATCTGAATCTGATAAGAGTACAGAAGGCGTGCGAGCTTATGAAAAAAACAAATGAGCCTATGGAGCTTATTGCACAAAAGTGTGGATTCACAACCCAGTCAACTTTTAACCGTAATTTCCGCAAATTTTTGGACACTTCGCCATATCAGTGGAAGATAAATCCTGAAAATTATGAGCATAAGCTGCTGAATTTTAGGATATCTGCACTAAAGGGATGGTAGAAAATGCATGTTTCGTATAATTTTGTACATTTATGATTGAATATGCATGTAATTGTGTGGAATTTGTTAACACATAAATAGCATGTATGGTTATAATGACTATGTAATCAAGAAACGGATAAACATTAATAGTCAAAATGCCCAATTAAAACAATATGACTATGAATGAATTATGAACGGAGTATTACAAAAACATCATTTTTATTAGGGAGGAAGAAAAATGAAAAAGAAAGTAGTTTCATTATTACTCGTAACAACAATGGTTGCCTCACTTGCAGCCGGATGTGGAGATTCATCTTCATCAGGAGATGGCACAGAAAAGACAGGCAAGAAGGTAGAGACCGTAGATGACGGTCATACACTTACAGCATGGGCCTGGGATGCAAACTTCAATATCCCGGCACTCAAAGCAGCAGCAGAGGATTACAAGAAAAATGTAGATCCTGATTTTGTACTCAATATTGAGGAGCAGTCACAGTCATCTGATATTGAGACAGCAATTACAACAGCAGGTTCAGCAGGAGATTACAGTACACTTCCTGACATCGTATTATTCCAGGATCACTACTTCCGGCAGTACCATACAAATTATCCTGATGCATGGGTATCAGCAAATGATGCAGATGTTAAGTGGGATGATTTCAGCCAGGAGAAATTATCATTCTCTACAATCGACGGAGAGCACTTTGGATTCCCTGTTGATAACGGAACAGTTATCTTTGCTTACAGAACAGATCTTCTTGAGCAGGCAGGATACACAATCGATGATATGACAGGTATTTCTTGGAAGGATTTCATCGAGGTAGGTAAGAAAGTATACGAGAAGACAGGAAAATACTTACTTTGCATGGACGGCGACGGAAATGATTTATTCTACATGATGCTTCAGGCAGAGGGTGAGTCACAGTTTAAGGATGGCAAGCCAAACTTTGTAGACAACGCTAAATTAAAAGAAATCATGCAGGTACTTAAGGATATGATCGACAACAATGTTCTTTACCTTGCAAATAACTGGTCAGATTACACAGATCAGGCTGTCCAGGGAGACATGGTTGCAGGCGTTATGAACGGAAACTGGATCATTCCTACAATCGAGAAGGTTACAGACAACAGTGGAAAGTGGGAGATTACATCTCTTCCAACACTTGAGGGTGGTGAAGGCTATGCATCAAACGGTGGTTCTTCACTTTACATCACAAGCAACTGCAAGCAGACAGACCTTGCTAAGAAATTCTTAGCATATACATTCGGTGGCGGATCTTATACAGACAAGGGTGTATCTGAGACATATGACAATGCTCTTAAGAATGGTGGTGTTATCACTACATATACACCTGCAGGCAAGTCTGAGGTTTACAACGAGGGCGTTGAGTACTTCAACAACCAGCCAATTTACGCTAAGATCGTTGAGATGGGTGCAAATGTTAAGACAATCGAGCAGAGCGATTTCCATTACGATGCACGTAAGAAGCTTGCTACAGCACTTATCAATATTACTCAGAACGGTGCAGATATCGATTCAGAGATAAAGACAGCAGAGGATGACCTTAAATTCACAATGGGACTTTAATCTGTTAGCTTGATGGCAAATGTACAGGGAGCCATTAAATGGCTCCCTGTTTTTTCTCAAAGACGTATAGTTAGGAGGCCTTTACAGTGAAGAATAAGAAAAAAGGAATGAGCATAACCGGTAAACAAAGGGCTGCCGGCTGGATTTATCTGACTCCGGCTACAATACTCATTTTCATAATGAGCTTCTGGCCTATAATCCAGGCTGTTATTACATCATTTAAAACCGGTTCAAGTGCAAATATGCAGTGGGCTAATCCATTTGCCTACAATTACACAAGAATGTTTCAGGATGCGGTTTTTAAGAGATCTATCGGAAACACATTCCTATATTTAATTATCGAAGTGCCAATCATGCTTGTACTGGCAATTTTACTGGCACAGTTACTTAACAACAAGCATCTTAAATTTAAAGGACTTTTCCGTACATGTGTATTTTTACCATGTGCAACATCACTCGTATCATATGCATTGATTTTTAAATCGCTTTTTGCAACACAGGGACTTATCAATACAATCCTTGTTAAACTTGGAATATTAGAGAGCAACTTTAACTTCCTCGGTACAGGCTGGAGCGCTAAGATTATTATCATAGTAGCTCTTATCTGGAGATGGACAGGATATAATATGGTGTTCTTTTTAGCTGGTCTGCAGAATATCGAGTATTCTGTTTACGAGGCGGCAAAGATAGATGGAGCGAGCGGCTGGAGGACCTTCTGGTCTATCACGGTTCCTCTTCTTAGACCTACAATTGTTATGACAACCATCATGTCAATAAACGGTACTTTACAGCTCTTCGATGAGTCTGTAAACCTGACAAAGGGTGGACCTGCAAATGCGACAATCACCATGTCACATTATATCTATAACGGCTCGTTTGGTGAAGGTGTTGCAAACTTTGGATATGCATCAGCAATGTCTGTTATCGTATTCATCATGGTTGCTATACTGGCATTTATCAATCTGAAAGTAGGTGACAAGCGTGACTAAGAAAAAACATGGATCATCAATACAAAAAAGGCTTATACCTTCATACATTTTTCTTGTAATAGTTTCGTTCATCTCAGTATTTCCGTTTTTCTGGATGATATCGGCAGCGACCAACAAGTCTATTGACGTTGCAAGAGGTAGAATTGCATTTGGTGGCTATGCCATTGAGAACTTAAAGAAACTGTTTGCATCACAGAACGTTGCACTTGGAATGAAAAACTCACTTATCAATGCAACAGTTCAGACAATTATAGCACTGCTTGTCTGCTCACTTGCCGGTTACGGCTTTGAGCTCTATCATGACAAGGCAAAGGATAAGCTGTTCTCAGTTTTACTTCTTGCCATGATGATTCCGCAGGTAGCTACACTTATTCCTCTGTTCAAGATGATGTCAAAGCTCGGCTTTATAAATACGGTATGGGGCTTCATGCTCCCAGCTATTTCAACGCCGTTCCTTATCATGATGTTCAGACAGAATTCGAGAAACTTCCCAGTCGATATAATGGAGGCGGCACGAATTGACGGACTCAGCGAGATTGGTATTTTCTTCAAGATGTATATGCCTGTACAGAAATCAACATATGCAGCAGCTGCAGTTATCACATTCATGAATGCATGGAACTCATACCTGTGGCCAAAGGTAATCCTCAATAAGCCTGATGCTATCACAATGCCAATGCTTATTGCAAACCTCGCAGCAGGATATACAGTAGATTACGGTGTACTGATGATGGGCGTTCTTTTCTGCTCCATCCCTACAATGATCGTATTCTTTGTACTCCAGAAGCAGTTTGCAGAGGGAATTACAGGATCTGTTAAATAAAAGTAAGATAATATTGTTAAAAATCAAGAAGGCAAATAATGTTTATTATTTGCCTTCGTCTTATAAGAGGCTTTGTGTTTAAAACAGACATGTATCAAATAATAAATACAGTAGATAGGAGTGTAAAAAATATGAGTAATTTTGATTCAAATATCATTAAGAATCCGGAAATATTTGAGCAGAACAGACTTGCGGCTCATTCGGATCATGTGTGCTATAAAAATGAACTGGAGAAAATTAAAGGAAAATCAAGCCTGAGATATGATATGAACGGCTTATGGAAGTTTGCATATGCAAAGAATCAGTCCCTGGCTCCTTGTGGCTTTGAGGCAGCTGACTATAATTGCAAAGGCTGGGATGAGATCAGGGTTCCGGCACATATTCAGATGGAAGGCTATGACGTGCCAATCTATACGAATACCACATATCCGTGGGAGGCTGATGAGTTTATCAAGCCGGGGGAGGTACCTGAGATTTTTAATCCGGTTGCAAGCTATGTGAAGTATTTCACAATCCCTGAGAATATGAAGAACAAGAGGGTGTGTATTTCGTTCCAGGGAGTGGAGAGCGGTTTTGCACTCTGGCTGAATGGACACTATGTCGGCTACAGTGAGGACACATTTGATCCGTCTGATTTCGAGCTGACTGATTATATTATTGAGGGTGAGAACAAGCTTGCGGTGAGGGTATGGAAATGGACATCAAGCAGCTGGTGTGAGGATCAGGATTTTTACAGATTTTCAGGCATTTTCAGAGATGTATTTTTGTATGCTGTTCCTTGTGCACATGTTGAGGATCTGTCAGTTGTTCCTACACTTAATGATACCTTTGACGAGGGCACACTTAGTGTGTCAATAAAGGCAGATGGTGATGGTATTGCAAGTGTAAAGCTATATGAGCTGGGCGATTTGTCTGTGGAAAAATATGACAGGGCAAAGCTTTTATTGGAAGAGTTTGATATAGAGCTTAGGAATAAGGAAATTTGCGAGGGCTCATGTAATGTGAAAAATCCTCTGTTATGGAGCGCTGAAAAGCCGAATCTGTATGAGGTTAAAATTATAGTTAAAGATACGCATGGAAATGAGACCGAGTTTATCAGCCAGCTGGCAGGCTTCAGACGATTTGAGATGGTAGACGGACTCATGAAGCTAAACGGTAAGCGTATTGTATTTAAGGGTGTAAACCGCCATGAGTTCAGCTCAATAACAGGCCGTGTGCCAAACCGTGATGAGGTGATAAAGGATATTGTCACAATGAAAAAGAACAATATCAATGCTATAAGAACAAGCCATTATCCTGATGATTCCATGCTCTATAAGCTTTGCGATATTTATGGAATCTATATGATAGCTGAGAACAATCTTGAGAGTCATGGCACATGGGAGGCATATAATAAGGGCTATGTTGACCTTGACTTTGTTGTGCCAAAGGACAAGCCACAGTGGAGAGAAATGATGCTGGACCGTGCCAACTCATGCTATCAGAGAGATAAAAATCATCCGGCAATCCTTATCTGGTCATGCGGCAATGAGTCGTTTGGCGGCAAGACCATATATGAGATGTCACAGCTTTTCAGACAGCTTGATAAGCATCGTCTGGTGCATTATGAGGGAGTATTTAGCGATAGAAGCTATAATGACACAAGCGACATGGAAAGCCAGATGTATACTCCGGCTGCAGGCATTGAAAAATTCCTGGCAGAGCATCCTGAGAAACCGTTTATCTGCTGCGAATATACACATGCAATGGGAAATTCCTGCGGTGCTATGCACAAATATACAGAGCTAACAGACCGCGAGCCTAGATATCAGGGTGGATTTATCTGGGATTATATCGACCAGTCAATCTATAAAAAGGACAGATACGGCAAGTGGTTCCTCACATATGGCGGAGATTTCGGCGACAGGCCCACTGATGGAGATTTCAGCGGAAACGGCATCTGCTACGGCGGAGAGAGAGAGGCTTCTCCAAAGATGCAGGAGGTGAAGTTCAATTATCAGAATATCTCGGTTGATTTTGACAGCGACTACATCTTTACAGTCACAAACAAAAATCTCTTTGTAAATACATCTGTTTTTGATGCTTTTGCCATTCTTCTTGCAGACGGTGAGGAGGTTTACAGGACAAAGCTTCAGATATCTGTTCCACCGATGGAGCAGGCAAGCTATGAGGTGCCGGTTACTCTTAAAAATTCAATGATTGATGTGGAAAAAGAGTACTGTATTGTGGTATCATTTGTATTGAAGGAAAACACCATCTGGGAAAAGGCAGGGTATGAGATTGCATTCGGACAGCATATGATAAAGAAGCCTGTAAGTGAGTATTCATGCGACAAATCAGTCGAGCTTGTTGTTGGAAACGGAAATATCCTTGTAAGAGGTGAGAACTTCAAGGCACTTTTCTCAAGAATGAATCTGGGAATGGTTTCATATGTATATGGTGGCGTCGAGATGCTTCCAAATACTATTCCACTGCCGAATTTCTGGAGAACACCTACCAACAATGATTCCGGCAACATGATGCCACAGCGCTATGCACAGTGGAAGATTGCCAGCATGTATGTGACCACCAGACAGGATCAGCGCTTTGCAGATACATCACCAAGGGTAGAAAAAAATGATAACAATATCGCCATCACATACACTTATTTCATGCCTACCACACCGCAGAGCTCATGCGAGGTGACATACAGAGTGTTTGGCGACGGAACAATCGAGACAACACTGTCATATGACCCTGTAAAGGAGCTTGGCGATATGCCGGAGTTTGGCATGATGTTCAAGCTGGATGCCGACTATGATACGGTAAAATGGTACGGACTCGGACCACAGGAGACATATGAGGACAGACAGCATGGCGGAAAGTATGGTGTATACGAGAATAAAGTGGCAGACAACATTGCCGAGTATCTCGTTCCGCAGGAGAGCGGCAACAAGTGCAGTGTAAGATATGCAAAGGTAATGGATAAGAAGGGCAGAGGAATGCTGTTCTTTGGTGATGAGCTCTCGTTCTCAGCACTGCCATATACACCGCATGAGTTGGAAAATGCAGCACATCATTTCGAGCTTCCACCTGTACACTATACTGTTGTACGTGTGGCAAAGAAGCAGATGGGTGTAGGTGGAGACGACAGCTGGGGCTCACATACTCATCCGGAGTACCTGCTTGATGCCTCAGAAAAAATGGAATTTACATTCTGTTTCAGAGGAATCTAGCATTTTAAGGTTGTAAGGAATATTATTACGCATTTTGAGAACAGAGACTACTACTGGGACTGCTCTCATGGTGTAAATAAACGATATAAGAATAAATGATATAAGAATTAAGGAGGATTAAAATGTCAAAATTTTTTAAGGGTATGGATTTATCAACCTTGCTCGAGCTGGAACGCTGCGGAGCAAAATACTATGAGGACGGAAAGGAGAAGGACATTCTTGACATCATGAAGGAGCATGATGTTGACACAATCCGTCTTCGTCTGTGGAACGATCCAAAATCAGAGGATGGTGAGCCTTACGGTGCGGGTAACAATGACCTTGTTCAGACTATCGCTATCGGAAAAAAGGTTACAGATGCAGGCTTTGGTGTGCTTTTGAATTTCCACTACAGTGATTTCTGGGCAGACCCGGGAAAGCAGATTAAGCCAAAGGCTTGGAAGAATTTCGGCGCGGACGAGCTGGAGCAGGCTGTATATGATTTTACACTTGAAAATCTGACAAAGATTATTGAGGCAGGTGTTAATGTCACAATGATTCAGGTAGGTAATGAGCTTTCAAACGGACTTTTGTGGCCTGAGGGAAAGGTACCTAACTACGATAATATAGCAAAATTTGTGAATGCCGGAATACGTGCCTGCCGCAAGGTAAATGCTGATATTCCGATTATGATTCACCTCGATAATGGTGGAAACAATGAGCTTTATGTCAGATGGTTTACAAACTTCATCGAAAGAGGAGAGGAGTTTGAGTATATCGGATTGTCATACTATCCTTTCTGGCACGGCTCTCTTGACCAGCTTGAATTCAATATGAACGATATCGCAAAGCGTTTCAATAAGGACCTTATCATCGCTGAGGTATCCATGGGCTTTACAATGGACAGCTACCAAGAGTATGAGAAGCTTGCTGACTCTGAGCGCAAGGGCTATGCGACAAAACCGGAGCTTGTTGAGAAGATAGATTATCCTATGACTATTGAGGGACAGGCTGACTTTACAAAAGATTTCTTAAACAGAGTGGCAAATGTGGTGGATGACCACGGAAAAGGATTTTTCTGGTGGGAGCCTGCGTGGATTCCTGTACCGGGCTCAGGCTGGGCTACACCTGCTTCACTTAAGTACATGAATGATCCGGGACCATGCGGCAATGAGTGGGCAAACCAGGCACTTTTTGACTATGATGGAAATGTGCTGCCGGCACTTGATGTTATTAAGAATTTTAAAAAATAAAATAATAACATATGTAATTTTGTTGCATGATTTGATTTGTTATGTTGCATTTTCAGTCGGATGTATTGCAATGTAAAAATGTGCAGTTATAATAGAGTTATAAAGAAAAAACGAATTATTTTAACTATCAATTTAACGCAAATACAATCAGCAAAGGAGAAGAAAAAATGATACAGCAGAACGTATTAGACAAATTCAGGGAGCTTTTTGGAGCAGATGGGGATATCAGAGTATATTTTGCTCCGGGACGTGTAAATCTGATCGGTGAGCATACTGACTACAATGGAGGACATGTGTTCCCATGTGCACTGACCATCGGTACATATATGGCAGCAAGAAAGCGCGATGACAGGAAGCTTCGTTTCTACTCTATGAATTTTGACAATCTGGGTGTGGTTGAGTCATCACTTGATGAGTTTACACCTGATCCGGACGGACTTTGGATAAACTATCCAATGGGCGTTATGTGGGCCTTCGAGGGACGCGGAATGAAGCTTGAAAGCGGTCTTGATATTGTTTTATTCGGAAATATTCCAAACGGCTCAGGACTTTCTTCATCAGCATCTCTTTGCTCTTTCCATTCGGAATTCCATATTCATTCTCAATTCGTTTGATACGATCCTCAAATGGTGCATGTACATATACACTGATACAATTATCAAAGTCTTCTAACGCATAATCTGCACATCTTCCAACGATCACACATGGTCCTTTATCAGCCAGTTCTTTGATAATACGATTCTGTGTAAAATAGATCTCATCCTGCAATGTCACACCGTTGTTGGTTGAAAATACATTATTGGCAAATGAAAGACTACTGGCGATATTAAATAACAGACTGCCTGTCATTCTCTCACCTTTCTCAGCTACAAAACTCTGTGCAAATCCACTTTCCTTTGCAACCATATCGATCAGCTTCTCATCGTAACACGGAACACCCATTGCTTTTGCCAGGTTCTCTCCGATATATCTTCCACCACTTCCGTACTGTCTGCTAATGGTAACTATCTTTTTTTTCATATGATCCTTACCTCCCTGAGTCTAAAGATAGTTCTATTCTACCCTATTTTGCTGGTTTTGTCACCCTTTCAGCCCGTTTGTTAAGGTAAAAATAAGATTTTTGGAAATAAAAAAATCGCCACCTAACGCAATGTTAAATGGCGATTCATATTCATGAGGCATCGGGGATTCGAACCCCGGACAACTTGATTAAAAGTCAAGTG
>OGCZ01000746.1_pt1 | contig 12841 bp, 11 predicted proteins | sample 1570211 | NCBI WGS metagenome assembly OGCZ01 (sample SAMEA2582158, study PRJEB24529) | metagenome | biome: Human gut stool | place: China | collected 2011 | reverse complement strand
CGATGACGATGCCGCAGAACAGCCAGCAGAACAGCAGGAACAGCTTGCGGCCGGTCTTGCCGATGTACTTCTCGATCAGCATACCCATGGATTTGCCGTCGTTCTTGACGGAAGCATACAGCGCGCCGAAGTCGGTCACAGCACCAAAGAAGATGCCGCCGATCAGGACCCACAGCAGAACGGGCAGCCAGCCGAATGCGGCAGCCTGGATGGCACCGGTGACAGGGCCGGCACCTGCGATGGAGCTGAACTGATGGGCAAAAACGGTCCAACCGTTGGTGGGGACGTAGTCGCGGCCGTCCTCGTGGACGACTGCGGGGGTCTTAGCCTTGGGGTCGATGCCCCACTTGTTTGCCAGCCAGCGTCCGTAGAAGGTGTAAGCCCCCAACAGACACACGGCTGCGATCAAAACGATGACCAGCGTGTTCATTTCTTTTACCTCTTTCCTTTCTTTCCAAACGGCAAAGCGGCCAGGGTCCATCTGGCGGCTGCACTCAAAAACCACAAGCGGCCGGGCGGCAGGGGATGAAAAAGGCCCCCATCTTCGTTCTGGATGCAGACCGCATCCACCCGAAGACGAAGGCCTGTCAACCGGTCTCCCGGCTGCAATTCTCCGCGGTACCACTTCGCTTGCTGCTTTTGAGGGCAGCCACTTTCTGCCCGCTCCGGGAGAACCTCACCGGAGCGGGACGCCCTGTAACGGGGGCGGATCGGCCAGGTGCTACTGTTCGGTTCGCACCGGCTGCTCGCAGGGGATAACCTCTCTCTCTTTGCTGCCGTCTTACACCAAAACCGACAGCTCTCTGGGAGCAGGTGTGGGAAAAGGTCGTGTCCTGTTCACTGCATTTGCCGAATGATTGTGTATACTTTAGTCCCGATTTCATAATTTGTCAATATATTTTGGGCAAGTTAGGAGGATGTGCCAATTCGGGAAAAATGCTGGTAAAAATTTTTAGGTGATTTTTGTTCATGTGTGAAGAGAAGAAAACTATGCACGTTAAAATGTGAAAATCACTCACGTTGTAAAAAGACTTGACTTTCGCGCTTTCGTGTGCTAAAGTGATAATACAAAATCATGAAATTTTCCAAATACCCGGCGATTGCCGCAAAGGAGGCCGCTATGGCTGAGAAAAACCCCAGAAAGAACCCGACCACGGACGCACTGTTCGATGCGATCCTGAGCCTTGAAACACGGGAGGAATGCTACAATTTCTTTGAGGACCTGTGCACCGTAAAGGAGATCTCCGATATGGCGCAGCGCCTGGAAGCGGCCAAGCTGCTTTTGAGTGGCAGCACCTATGACCAGATCGTCAAAGCTGTGGAGATCAGCACGGCCACCATCAGCCGGATCAACCGCTGCATCCAGTACGGCTCTGGCGGCTACCGCGACGTCATCGAAAAAGTCTCTGCGAAGGAAGCAGCCGATTCCGCCGAGTGACACAGGCAGCGGCCCGGACATACAATGGGGCATACCTTATATAAGAAAGGATGACCCGATTTATGACCACAGAAACCAACTGCACGCCTACGCTGGAATGCCCCGCACTGCCCCGCGTCACCCTCGACCAGGCCGTCATCGACCTGCTGGAGAGCATTGCGCTGCAGGAATCTGCCCTCAGCCACATCCTCTGCGCGGAGAGCCAGAAGATGAAGACCGCGATGGCCATGAAGGAAGTCGACCTGTGCAAGCTGCTGGAGATCAACGACTCGGCCACCAACATGGTCCATGCCGTGGCCAATCTGGAGCTGGCGCTCAAGGATAAGCTGGAATTCATCTCCAACAATCTCTATTACCCCTCGACGGAAAACACCACCACCGCGCAATAACCGGCGGTTGCCCCTGCCTGCCCGCACTTTGCCGGGCAGGCTTTTTGTGTTTGTGGCTATTCTATGAACAATCTAGCCAAAAGATGAAAAAACGTTTTGTGCGGAATTGCTGAATACAGAAAACTGTGCTATACTATACACTGTATATGTGTGAAAGAGAGGAAATGAACCTTGCAGCACTATGACGTGATCTTATTCGACGTGGACGGAACGCTCATTGATTCCGCACCCGGCATCCTGAATACACTGGAAGAGGTCTTCCGCAAGATGGACGTAGATATCACCGGTGTGAACCTGCGCCGCTACCTCGGCCCGCCGCTGCGCAAGACGTTCGCAGAGCACTTCACCGACCCGGCCAGGGTCGAGGAAGCCGCCGGGCTCTACCGTGCCAGCTATGCCGTCAAGGGCAGCCACGAGTGCCGCGTGTTCCCCGGTGCGGCTGAGATGCTCCGCCGCCTGAAGGAAGCGGGCTTTGTGCTTTGCACGGCGACCTCCAAGCCCACCCAGGTGGTGACGCCCATTCTCAAAGAGCAGGGCCTTGCCCCATACTTTGATTTCATCGGCGGGGCCTCCATGGATGAGAGCCGCGACACCAAGACCGAGGTCGTCCGCTACGTGCTGGAGCAGCCCTGCGTCAAGGGCAAACGGGTCCTGATGGTCGGGGACCGCAACGACGATATGCGCGGTGCGGCAGACTGCGGTCTGGATGCTGCCGGTGCGCTGTACGGCTATGGCAGCCGGGAAGAGCTGGAACCGTTCCACCCGGTCTTTCTGGCCGAGAGCTGCGCCGCCCTCGCGGACGCCCTTGTGAACGTCTGACCGGACCGCTGATTGAGAATAAAAATGGTGAATCATTATGAATCGTAGGACACAATCGGACAAGCAATCTATGACTCCTTTGCAGCGGCAGGCTGTTCTGGTCTGCGTTGTGTGTGCGCTGGCGGCGCTGCTGACCATCGGCATCACCCTGACCCTGCTCAGGCGGGGCAAAGTGGACGCCCCGAATGTACCCGATGCAGACTCCGTCTCCTCGGAAACGCCCGCGGGTGGCGAAGATCTGGCAGAACACTATCAAATCGACAATTCATCGGCTTCTCTGCTGGCAGAAACGGCCGATGCGGGGCAGTCCTACCAGGACGAGACCCTCTTCATCGGCGACTCCAACACGGTGCGCCTGTACAACAACGGCCTAATCTCCCTGCAGCAGTTCTGCGCCAAGGAGGGCATCGGCACACAGGTGGCCGTGAATGAGGGCATCGTCACCTTTAAGAAGGACAGCAATGCCTATCCCATTGCCCAGGCTGTCGCCATGATGAAGCCCCGCCGCGTGGTCATCACCCTCGGCACCAACGACAACGGCATGGAAGTGGCCAACTTTATCGCGAATTATACCGCTCTGGTCCAGGCCATCCAGGCCAGCTATCCCTATACCGATATCATCGTCAACACCATCCCGCCCATCCCGGCGGATCACTCGACCTACCCTCACATGGATCAGGCCAGGATCGACGATATGAACATGGCTCTGCTCAACCTGTGCGAGCAGCTGGGCCTCAAGTTTCTGAACACCGCCGAGATCCTCAAGGGGGAGGATGGCTACGGCAAGCCGGACTACTACACAAACGGCGACATCCACCTGAAGAGTGTGGGCCTCAAGGCAGCGCTGAGCTATCTGCGCACCCACGCCTACACCACCGATGACCGCCGCCCGGATACCGCCAACATCCCGACCCGCACATTGGAGTATATTTCCAACCCCAGTTCTGCGGTCCAGGCTCCCAGCTCGGAGTCTGCCAGCGAGAGTGCCAGCAGTTCCACTGCTGAGCCTGTTCACTATGAAGCGCACTATCGGGTCGAAAAGAAGGGCGGCGGTACGCTGACCTCCGGCGGTGAGTCCAACAAGACCTCCCTGAGCTACACCGTGACCGATGCGTCTCAGACCATCAGCGTGACGGCAGTTCCCGCCGAGGGCTATGTCTTCGTCAAGTGGAGCGACGGTGTCACCACCCGCACCCGCACCGACGACAAGTTCCAACAGAACATTGACGTCACAGCTGTGTTTGCCGCAGTGTCCGTCGAGATCTCCAACGAGGGCAAGGGCCTGTTCGGCAGCTCCTATATCTTCAAGGCAAAGCTCGGCGGCAAGTATGCCAGCAGCGACAATCTCCGCTGGTACGCCAACGGGGAAGAGGTCAAGGCCGCTGCAGGCCAGACGACCGTGACCGTTCCGGTCTCCTCCGTGACCGTCGGCAGCTATAAGATCTACGCCGTCGTCCACTACAACGACTGCACCGTGAAGAGCAACACGCTGACATTGACTGTCAACAGCGAATCGTCCAGTTCGAGCACGTCAAGCAGCAGCTCGTCTTCCAGCTCTTCGAGTTCGGGCAGTTCGTCTTCGTCCGGAGCTTCCTCCGGCAGTACATCCGGTTCCTCCGCTTCGTCCAAAGAAGAAGCCGCTTCTTCCGGCAGCTCCAGCTCGTCCCACAGCACCTCCGGCAGCAGCTCGGAGCACTCCTCCAGCTCTGCTTCCAGTGCATCGGCGTCCATGAGCGAGTCGAAGGCCGAATCAAAGAGTGAATCCAAAGAGGAAAGCGCTTCTTCTCACAGTGAATCGAAAGCGGAATCGAAGCCAGAGGCTTCCGAGAGCAAGAGCGAATCGAAGACCGAAGCTTCGGAAAGCAAGGCTGAGAACGATCTGTCCGCTTCCAGCGAGACGAGCGCAGAGAACACCGAGGCCGCAGCAAGCCGCTGACATTTTTCCACTCCGCTGCATAGGCTGTTCCGAAGGGAGCGTGAGTGGATGTTCTGCGAGAAGATCCGTGTTCCGGGGCTTCCCGGTGAGGAAGTTGTGACCGACGGCAGTGTGGACTGGTATGAGACGGACTGGGAGAATGTGGACAATGGCGTTTTAGAATCCGAGATGCCAAAATGCCCGGAAACACCCTGTTCCGCCGCTTCCCGCTGCGAGGACAACACCCCGGAACAAACCGACGATGAAACGTATGAAGTAGTCGAGGAATAAGGCGAAGCCAGCTCTGCCGGGGCGGGGCTGGCTTCTCGCTGTTCTTACGATCCGGCAAATCCGGCGATCCGGAAGAGACCGGCTCCGGCCGGGGAGGACAAGCTCCCCGGAACATGCAACAAGAGAGGGGAAACTGAACCATGGCAAAATACTATTGCATCCTGTTCGATGCAGACAATACGCTGCTGGATTTTGATGCAGCCGAAAGCAAGGCGCTGGCCGATACGCTCCGCAACTACGGCATCGAGCCGGATGCCGAGACGGTGCAGACCTACCGCACCATCAATGGGGAGCTGTGGCGTCAGCTGGGAAAAGGCCAGATCCGCCGCGCCAAGCTGATGGCGGAGCGCTTCACCCGCTTCCTGAAGGCCGTGAATGCCGCAGGCAGCGGTGCCGAGATGAATCAATATTATCTCGATCAGCTCTCCACCCACCCGGACCTCGCCGCGCCCAATGTGCTGGACGTGATGAAGGAGCTGGCCGAGGTGGCAACGCTGGCCGTTGTGACAAACGGCTTCGACCGGGTGCAGTCCCGCCGTGTGGCCGAGTCCGGCCTGAAGGAGTTCGTCGAGGAGGTCTTCGTCTCCGAGAAACTCGACAGCGAAAAGCCGAACCGCAAGATCTTTGACACGGCGCTCCGTTCGCTGGGGGTAGAGAACCGCGAGCGTGTCCTGATGGTGGGCGACAGCCTCACCAGCGACATCCAGGGCGGCATCAACGCCGGGCTGGATACCTGCTGGTACAACCCGAACCACGCCGAAAATCCGGGCAAGGTCTGCCCGACCTACGAGATCTCGAATCTCGAAGAGCTGTATCAGCTGGTCATGGAGCCGGAAGAGCTGGCCAATGTCGGGCTGAAGAACCGCCGCCATCAGCTCTAAGCTCCTGCGCTGTGCGGCAAGTGGGAACAAAAAGATTGGATGAACAACAATGCTGATACATTTGGAAAAACTGGGCAAGACCTTCGGCGAGAAGATCGTCCTGCATGATGTCACGGCTAGCGTCGAGCGGGAGGACCGCATCGGCATCGTGGGCCAGAACGGTGCAGGCAAGACCACCCTTCTGAAGATCCTGACCGGGGAATATACCGACTATGAGGGCGAGTTCAGTGTGACCCATGGCGTCACCCTTGGGTATCTGGAACAGAACGCGAAGCTGGACCCTACGCTGGACATCTACGGCGAGATGCGCTCCTGCTTCGCCCATGTGCTGGATGCCATGGCACAGATGCAGATCCTGGAGCGCCGGATGGCGGCTTCGCCGGAGGATGCCTCTCTGCTGGAGCAGCACGATGCACTGCAGAACATCATCGACGCAGCCGATGGATACAATATGGACGTCAATATCAAAAAGGTGTTGTCCGGCATGGGCTTCGCGCAGGATACCTGGACCAAGAACATCGCAGTTCTGTCCGGCGGCGAGCTGACCCGCCTGCGGCTGGCAAAGCTGCTGCTGCAAAAGCCGGACGTCCTCATTCTGGACGAGCCCACCAACCACCTCGATTTTGCGACGATGGAATGGCTGGAAACCTACCTCAAGGGCTATTCCGGCGCGGTCCTCGTCGTCAGCCATGACCGCTACTTCCTCGATAACGTCTGTACGAAGATTTGGGAAGTTTCGTTCCAGACCATGACGACCTACAAGGGCAATTTCTCGGCCTATCTGCCCCAGAAGGAAGCCGCCGATGCCCTGCGCCAGAAGCAGCACGACGCCGATGTGGCACTGGCCGAAAAATTGCAGGACTACGTGGACCGCAATCTGGTCCGCGCTTCCACGACCAAAATGGCCCAGAGCCGCCGCAGGCAGCTGGAAAAGCTGGAGATCACCGAGGCCCCAAAAGATGAGACGAACCAGCTCAAATTCCGCTTCGAATACGACGTAGAACCGTGGAATGAGCTGGTGCTGATGAAGAACCTGACCATCCGCATCGGGGAGCGCACCCTGCTGGAGCCTTTCACCTACACAGTCTGCCGCGGGCAGCGGCTCGTCATTGCAGGCCCCAACGGTGCCGGCAAATCGACCCTGATGCAGGTGCTGGACGGCAAGCGCCGCCCCTCCGGCGGCATGGTCCGGCTGGGCACCGGTGCCCGGCCCAGCATCTTTGCCCAGCAGCAGAACCGCCTGGGGCAGGGCAGGGTCATCGACGTCATCTGGAACAAATACCCCCGGATGACGGAGCTGGAAGTCCGCAGCCATCTGGCCAAGCTGGGCTTCCGGGGCGAGACGGTCTTCAAACCCTGCGAGGCGCTGTCCGGCGGCGAGCTGGCCCGCCTGCGCTTTGCCGAGATCGTGCTGGAACGCCCGAACCTGCTCTTCCTGGATGAGCCGACGAACCATCTGGATATCTACACCCGCGAGAACCTGACCGAGGCGCTGATGGCCTACACCGGGACGCTGCTCATGGTCACCCACGACCGGCACCTGATGAACAGCCTCGGATGCCCCATCCTCTATCTGGAGGACGGCAAGGCGACGCTCTACCCCAGCTACGATGCCCTGATGGGCCGCAGCGCGCCCGCCGCCGCGCAGCCGGCCAAAGCCGCCGAACCTGCCAGGGCCGGTTACGGCAAGGAGCAGCGCCGCCGCCGCGCCGAGCTGCGGGCTAAGATCAAGGCCTGCGAGGACGAGATGGAAGCCTGCGGTGCCCGCGAAGTCGAGCTTGACAACGAGATCAACTCGCCGGAAGTCTACAACGACCCGCAGCTGCTGCGGGAAAAAAGCGATGAGCTTGCCGATCTGCGCTTCCATCAGGAAGAGCTGTTCGCCGCCTGGGAAAAGGCCATGGAGGAACAGGAGCAGTATGAGCAGAGCAGCACCGAAGAATGACCACCCGAAGGAGGCCCTTTCATGCCGAACCACCGCCGCAACGATTCCAAGACCCACAGCATCGCCCTTTCGGGGCTGCTGTTTGCGCTGGCCATGGCGCTCTCATTCGTTGAGGGCACACTGGTGCTTCCCGGCCTTTTGCCGGGCATGAAGCTGGGGCTGGCGAATATTGTGGTGATGTACGCATTGTTCTTTATGGGGTCGAAGCAGGCGCTCGTGCTGGATCTCCTGAAAGCGCTGTTCGTCTTTCTGGTCTCCGGCTGGACGGCGGGATTCCTCTCGCTGTGCGGCGGTCTGCTCTCGCTGCTGGTGATGTGGCTGCTGTATTACCACGCACCGGTGCGCCCCACCTGGTACATCCTCTCGGTATGCGGTGCGCTGTTCCACAACATCGGTCAGCTTCTGGGTGCCAGTGTGATCTTATCCTCGGCGGTCTCCCTCTATTATGCGCCGGTGATGCTGGTGCTCGGCCTCGTGATGGGCGCACTGACGTCCATCACACTCCGGGCGCTGCTGCCGGCTCTGGGCCGCCTAGGCTACAATATAAAAGAAAAATAAGAGGTTTTGCATATGTCTGAAAAAGTCACGGTCCGGGTGGAGCGGAACATCCTCCATCTGCCCGCCATCGCTCTGCGGGGGCTTGTCGTCTTTCCCAACAACCTGCTTCATTTTGAGGTGGGCCGCGAAAAGAGCATTGCCGCTGTGGAGTGGGCGGTCAGCAATCACTCCAACGTTTTCCTGATCGCACAAAAGGATATGAAGGCCGACGACCCCGGTGCCGACGGCCTGTACAATTACGGCGTCGTGGCCGAGATCAAGCAGGTCATGCGGGTGTCGGACGACCTCGTCCGCATCCTGGTGGAGGGCAAATACCGCGCCCGGCTCACCGAGATGGACACCGACGGCAGCTTCCTGCTGGCCTCGGTCCGTCCCACGCCGGTGCGCCCCGTCAAGCCTGATGAAGAGGCCGAGGCCGACGCGCTGCTCCGCAATGTGAAGAAGAGCTTTGATGAGCTGCTGAGCCTGAACCCCCGCATCGGCAAGGATGTGGTGTTCGCGGTCAACTCCAACAACGACCCGGCGTTTCTCTGCGAGTATATTCCGGCCAACCTCCTGTTCCGCTTTGAAGATAAGCAGGCCGTGCTGGAAGAGGGAACGCTTCTGGGCCGTCTGCGCCTGCTCGTGGAGCGGATGCACCGCGAGCGCCGGATGCTGGAGATCGACAAGGAGATCGCGCAGAAGGTCGATGAAGCCATGGACAAGAACCAGCGCGACTACTATCTGCACGAGCAGATGCACATGATCAGCGAGGAACTGGGCGAGGACGATGACACCACCGCCGAAGCCGAGGAATACCGCCGCAAGATCACGGCCCTGCACCTCGACGCCGAGCGGGAGAAGAAGCTCCTCAAGGAAGTGGACCGTCTGGCCAAAATGCAGAGCAGCAACCAGGAGGGGACGGTCATCCGCACCTATCTGGATACCTGCCTGGAACTGCCCTGGAACACCTTCACCGAGGACGATCTCGACATTGCCAAGGCACAGCACATCCTGGACCGCGACCACTACGGCCTGAAAAAGGTCAAAGACCGCATCCTCGAAGTGCTGGCGGTCCGCAAGCTGGCCCCGGACGTCAAGGGCCAGATCATCTGCCTGGTCGGCCCTCCGGGTGTCGGCAAGACCAGCATCGCGCGTTCCATCGCCGAGAGCCTGGGCCGCAAGTATGTCCGCCTGAGCCTGGGCGGTGTGCGGGATGAGGCCGAGATCCGCGGCCACCGCCGCACCTATATCGGAGCCATGCCCGGCAAGATCATCAGTGCGATGATCACCGCAAAAAGTTCCAACCCCCTCATGCTCCTCGACGAGATCGACAAGCTGGCGGGCGATTTCCGGGGCGACCCGGCGGCCGCTCTGCTCGAAGCTCTGGACCCGGAGCAGAACGCCACCTTCAACGATCACTTCATCGACATGCCGTTCGATCTGAGCCATGTGCTCTTTATCACCACGGCCAACGACCTGAGCGCCATCCCCGGCCCGCTGCGCGACCGAATGGATGTCATCGAGCTGCCCAGCTATACCCGCGTGGAAAAGTACAACATCGCCCGCAAGCATCTGGTGCCCAAGCAGCTCAAGGCCTGCGGTCTGGCCGGCAAAGTCACCTTCTCCCAGAGCGCCCTGTACGGCATCATCGACGGCTATGTCCGCGAGGCCGGCGTCCGCAATCTGGAGCGCACCATCACCAGTGTGCTGCGCAAGTGTGCCCGCAAGATCGCCGCCGGCGAGGTGGAAAGCGTAGCCGTGACTGCCGCCATGCTGGAGGAACTGCTGGGCCCCCGCATCGTCAAGCCGGACTTCCTCAACCGCACCAACGCCGTGGGCATCGCCAACGGTTTGGCATGGACCAGTGTAGGCGGCGAGACCCTGCCCATCGAGGTGCAGGTCATAGACAACGGCACCGGCAAGATCACCGTTACCGGCTCTCTGGGCGATGTGATGAAGGAGAGCGCACAGCTGGCAGTTACTTGGGTGCGCGTCCATGCCGAGGAATACGGCATCGACCCCGAGCGGCTGAAAAAGTGCGACCTGCACATCCACGCCCCGGAGGGTGCTGTGCCCAAGGACGGCCCCAGTGCAGGCGTCACCCTGACCACGGCACTGGTGTCCTGTCTGTCTGGCGTGCCGGTGCGCGGAGATGTGGCCATGACCGGCGAGATCACCCTGCACGGCAACGTGCTGCCCATTGGCGGCCTGCGGGAGAAGAGCATGGCTGCTTACCGCGAGGGCATGAAGACCGTGCTCATCCCCAAGGACAACGAGTCTGATCTGTATGACGTGGATGAGGAGGTCAAGAAGAACCTGACCTTCCTGCCTATGCAGAATCTCTCGCAGGTGCTGGCTGCTGCTCTGCTCAAGCCGAAAGCTGCCAAGAGCACCGCAGGCCGTCCCCGCACCAAAAAGTCCAAGGCAGGGGAGAGCCGCATCCCCGCCGCGCCTGAGAAGAACCAGCCGGGCGCTGTCTGCTGAAATAATAGAAAGGAACACGCCATGATCTTCAATAAAGCTGATTTTATTGCCAGCTATGGCATTTCCAGCCAGCTGCCGGACAGTGACCGCCCGGAGCTGAGCTTCTCCGGCCGCTCCAACGTGGGCAAGTCCAGCCTCATCAACAAGCTGTGCAACCGCAAAAATCTGGCCCGTGTGTCCAGCACACCGGGCAAAACGGCCACCATCAATTTCTATTCGGTGGACGACTGCTACTTTGTGGACCTGCCCGGTTATGGCTACGCCAAGGTCAGCAACGCCGACCGCGAGCGCTGGGACGACCTCATCAACAGCTACTTCGAGGCACCCCGCCACCACACCCTGCTGGTGCAGCTCATCGACTGCCGCCACGCCCCCAGCGCAGACGATCTGCAGATGCTGAAGTATCTGCACTACCATGAGATCCCGTTCATCGTGGCGCTGACCAAGGCGGACAAGCTCAAAAAGAGCCAGCTGGCCAAGACACAGGCGGAGTTCGAAACGCTCTGCCTGCCCTACGGCTGCCGGAAGGTCGTGCTGACCAGCGGCGAAAATGGCTACGGCATCCCGGAGCTGCAGGCCGTTCTGAACGAGGCGGTTGCCGAAGAGGATGCGGAGTAACGCCATGGCTTACAATGAATTTGCCTACTTCTACGATGAATTCAACGGGGAAGCCGACTACGATGCCCTCTATGCCCATATCCACAAGGAACTGACCGCCCACGGCATCGCAGACGGCATCCTGGCAGACCTGGGCTGCGGCACGGGTGAGCTGACCCTGATGCTGACCCAGGCGGGCTATGATATGATTGGCATTGACCAGTCGGAGGAAATGCTCTGCGTCGTGCGGGACAAAGCCGAACAGCTGGGCCTTTCGGGCAGACTGCTGCTGTTGCAGCAGGACCTGCTCAAGCTCGACCTCTACGGCACCATCCGGGGTGCTGTGTCCACCTTCGATACCTTCAACCATATCCCGGACCTCGACACGGCCATTGCCAACGCCGGGTTCTTTATGGAAGAGGGCGGCGTCTTCCTTTTTGATATGAACACCCCGTACAAGCACCAGCAGGTGCTGGGGGAGAACGCCTTCACCTTTGAGGAAGAGGACGCAAGCTGTGTCTGGCGCAACCATTACAGCGCCGAGGACCGCCGGGTGGAGATCACCGTGGACATCGACTACCGGGAGACCGGGGAGCATTTCCACGAGCAGTTCTACGAATACACCTACGACCTCGCTGCCATCCGTGCGGCGCTGGAACAGCACGGCTTTGTGCTGGAAAGCGTCTGTGACGGCGAGACGTTCGGCCCGCTGACCGAGGAAAGCGAGCGCTATTTCTTCTGCGCTGTCAAGCAGTATACCCAATTGGAGGAACAATAATATGTCAAATCTGATCCGCGGCCTGTCGGAAAACGGCGGTGTCGTCTTCTGCGGTGTGGACTCTACCGCAATCGTCCGCAAGGCCGAGCAGCTCCACAAAACCAGTGCGACCTGCAGCGCCGCCCTTGGCCGTCTGCTGACGGGGGCTGCCCTGATGGGCTCCATGCTCAAGGATGACCGGGACACCATCACCCTGCGCGTTTCGGGCAGCGGCCCGGCGGGCGTCCTCATCGCCTGCACCGATGGCACCGGCAACGTGAAGGGCTGCATCGACAACCCGCTGGTGGAGCTTCCGCTCAAAGAAAACGGCCATCTGGATGTCGGCGGTGCCGTCGGCAGGGACGGTGTGCTGACCGTTATCCGGGATAACCGCCTGCAAAAAGAACCGACCGTCGGCCAGGTGCCTCTTGTCTCCGGTGAGATCGCTGAGGACCTGACCAGCTACTATGCTTACAGTGAGCAGGTGCCCACCGTCTGTGCACTGGGGGTTCTGGTCGATAAAGACCTGACCATCGCCTGCGCAGGCGGCTATCTCATCCAGCTGCTGCCCGGTGCCACCGATGCCGAGATCACCCAGCTGGAACAGAACATTGCCGCCATGCCCTCCGTCACCGAAATGCTCCGCGCGGGCAAGACGCCGGAGGACATGATGCAGCTGGCCCTGAAGGGCTTTGAACCCAACGTCCTCGATGAGCGGGATGTCGCATACCAGTGCGATTGCAGCCACGAGCGCACCGAAGAGATGCTGCTCAGCCTCGGCAAAA
>OGCZ01000745.1_pt1 | contig 12852 bp, 8 predicted proteins | sample 1570211 | NCBI WGS metagenome assembly OGCZ01 (sample SAMEA2582158, study PRJEB24529) | metagenome | biome: Human gut stool | place: China | collected 2011 | reverse complement strand
TATCAGCTTCAATCGGCGGCAATAAGGATCGTGTATTTAATACACTAATGGATACCTATTCGCTTGAACAGGAAAAGGCGACAGTGGCTGTATCTGATCAAGAAAAAAATGTGGAAACATTCGAGCAGTATGCAAATACACTTGTTCGTCTTTATTTAGAAGCCTTACGTGCTGTATCATCATCTGATGATCGAATCCGAGGTGAATTTCATAATCAGCTTGAAGAAAATGCCAAGACGATAAAAGAACTTAGAAGCCAGCGTGATCGCATGGTAAATGAGCTTACACTTGAGAAAACAAATGCACAAAAAGAAGCTGCCGAATTTCAGGCTAAAAATAAAGAATTGACAGCTGCAATAGAACGGTTGGAAAAGTCACTGACTGCTGCTAACGAACAAATTGATGCAAAGCAGGCAATGAATGAGGTACTTCTTTCTCAGGTAAAACAGATTGAAAAAGAGAAAGAAGAATATAATCAGATGGCAGCACGCTTCCATGAGCTTGAAAAGCAATTGGAAGATCAAAAAACTTCTTCCAGAAAAGAAAAACAAGCATTTGAAGAAGAATTGCGCAAAACTATTTCCGAAAAAGAGAAAGCTGCTTATGAGGCTGAGTTATTAAAAAAAGAAGAAATACATAAAGCAGAAGAAACAATCCGAAAGGAAAAAGATGAAGAAATTGCTGCTCTGCAAAAACAACTCTTTGATATGCAGACCAGGCAGCTTTCTGATCAGGCTGCCCTTCAGGAAGCAAAAACTGCACTGCTGTCCCTTCGTTTAGAATTATCACAAGCACATCAAAAAGAACTTAATGAAGTGCGTATAGAAAAAGATAAGAAAATTGAAGCACTACAAAATGAATTATTAAAGGCTTTTGATAAAAAATAAAGAACACAATATTTGCAATTGACATTAGAATATAGTTGTCTATAATAAAGTTGAATTTACTATTCAGAATGCATAAAAAATAATTTTATGCTTCTCTGTATAATTACAAGTTGGAGGCTTATTATGAGTACACATGAAGATTTTGAAGATTGCCCACTGCAGAATATAATTCGAGATGGAGGCATGATGAACATCTTTCGCACGATTGGATGCATTGGAGACAGTCTTGCGAGTGGTGAATTTGAATATTGGGATAATGGTCAAAAAGGCTACTGGGACTTTTATGAATACTCCTGGGGTAAGCAAATTGAGCGCATCACTGGTATTTCAGTAACGAACTTTTCGCGCGGTGGTATGACTGCTTTTCATATGTATCAGGAAGCAGACAAGCAGGACGGACCAAATGCAGATATTGCACACTTATTTGACCCATTTAATTTAAAGCAGGGTTATATCATTGCACTCGGTGTAAATGATTTAAAGGGTAAAAATAACTTAAATGATCTGTACGAAGGAAATGTCGGTTCAGCAAAAACAGACATTTGTCTTGAAGATTATAATAAGAATGCAAATACGTTTGTTGGCTGGTACGCAAAGATTATCCAGCGTATTCAGAAGATGCAGCCTCACACCAAATTTTTTCTGGTAACAATGCCAGATGAAGGTACTGGAAACTGGAAAGAGGAATCACACGCAAAGGCACTTCATGAAATCGCTGATTATTTGAAAAACTGTTACGTAATTGACTTGTATCATGAGGCTCCGAAATATGATGATGAGTTTCGTAGTAAGTATTTCTGCGGTCATATGAATGCAATGGGCTATTTATTAACTGCTCATTATTTCATGACATATATTGACTGGATCATCCGCCACAATGTACATGATTTTCGTTTTGTCCAGTTTATCGGAAGCGATAAAATTCCGTTTGCTCTTGGTAAAGAAGCTGCTGAAAAACAACAGCAGGAAAATGACAAAAAGAATGCCGCAAAAGAAAAAGTTCTTGTAAGTGGTATGTCTAACGACTAATTTTGTATAAACGAAAAAGAGGAGAAATACGAATTGTTTCTCCTCTTCTATTTTTTTGCTTTCTTGTGTGTTAGAAATGTTGTTTTGAAGGAAAAGTTCTGGGTGGAAAATTTTATTCTATTTAAGTTATGCTACTTTTATGTTATTATATATCCAGTAGCATTTTTTTACTTATCCATTTTTCGCAGAAAACCTCGTCCGATAAGAGAAAACTATCAATACCTTTTAACAAAAAATAAACTGTGACATCTTATAATAATTCGATGTCACAGCTTATTATCACAAAAATTAGATTCGATAAAGCCCCTCTCCCACCCTCACTGTGTGTTAATATCTGGTAGTAACGATAAAGAATTTCTATGCGCATGTAACGATGCTGGAGATTACAATGATTTTATACTGCTCTCCCTCACATGTTTTTCCTCTCTATTTTCTGTATGTTTTGCTGCTTTGTACTCTGCAGCTGAGCTGATATTCACTCACACAGCTACCGCTATCTTATCTTATTTTTTGCTGTTTCTAATTACCTTACAATCTTTTCATTCTTCTATCAGATCTGCTGTCCAGTTTGCTGCCTGAATTCGATTATCCAATATTCGATAGTCGCGACTCAAGGCATCTACCTTTTTTTGCAGTGCCTTCACATCAACTGCTGATAACTGGCGAATTTCATCGCCGCGTGATCTAAAGCACAGATTACTTGCAATTGAAATTGTATTTTGAAAACTTGCAATACGCAATTTCAAAACATCACGCTTTGCAAGCAGATCTGACAGCAATTCACCGTCTGATACAACTGCCATATTGGTTTTATTAATTACGATGATCAACTTTTCAAGCTGATTCAGGCATTCATCGAGTTCCTTTAAAAGCTGTTCTGGATCTTCTACTGGCAAAACTCCTTCCTGCATCAATGCATTGCTCGTAATACGAGAACGAAGCTGCTCAATTTTCTTATTTAAATCTGCTCTTTCCTGTAATGCTTCTGCAAGCTTCATGTTTTTCTCCTCTCTTATATGCTATCCTATTATGGTAGTATTTTTTGTTTTATAAGTTATGCTACTTTTGTGTTATATTGTTTGTTATGATATCTTTTTGGAGCCAATTTTATTAGCGCTGCAAGTTTACATCATTTGATTTCATAACACGAATAATATCTTCTTCTGTTACAATATTAAAATCATGTTGAATCATCAGCTTCAATACACTGGCTGCAATTGAAAAATCAATCGTATACTGTGGATTTTCTTTCTTTTTCAGCATATGAATCAGTGCTGCAGCAAATGCATCTCCTGCTCCTACCGCTTCTAAACTATGTACATGATGTACTGGCGTCTCATAAAACTGATCACCGATCAGATAAATGGCCATCCAATCTCCATCTTCAACTGTATACATACTGCGAAGCACACTTGCTACTGCTTTACAATTTGGAAACTGTCTTGTAATTTCCTGCATTCCCTCTCGATATGTATCAATCTGTTCAATTCCTCTTGACATGTCTCCATCAAATGCATGAATTCCAAGAGAAGCTTCAAAATCTTCATCATTTGCAATGCAAAGTGTTACATATGGCATAAGCTCTCGCATAACGCACTGGGCTGTATTTTTATCCCACATCTTAGCGCGATAATTTAAATCACAGACTACCTCGATTCCCTTTCTTTTACAGCATCGAAGTGCATCCAAAACCGTTTCCTTGACGCTCTCACTGACTGCCGGCGTTACTCCAGAGAAAAAGAAAATATCAGTATCTTCCAGAATTTGATCCCAGTCATATTCGTCTGGCTTTGAACAGGCAAATGCACTGTCAGCGCGGTCATACACCACATTTGTAGGACGAATATTATTCCCCTTTTCAAAATAGTAAATGCCAAGACGTTTTCCGCCTCTTAAAATATGAGTGGTATCCGTTCCGTAACGGCGAAGCTCATTTAATGCTGCCTGACCAACTGGATTATCGGGAAGCTTCGTAACCAATGCTGCTTCTTCTTTTAACATGGCAAGTCCTGCTGCCACATTTGCCTCCGCCCCGCCATAACTTGCTTCAAAATTCTGTGCCTGCACGATACGAAGATATTCAGGTGTCTTAAGGCGCAGCATAATTTCTCCAAACGTTACCGCTTTCATTATAAAATTTACTCCTTCCCATCTTCATTTTATACAAGTATACCACTTATCTGACTGTTTTTCAACACAAGAAAAATTGCTTTACCACTTTCTTCTCATGCGTATTTGCATTCTTATATCGCAGCTTTACAAATTTTATTATCATTTCTGGTGCATCTGCAAAATATTTTCGCACTTCTAACTCATGCAAAACCAAAACAATTGGATTACTTGCCAGATTTATCAGATCCATATAGGTGCTGGGACTTTTTTCTTTTCTCAAAATTTCGTAGTTCAAAAATCTCTCTGCTTTTGAATCTGAGATTGCTATGCCATCACGCAGGTTCTTGCGTACTTCTTCTTGCTTTGTCTCTGTCCAACTACTCTGCTCATCCCCCATCAAGGTATTCAGTTCTTCCAACTCCTGCCGTGTCTTTTGAGGTATCTTCAAAATGTAGAAATAGCCGTATGTGCCTTTAATCTCTTTTGACATCAGTATTTCTGAATCAAGCATCTCTGTTACCATGTCTGAAACCTCATCTGCACTGTATAAGCTGTAGAATCCATGCCCACGTGATTCAAGAACGTTGGCATTCAATGTCACTTTGGTACCGCGCATTAACTGCACCACTGCATTTTGTGTAATATAAGTTTCATTTTTGGAAACACACTCAAAAATATCGCGTGCAAGATAAGAATCCAGATACAGATGATATTGCTTTTTAAGCTCATTTTTCCGTTCTTCTTTGGTGGCTGCTGCCAACATCTTAATCTGTTTCACATTCCTTTGCAGTGTCTTTTTCCATTCGGGAACAGATTGCTGATAAGAGGCAGTCTTATACAAATATGAAAATGCCGGAATACCAGCCATATGGAAGGTAAGCTTTGTGTCCCCGTTTAAGATTCCCGCATTCTTTGATTTGCATTTAATGCGTCCAAATCCTGAAAAAACTTCAATGGCATGTTGTCTGCAGCGTTCACGGAGCTTGGTATTCTTTAATAGCTGGTACTTTTTAAATTGTTCCGATGCCGTATACTTCGAACCCTTTCCGTTAACCGTAATGCTGCCGGCTTCATTTGTAAAAATTACTTTCTGCTGCTCAATATACAGTTTTCCATCAACAGCCTTCTCCATTCCTGTACTAAAGCCATCCAGCCATGAAATCGCCCAACTGTTATATTCCTTTACCTTGTCATCCAACTCACGCTTGTATGATACTGGACTTGTGGATGGAGCTAGTGGAATGCCTTCTTTTACTTCCTGTTCCAGTTTTTTTACAAACTTTTTTAGTTTTGCTTCAGTCGCAGCATCCCAATCTACACAAATTAAATCCCATAATCTGTCGTTCCGCTCTGTAATCGTTAGATATGATTTTATCCATGTCGGCTCCTGAAAAAAAGATGCAATGGATTTGCCTGAAAAAGTATCGCAAATGAACTTCATTCCTAGGTGCGAGACTGTGATATCTACTCTTTTGTCTTCATATTTGTTGCAATGCAAGGTTCCCTCAAATTTGGCATTGTTCCTGCACACCTGGCTCAAATACGCATTTACGCATTCCTGCCCCTTTCTTTCAATCTCTTCCCAGTAATCTCGAATCAAGTCTTTCATTTGTTGGCGCTGCCTGGCTGCTTGCTCTTTGCGGACATCTTCAATTATTTCATCAGTCAGCTCTAAAAGATAAGACTGTACTTCATCTATGTCCGTACACAATCCCAATCGTGTACAATCTATCTTCCTTTCTAACACAACCGGTAGTTCATCTGCATTCAACCATATATGATAAATTTCTTTTTTCTTTCCAATATTTTCAACATCCAATTGGAATTTCCAATCTGGTTTACCTAATTTTTGACGAATATGCTCCCGAAGCTGCGGCAATATCTGCGTTTCTACCTCTGAGGTCGAAAGCCATCGTCCCCATTTATTTCTCTGTACTTCATTGATTGAAACTGGTTTTCCAAAGTCTGACGCATACTGTACGTAGTCCTTCTGCAACGATACCGATTCCAAAAGATCTTGTTTCGTCAAGATAGTCTGCACCTGCAAAGCCCACAAAAGCTTTACATTTCCAGCTTTTGAGATGCCAGCCTCTGCTTTTTTGTTGTGCTCAATAAATTCTGGCATCTGTGTGATTGTCTGGTACAGTGACGGATATTTTTTTGCAAATGATTCGTCTACATTGATCCATTTTTCTGGCGTTCTCATATTGCTTTTCTGGCGATCTGCCATCCTGCAGACAGCCATCCTCCTTTCTTCTCTTATTGACTAGGCAATTACTTCATTTCAGAAAGAAATCCCAGTAATTGTCGGATATTTCTTATCTCATACATCGCTGCATAGTGTCCATATACAGAGGCAATGGAATCGCCCTGATCCCACTTTTTACGATCATCCGTATTTAACCAATACGCACATTTCGCCTTTCGGCAGATGTTTTTTATATAATTCTCCCCAGCATCGTTTTTGTTGTTTCTTGCATCGCCAATAAAGATGATCATGCTATCATTGCTGATGCGATTGCGGTACTTTTTCCACATACTCCGCAATGGTCGCTCATAGTTTGAGTACTGCCCGCTGCGCGGAATCATCGTAAGAATCTGTTTTGCAGCATTATCAACATCTTCTGTATCGTACACCCTGGATATATCATACAGAGAATTGACAAAAGCAAATGCACTGCATCCTCGTGGAAAGGCCTCTTTCAAAAGCCCTATGAAGGTGAGCATCATCTCCGAGGCATCCTTGCAGGAACCGGACACATCCAAAATGAGAACCAGATCGGCCTTGCTGCGCCGTGGCTGCTTATATATAAGGTTGATGGGCTGTCCGCAGGTGCGAATAGACTCTCGCATTGTCTCTTCCAGATTCAGAGACAGGCGCCTTTTGCTGTTAATATTTCTGGTCATACGCGTCTTAAATGCCAGAAGATTCTGGCGCAGGTATTCGCGCATTTGATTTTTTTCTGCTTCCGTCAGCTTTTTAAACGGCTTCTCGCTAAGTCTCACAAACTCTGCATTCATCGTTTGTATACTTCCGCCGCCGATGAAATCTGCACGATGGATCATGGAAGACGGCTTAATTATTAGCGAATCATTTGAACTATCCATGCCTCTTTTCATTTGTTCAAAGGCACGATCCAGTTCTCTGCACGTGTCCTCATAGCGTCGCTGTTCATCCTTCATCTGACGCTGCAGCTTTTTGATTTGCTGGTCCGTTTCTTCTTGTGCCTGACTGATTGCAGACTCCAACTCAGCCATATTCTTTTGCCTTTTTGTGATAGCAGAACTTAGTTCCTTACTGATATCCATCATTGCGTCTGCCTGTTCCAAATCTCCATCGTACAGACTTTTCTCTGCCTGCTTCATCAATGTCTGATATAAGCAACCTGCCTGTTTCTCATCCCATGGCAGTTCACCTAAAAGCATTTTTTTAGCTTGTTCTATCTGCTTTTGAGACTTTGTTTTTGTTTCCGACAATTTCTTTAACTGTGTCTGTGCTTTTCTGCTTACCTTTGGTTTCGGCTCATTCTCATGTGCCTTTTGAATTAAATTCTTTCGAATTCGTTCTTTTTGTTTTTTCAAATTCTCCAGCTGTTTTTGAGCGTCAGACACGAATAAGTCCAGTTCTTTTCGTTTCTCCTGCTTCTCTTTTTCCTTTTGTTCCTCCCTTTGCGGGATTGTTTTTTTGCTCAGAAACTCTCGAAACAACGCTTTCATCTTTGCTACCTGCTCGCCTGTCTTTGCCAGGCAGACAGAAAGTGCGGCCAACATTTCATCTTCCTCTGTGATATCCACTCCGGCTGCTTCCACTGATCTTAGCAGATGTGCAAGTGCACTCTCGGAAACTGCAAATTTATGGTCTTGGAGAAAAACAGCAAATTCCGAAAGGAAATCAAGAATATCTTTTTGCATTGCATTCCTCCATTAGAACAGTTTTGCATTTTCCATAGTCTGACGGTCTTCCTTGTTTTTCGCAATCATACAGAGAGAAGCTTTAAGCGTTTCTTCCCCAAGTTCGTCACTATTCAACGTAGACAGATACTTTGCCCACTCACTCAGTTCTGAAATGGAAGGCTGCTGTTTTAACGGCAAAGCGCGAATCTGTTTTGCACAATTTGCTACCGATTCTGCAATTTTCGTGTCAATGCTTCTCTGCATTTGAAGGATTTCTTTCAACTCTTCGGCTGTTTTTTGCTTAATGTAAAGATAGTTGCAGCGACGTTTCAATGCCTGCGACAGATCTCTGTAGCGGTTAGATGTGAGAAATACGATTGGACGCATCTCTTCTGGACAGGTCACGGTACCATACTGCGGAATAGAAATGCTGAAATTCTCCAGCACTTCAAGCAGCGTGTATTCTATCTCCTCTGATGCTTTTTCCACTTCATCTAACAAGAGGACATAGCGTTTCTTTCCGCTAATTACCTTTAAGATTGGACGTTCAATTAAAAAATCACGTCCATAAAAATTGATTTTACCTGCTGCGTCCAGCGATTCCTGCAAGTCTTTTCCTGCAAGTGATTCCTTAATCGTTCCCTGGATCGCCTGAATCGTCAGTAGCTGTTTCTGGTAGTCATAGTCGTACAGAATCTTATCATAAGACAGACCATCGTAGAACTGAACACGCAGAAGCTCCAAATCAAGCATCTTCGCCGTAGCATAGGCAAGTGACGTTTTTCCAACGCCTGGATCACCTTCTACTAGAAGCGGAACCCCGTTTATCGCGCTCATTACAGCAAAATTAATGTACGAATTTGAGAGATACCCATTTTCTCTGAGTTTGTTTCCAATTTCTAACATTGCATTTCCCTCCACTCCATGTAATGTTGTATATTTACGTATATTATAGTATACATATAAATATAATTCAAGCCCTAAAATAAGATTTTGAGGAAATTTAAAATTTTCTGCATTATAATGCCGCTAATCCAAAGCTTCTTCAGCTTAGATTAACGGCATTTTTGGTTTTACTTATTGTCATTATGATTTTATATATTTTTTTCTTCTCGATACTTCATTACCGCATGCCAGTCATCACGTCCCAAAAAATGTGTACCTGAGCGAAGGAAAAATGAAATATTTCCTTCCTCATATAAGGTATCTGGCAATATTTCATCTGGGCAAATCAGTCCTTTCTGTCCTAATATTTCAAAAGCTGGACTGGCAGCAAGTCCACTTAGTACCTCAGAATGCGCATCTGCCCAGAGATCACGCGTAGCTCCTGTCAGGCAAACATAGCGAGGTGCAATAAGTGCAATTAAAAAATGCATGTCAAATGGCAAATCATTTGCATCACGATCATCACGAAACAAATTCGGGCAAAACCAGTAACGTGTATATTCACGTGACAGATCACGAAAACTTTCTGCCTGACTGCCACGGTAAAGACTTCCTGAATTTCCAGCCACAGCAAGAGAAAAACGCTCATCCATCGCAGCACACCATAGGGCTGTCAGCGCCAGACGTGAATGACCTATTACTGCAATGCGAGTATGATCAAGCTGTACTACAGTCTGTAAATAATCCATTATTTTGCTTGCTCCAAATGCCCAAACTGCAATCTTACCCCAACGATCTTTCTTAATCCAATCTTTTTCAAAGCGGCTTACACCTAAAAAGCTCTCCTTACTGTCATCTGGATCAATATCCTGATAGCAGACGTGCACAATTGCATATCCGTTATCTATTATTTCTTCTCCCAAGCCTCCAGCCACAAGTTCATTAAACTGCAGATGTAGAAATACAGGTATCTTTTCCTTTGAATGCCTGTGATGCCATTCCAATTGAAAGTGCCTCTCCGTGGAAAATCGTATGCATCATTATTATTTGCTAACCGAACTTTTATTGTTTTTTCAATTGCTTTTCCACCATATGCATCTTCATCCTCACCCACACATTCAAATGCAGATTTGATATTTTCTGGTGTTACTCCCATATATTCATGACACAATAACTTTTTAATTTCTTCCCGGCGAAGCTTCCAATCCGCGCAATTTGTTACCGCATCTCCATTCTCCAAGCGCATTAGCTCTGGAAGATGTCTATTTTCAATTTCTTTTTGTAGTCCATTCATTCTTCTTTTTCTTCCTTTCATTTTTATGTTTTATGATTTTAGTTTGTTTCAATTTTTATATAGCTGCCAGGACCGCCTGCTCCCATCGCCTTTGTGACAATAATCTTTTTGTTAATAGAATCCTTTAGCTCCGCCACATGTGAAATGATGCCAACCATACGATTTTTGTCTGCCAGATTTGCAAGTGCCTTTAATGCCTGCGAAAGTGCTGCCTCATCTAATGAGCCAAATCCCTCATCCACAAACATTGTATCAATCTGAATACCTCCTGCTCTTGACTGTATCTCATCTGAAAGACCAAGTGCAAGAGACAAAGCTGCCTGAAAGCTCTCGCCGCCTGAAAGTGTCCGTACACTTCGCTCACTTCCATTGTAATGATCGATAACATTTAAATCAAGTCCTGCTTTTTCTTTTTTATTTTCGGCATCCTCACGACGCTTTAACTCATACTGTCCCTGACTCATCGTCATTAAACGCACATTTGCACGGCGCAGTATTCGCTCGAAATAAGCCATCTGCACATATGTTTCAAGCTCAATTTTAGGCTTTCCTGTAACCTGACCGTTTGCTGTGTTTGAAAGTTCACGCACCCAAACATATTTTTTCTCTGTTTCCTGCATTACTGTCTGGTGTTTCTTAACGCCAAGAAGTACAGCACGATTCTTCTCATTCTCGGCAAACCAAGTCCGACATTCCTGTGAAGTTTTCTCTTTTTTAATCGACAATTCCTCCTGTTCTTTTTTTACCAGTTCTTCCTCTGGCATTGTACCGCCATTGTCTTCTAGTATCGAAAGAATCTGCTTTTTCCCCTCCTCTATGCTGTTTCTTAAGATTTGCTCATCTGCCTTCAGGCTGTGCATCTCTTTTTGTGCTGCCTGATATACCTGCTCAATTTGCTGCTGCTCGCTCTCAATTCGTTCCATTTGCTCTTGCAAACATAAACAAAGTTCTTGTGCGCTTTGGCCGTCCCACTGCGCATTCTGTGCCTGCAAATAATCATATTTTTGTCTCAGACTGTTTTCTCGTTCCTGATTTGTGGCTCGCTCCTCTGCAATTAAAATCTCTAGCTGCTGAAATGCCTCATCTGCTTTTTCTTTTTTTGTCTGTTCCTGCAAAAGTGCTTTTTGCAGCCGATCCTTATTTTCCGTCTCTGCCCTAAGCCTGTTTACCTGCTCTTTTTTATCCTCATACAATTTGGCAATTGCGAAATCACTTTCTACCTCTTTCTGAAGCTTTTCAATTTGAAGCTTTGTAATATCAAGCTTTCCTAGCATACCATCAAGGTTTGTCCTTTGCTCTTGCTCTTTTTGCAGCAAATTTTCTTTGCTTTTCTTAAGCTCATCTTCTTTTTCCTTTAATGATCTTGCATATGCAATATTCTTGCCTGCCTTAAAAAGCGCCTCCTTTGCCTGCTGCAATTGTTTCGTCAAAAATGTTTCCTTTTCTGTCTCATTTTTATCAGCTGCAATCTGATCAAGCGACTTTTTCATGCTCGCCGCCTTATCGGTCAGCACTGCATAATTTTCTTTTTCCTTTTGAAGCTGGCTGACAGCAAACTGCTGTTTTTCTTTAGCATTTACAAGTTCTGTTGTTAGGCAATGATACGTCGTGCTTTGTTGTTCTAAGCTTGTCTTTTGTGTCAAAAGCTGTTCTTTTTTTTGACATAGCTGTTTGAAGCTTTTCTTTAGTAATTCTTCTGCCTGATCACATGTCTTAATTGATTCAAATATTACTTCTTCACTCTTAAGCCATTTTGTAATTTCATCAAACATATTCTGACGCAGCTTTTGAAGCTGAGCGTAACTTGCTTGTGCCGCGGCACTTGCCTTTTCTGCTTTTCTTTGTGCTTCATCTGTTTTCTTTTGCATTTCATCAAGTTCTTCACGGCTCACTGTCTGTAAATTCTTTGCGGCCAGAACAGGATGATGCACAGAACCGCACACTGGACAAGGCTTGCCCTCTTCAAGTCCTTCGGCTAAAATTCCTGCCTGCGCATTCAGATAACATGTCCATGCCTGCTTCCACTCTGACTGGCAGCTTTCATATGACACTATATAAATTTTACACTTTTTTTGAAGCTCTGTATGTATACGCTCCTGCTCTTTTTCTTCTTTCAGCTGTTTTTCGAATTTAGTAAGTTCCTCAAGGCGATAGTCATTCTCCTTTATCTGTGCTTTTTTCTGTTCCAAAAGTACATCGCAGTCTTTAAGTTCTTCACAAAGCTGCTCTTTTTTCTGTATCATCTCATTAAGCTTATCAAGCTGCTCTTTTTGCTGAATGATTGACTGCTCCTTCTTTTTTTGACAGTCGCATGTACTTTTATACTCTGCATAGCTTGTCTGATACTGATCAAGCTGATGCTTTCTATCCTCTACCAGACTTTGACAGCGCTGTTCCTCTCTTCCTGCTTCAGACAGCTTTTCTATCTCAATTTCACAAGCCTTTATCTGTTCTTCTTGCTGTTTTCTCTGATCAAAGACAGACTGAATAGACTGCTTCAATTCACAAATTGTTTCTTCCGCTTCTAATTTTTGCTTTTGAATCTCTTCCCACTCATTTTTTTGCTTTTCAATCTGCTTCATTTGCAAAAGCGCCTGAGAATATGCCACCTCACAATCCTTTAATAGTTCTAGCTGACGATTCATTTCTTCTATATACTGTGTCTGCTTTTTTCTTTCCTCAGACTGTCTTAATTGCGTGTTTTCTTTCTCTTTAAGATCATTTTTTACTTGTATAAGCTGTTTTTCTTCT
>OGCZ01000742.1_pt1 | contig 12932 bp, 10 predicted proteins | sample 1570211 | NCBI WGS metagenome assembly OGCZ01 (sample SAMEA2582158, study PRJEB24529) | metagenome | biome: Human gut stool | place: China | collected 2011 | reverse complement strand
CCGCGGCTACGTGCTGCGCCGTCTGCTGCGCCGCGCCGCCCGCCATGGCCGTATGCTGGGCATCGACCATCCGTTCCTGACTGATCTGGTGGATACCGTTATCGTCTCCAGCGAGGTTGGTTACCCCGAACTGCGCGAGCATGAATCCTATATCAAGAAAGTTATTGGCACCGAGGAAGAGCGCTTCTATAAGACCATTGACTCCGGCATGAACATCCTGAACGGCATGATCCAGCACCTGCACGAGACCCACAAGAAGATCCTGTCCGGCTTGGATGTTTTCAAGCTGAACGATACCTTCGGCTTCCCGCTTGATCTGACCAAGGAGATCGCTGCCGAAGCCGGCCTTGGCATTGACGAAGCTGCTTTCCATGTCGAGATGACCCGCCAGCGTGAGCGCGCCCGTGCCGAGCGCCTGGCCAAGGATATCTCCGGCTGGAGCGAGGACCTGTTCGGTGAACTGAACGCTGAGCCGACCGAGTTTGACGGCTATGATGTGCTGAAAGAAACCGCCAAGGTTCTGGCCCTGTCTGACGGCGAAGAACTGAACGATGCGGTTTCCACCGACTATGAAGAGCGCGAGAATGTGCTGGTCGTTCTGGACCGTACCCCGTTCTATGCCGAGATGGGCGGCCAGGTTGCTGACCACGGCTACCTGACCAGCGGCACTGCAAACCTGAAAGTCAACCAGGTCAAAAAGACCCCCAAAGGCTTCTATGTTCACACCTGCACCCTGCTGGACGGCACCATCCGCGTAGGCGATACCGTAACCGCTGCTGTGGATGAACAGCGCCGCGCTTCCATCTGCCGCAACCACACCGCTACCCACCTGATGCAGAAAGCCCTGCGCGAAGTGCTGGGCGAGCATGTCCACCAGGCCGGCAGCTACCAGGATGACAAGATCACCCGCTTTGACTTTACCCATTTCAACGCCGTTACCCCCGAAGAACTGGTGGAAGTGGAAAAGCGCGTGAACGAAAAAATCTTTGCCTCTCTGCCTGTTACCATCCAGAACCTGCCCATTGAGGAAGCCAAAAAGATGGGCGCTATGGCTCTGTTTGGCGAAAAGTACGGCAAGGTTGTCCGCGTTGTGGATGCAGGCGGCTGGAGCGTTGAGTTCTGCGGCGGCACCCATGTCAAAAACACTGCCCAGATCGGCTGCTTCAAGATCCTGTCCGAAGCCAGCGTTGCCGCCGGTATCCGCCGCATTGAGGCCACCACCGGTTACGGCGTGCTGAACCTGCTGGACGACCGTACCGCTGAACTGGCCAACACCGCTGTTGCCCTGAAGGCCAACAACATGAAGGATGTTGCCGCCCGTGCCCAGGCTGTGACCGCTGAGCTGAAAGAGGCCAACAAGCAGCTGGAGATCGCCAAGGCAAAGCTGGCATCCAGCCAGATCGACGGCCTGTTCCAGAATGCTGTCGAGGTTGACGGCGTGCGCATTGTTACCGTTTATCTGAACGGCACCACCCCTGATACCCTGCGCAGCATGATGGATAAACTGCGTGATAAAGAGCCCAACGCAGTCGGCGCTTTGATCGGCACCGATGGCAGCAAGACCACCCTGGCTGTCGGCGTTGGCAAAAACGCCCTGGCCCGCGGTCTGAAGGCTGGTGCCCTGGTTAAGCAGATCGCTGCCATTGCAGGCGGCAACGGCGGCGGCAAGCCGGACTTCGCCATGGCCGGTATCCGCGATACTTCCAAGATCGACGATGCACTGAACGCTGTGGAAGGCATTGTGAAAGAAAACCTGGAAAAAGCAAACTGAGCGTGCTATAATACAACTGTACAATTTTGGGGTGCCGGGCCAACCGCCCCGCACCCTGGGAAAGGGGGCAAAACCGATGGATGACTGCCTGTTTTGCAAAATCGCAGCGGGCCAGATCCCGTCCAATAAGCTGTATGAGGATGACACTCTGCTGGCATTTTATGATATTGACCCGCAGGCACCGGTGCATTTTCTGGTGATCCCCAAGCAGCATATTGAATCTGCGGCAAAGCTTACCGAAGCGGACGCTGCACTGCTGGGCCATATTTACGCTACCATCGCCAACCTGTGCAAGCAGCTTGGCGTGGACGAAAGCGGCTACCGCGTTGTGACCAACGTTGGCGCCGATGGCGGCCAGAGCGTGAAGCACCTGCACTTCCATGTGCTGGCAAAGCGCAGCCTTGCATGGCCTCCGGGCTGATGCAGGCTCCTTTGCGCCGAAATGTGAAAAGAGGTTGTTTACTATGGCAAAAACCTATACCCTGCATGTGGCAGGCCTGACCCGTGAATTGCCCATCTGCAAAATCAATGACCATCTGGACATTGCCGCATTCATCATGTTCAGCGATGTTGAGCTGACCATTGCCTGCGCCAAGGCCCTGCTGGAAAAGTGCCCGGATTTTGATGTCATCCTGACTGCCGAGGCTAAGGGCATCCCCCTGGCATACGAAATGTCCCGCCAGAGCGGCAAGCAGTGGATCCCCGCCCGCAAGGGTGTCAAGGGGTACATGGCGGATCCGGTCATCGTGGAGGATCAGTCCATCACCACCGCCGGCAAGCAGACCCTGGTCATTGACAAAAAAGACCTTGACTATATGAACGGCAAGCGCATCCTGGTTGTGGATGACGTGATTTCCACCGGCGGCAGCCTGCATGCGCTGGATGCACTGGCAGCCCGCAGCTCCGGCACCATTGTGGCCCAGGCAGCTGTTCTGGCGGAAGGCGATGCAGCCGAGCGCAAGGATATCATCTTCCTTGAACCGCTGCCCCTGTTTGCCCACTAAAAACTCATGACTCGTAAGCTGGCTGGCTTTGGTCTTGCCTTCGCATTGGCAGAGCTGGCCGCGGCGTACCTGCCGCCGTTGGCCTCGCTGCTGACGGCGGCACTTTTTATATCGCTGTTCCTCTTTGCTGCCTTTACCCAGCGCCGGGCGGCCCGCTTTGCGCTGCCCGCCGTGGCAGGGCTGCTGGCTGGCCTGGTGTGGAGCGCTGCCTACCAGCTGGCCGTGGTAAAACCGGCCCAAAGCCTGGCAGGGCAAACCTATGCCTGTACCGCCATTGTGCAGCCGGACGCCGAAACCTCCTGGCAGCCGGGCAATGTGCGGGCAACGCTGCTTATCACCCGGCTGGATAGCCGCAAAACCTCGCTTAAAGTATACTGCACAGACCTGCCGTATTCCGAAGCAGGGGATATCATTACAGGGCAGTTCCAACTGCAGCCCCTGCGGGCGGACTCTTACCGCATGTCCCGCTATGCCAAGGGTACTTGGCTTGGGGCATCCTATCAGGCGGATTATATCTGGCAGGGAACCTCGGATGCGCTGCCGTACCGGCTGTACCACCTGCGGCAGGCGTTTGCCAAACGGTTAACCACCTACTTGCCACAAAATCTTGCCGGGGTGGAAGCTGCCATGCTGCTGGGCGAGAAAAGCGAACTGACGGACGAATGGAGTGATACCTTCCGCACGGCGGGCATTGCCCACCTGCTGGCGGTTTCCGGCCTGCATGTGGCGTTACTGTGCGGCCTGTTTGCCATGGGGCAGGGGCGGCGCAGCCGGTTCTCGGTTCCGCGGGTCCTGCTGCAAATCACGGTTCTGCTGCTCTATATGGGGCTGACCGGGCTGCCGTTCTCGGTGTTCCGTGCGGGCGTTATGTTCCTCATCATGCTGGTGGGCAGCCTTTTGCTCCAGCCGCCGGATTCCCTTACCGCGCTGGCGTTGGCTGCCATCATCATTGGGGTGCAGCAGCCTTTTGCCCCGTGTGATATCGGCTTCCAGCTTTCCGTCTGCGGGGTATTGGGCGTGCTGGCAGCTTCGGCGCTGGCCAAACGGCAAACACAGTTTGCGCAGGTGCGCTATGCGGCCCGCCATAACCAAAGGCGGCAAACCGCCCTGCCGCTGCCCCTTGCCATCGTGCTCCGCGCGGTGGATGCGGTGCAGACTGCGCTACTGGCCACTTTGGCAACCTTACCGGTCTTGCTGCTGCACGGCATGGCAGCCAGCGGTGCCGCAGTGCCCGCCAACCTGTTGGTGGTGTGGTTGCTTGGCCCGGCGCTGCGGCTGGGGATCCTGGCGCTGGTGCTTTCCTTTGTGCCGGTGCTGGACACGCTGTTCCACGGGGCAAGCCTGCTGCTTGGCATTGTGCTGCGCCTGATGACCACCCTGGCCGCCTGGTGCGCGGCTCTTCCGGTGGCCCACATTGCCCTGCCGGTGCGGTATACTTTGTGGGTGCTGGCTGTTTTTGCTGTGCTGGCGGCGCTCTTCTGGCGCACCCGGCAGCTGCGCCGCTTTGTGCCCGTTGGCTTTGTGTGCGCAGTGGCAGCCGTTATGTTGGGCGGCACCATGCAGCGCGATGTGGTACGCCTGGCCATGGTGGGCACCGCGGGCAATGGCTGCGTGGTGGCGGTGCAGAATAACCGCGCCGTGGTGCTCTACCGCGGCAGCGCCGCCAATGGCCGTGCGGTGCAGCAGTACCTGACCCAGAACGGCGCGCCGGAACTTGCCGCGGTGATCGACCTGCGCACCGAACCCGGCGAAATGCCTTTGCAGGCCGCGCAGCTGCTGACCATTGCCGACCTGCCGCAGGGCCTGACCCATCTGCAGCTGCTGGATACCGTGGAAGTTGATTTGCTGCACACCAACGCCGCAGCCCTTGCGGTGCTGGATGTCGGCGGCTGGCACGCCGCGGCCAGTGCGGGCAAGCTGATCCTGGCCGATCCGGTGGCAGTGGATCTGTACTGCGCGGGTGGCAGCTGCCCGGAAGCCATTCAGGCAAAGGCAATTTTGTGCAACCAGCAAACACCCAAATGGCTGTCTAAAGCGGGGGATACCCCTGTTTATTACGATGCCGAAACCCCGATTGCCGTGGTGCGCCCCGGCAAAAGTGTTGTGTATGAGGAGGTGCAGCCCCTTGCTGTACAGTGAAACCGAACTGAAAAAACGTCTCAAGTCCGGCTGCCCGGTGTTTTACTTTTATGCCAGTGATGAAGCTCTGGTGCGCAGCGCCGCCGCCAAAGCCGAAAAGTTTTTGAGCGAAGAAGCCCCCGATACCACCACGCTGGATGGCCCCACCCCCAGTGTGGAGGATATTGTGCTGGCGGCGGGCACCATCTCGTTCTTTGGCGGCCGCCGGCTGGTTATGCTGCCGCTCATTCGTCCGTCTGCCTATTCGGATAAAGATTTGCAGGAGCTCTGCGATACCCTTTCCGATACCGAGAACGCCGTCTTTGTGCTGACCAGCCTGCTGGAAGAAAAATACGGCAAAATCAAGCCTGGCAAGCGGGAGCAAAAGCTCATCGCCGCATGCGAAAAACTGGGCTACTGTGTACAGATCGCTAAACCCGGCCGCACCGCCTTGCAGGAGATGGCCCGCACCTGGGCAGGGGAGTATCACACCACCTTTGCCCCCGGTGCCGAAGCCGCCCTGCTGGACCGCTGCGGCGACGACCAGTTTTTGCTGCAAAATGAGATCGCCAAGCTGGCAGCGCTCAGTGACTATACCACCATCACTACCCAAATGATTCAGCAGCTTGGCACCGTCACGCTGGACGCTGATACCTTTGATATGGTCAAGCTGGTGGCGGCGGGCAACACCCGCCAGGCTCTGGCCAAACTGCAAACCCTGCTGGAACTGCAAAACGAGCCGATCCTTATTACCGGCGCGCTGATCGGCAACTATCTGGATATTTACCGGGCTTTTTTGGCTAAAAAGAGCCGCCGCCCGCTGGCGGACCTGGCCAAGGATTTTAAGTATACCGGCAAATGGAACTACCGCCTTGGCAACGCGGATCAGACTGCCGCCCGCTTTCAGCGCAGCCAGATCGAAGAAAGCCTGCGCATCCTGCAAAAGCTGGACCTGGATTTGAAAGGCAGCCGCCTGGATGCCCCGCTGCTGATGCAAAAAGCCATCTGCGAACTTTCGCTGGCAAGGAGCCGTGCATGAACCAGAATAAATTGAACCTGACCCAGGCCCTTGTGGTGGAAGGCAAATACGATGCCGCCCGCCTGGCCAACCTTGTGGATGCCACCATCCTGACAACAGACGGTTTTGCTATCTTTAAGGATAAAACCATGCAGGCGCTCTTCAAACGCATTGCCGCCGCCCAGGGCATGATTTTGCTGACGGACTCCGACGCCGCAGGCTTTAAGATACGCCACTACATCACCGGCCTTGTGGGGCCGCAAAACGTGCTGCAGGCCTATATTCCCGCCGTGCCCGGTAAGGAACCCCGCAAACCGGAACCCGGCAAGGAGGGCCTGCTTGGCGTGGAAGGTGTGGACGATGCCCTGATTCTGCAGGGGCTGCATACCGCCCTGGCCGCGGCCCCCCTGCAGGCCCAGCAGCAGAACACGGACCCCATTACCTATACCGATCTGTATGAGTGGGGCTTAAGCGGCAGCGCCAACGCCAGCGAGCGGCGGCGCACGTTCCTGCGCATTCTGGGCCTGCCGCCGCGGCTGAGCAAAAAAGAGATCATTCAGGTACTCAATACGCTGTATACCCGCGACGCATTGCAGGCGCAGCTGGAGGCGATGAAGTAACGGAATTATTGCAAAGTAGAAGGGAAAAACTATCGGATGGAAAACATCAGGGAAAGAATCGTATCCTGCGCGGGCCGCGTATGGTTCTGCGCAAAAGAGCTGTTGAAATGGCTGGTACTGGCCATGATTACCGGCGTGCCCTGCGGTATCATTGGTGCGGCGTTTGATCTGGCTGTGGAGCATGTAACCGAACTGCGGACCGAACACACCGCCATCCTGTTTTTGCTGCCGGTCATCGGCCTTGTCATCGTGGCATTTTATAAAGCGGCAAAGCTGGAGGGCGTTTCGACCGATGATATGATCGACTGCGTCAAGGATGGCAAGCCCATCCGGTTCTGGCTGCTGCCGGTCATGTTTATCAGCACGGTGCTCACCCACCTGGGCGGCGGCAGTGCCGGGCGCGAGGGCGCTGCTTTGCAGATGGGCGGCACCATCGGCTGGTGGGCCGGCGGCGTGCTGCACCTGAATGAGCACGAGCGCCGCATGGCCGCGTTCTTTTCCGCTTTGTTCAGCACCCCGCTTGCCGCAACCTTTTTTGCCATGACGATTGTCAACGTGGGCGTTGTGTTCTATGCGGCGTATATCCCATGCTTTACGGCGGCAATCATTGCCTATGGCGTTGCTCAGCTTATCGGCGTTACCCCTACGCGCTTTGCGGTGGAAGCCCCGGCGTTTGAACCTGCCATGGTCGTGCGGGTCGTGCTGCTGGCGCTGGCCTGCGCGGTGGTGGTGCATCTGTTCTGCTTTGTGCTGCACAGCGCTGCGCACGGCCTGCCCAAGCTGCTGCCCAACCCGTGGGTGCGGGCCTTGTTGGGCGGCTGTGTGGTGGTGGTGTTCACCCTGCTGTATGGCAGCATGCGCTATAACGGCGCGGGCGTGAACATCATCGCCGCTGCGGTGGAACAGGGCCAGGCTCTGCCGTGGGACTGGATCGTCAAGATCCTGCTCACCGCCCTTACCCTCAGCTCTGGCTTTAAGGGTGGTGAGGTCGTGCCCAGCTTTTTTGTGGGGGCAACCTTTGGCTGTGTGGCCGCGCCGCTGCTGGGCATCCCGGCGGGCTTTGGCGCAGCCCTTGGTTTGGCTGGCGTGTTCTGCGGTGCCAGCAACTGCGTGGTGGCATCACTGGTGCTGGCAATCGAGCTGTTCGGTGCGCAGGGGCTTTGGTACTTTGCCATCGTGTGCGGCATTACCTATGCGCTTTCCGGCTATGCCGGGCTTTACCACAGCCAGCTGTTCCTGACGGATAAGCTGGAACCGGAATACCGCATCATTCGTGGCCACAACCATCATTAAAACCGTATAACCGCAGCCCGCAGCAGGGGGGAGCCTGCCGCGGGCTGCGGCTTTTATCATTCAACTGCCATAATAAGCGGGCACATCGCCATCCAACAAAAAGCTGGCCAACGGCACCCGTATTTCCACCTGGGTCAGCGCGGCGCGGCCGTTCAGGATAACATTCACTGTGGTTTCCAGCACAAGGTCCGCCGTAAATCGGGTGCGGTTGATGGCGGCGGGCTCCATGGTTTCTTCCATGCGCCCCTCCACATACCCGTCCGGGTTCAGGTGCACCGTCCAGCCCGGCCCCATTTCCAACAGGAAAATGCTGCCGGATAAGCTGCCTAAGGAAATGCTGATGTCATTTTTCGGCATGGTATTCAATGCCTGCTGGGCGGTTTGCACCAGGGCTGCCCGCGCGGTGTTGATCCGTTCGCTGTCCCCCAGCAGGCAGCCACCGTTCAGCGTGTACAGCCCGGCATACCGCTGCGGGTTGGCGGAAAGCTCATCATAGACCGCTGTGTTCAGGCACTGCACCACAAGGCTGCGGCATTCGTGCTGGGCAACTTCCCGCATGGCGGGCCACATGGCATCTTCAATGCAGTCGGCCAGGTGCCAGCAAAGGCAGAAAACTGCCGCTGCCAATGCCAGCCGCCGCCAAAGCGCGGCATGGCGGCTGCGGTGCCCGGCACTGCGGCACTTGCGCATGGGGCATCACCTCCCGCCGCTTTATTTTCCGCGCAGCCCATGCTATGCCCGGCAAAGCAAAAAAGTGAGCCAACCCCCAAAAATTTTCAAAAAATCAGTTGACAAATACCCAACACCCTGTTATAATAACACCTGTCGCCGGTTGAAAAGCCAACCACGGCAAAGCATCTGGGGGTTTAGCTCAGCTGGGAGAGCGCTTGCATGGCATGCAAGAGGTCACCGGTTCGATCCCGGTAATCTCCACCAGAACGAAAGCGCTTGGCAATTTTGCCGGGCGCTTTTCGTTTTATATCGCGTCCAAGCCGCCCACAGGCAGGGCGGCCTTTTCTATATCTGCCCGCAGCCGGGCATACTAAAGTGCATTGAAAAAGCAAACCAAACTCGGAAGAGCAAGCCGAATAACCGCGCAAACGGAGGAAATACTACCATGGAACTGGAGCAGGCCCGCAAACGTGCAGCAGAACTGCGCGCTGTGATTGAAAAGAATAACCGTCTGTATTATGACCAGGACGCCCCGGAACTGGAAGATTACGAGTATGACCAGCTGACCCGCGAGCTGAAAACCATCGAAGCCCAATTCCCGCAGCTTGTCACGCCGGACAGCCCCACCCAGCATGTGGGCGGTACCCCCAGCGGCAAGTTCAGCAAGGTGACCCATGCTGTTAAAATGGAAAGCCTGCAGGATGCTTTCTCGCTGGATGAACTGCGCGAGTTTGACCAGCGCGTGCGGGAAGCAGGCGTTACGCCGGAATATGTGGTAGAAATCAAAATCGACGGCCTTTCTGTCAGCCTGGAATACCGCAACGGCCGCCTGACCCGCGGCTCCACCCGCGGCGATGGCCTGGTGGGGGAGGACGTGACCGAAAACCTTGCTACCATCAAGTCTATCCCCAAAGAAATCCCCAATGCCCCCGATTTTCTGGAAGTGCGCGGCGAAGTCTATATGCCGCATGAAGCGTTTTTTGCCCTGAAGGAGCAGCAGGAGCTGGAGGATAAAACTCCGTTCAAGAACCCCCGCAACGCGGCGGCTGGCTCTCTGCGGCAGAAAGATGCCAAGATCACGGCAGCCCGCGGGCTTTCTATCTTTGTGTTCAACCTGCAGCAGGTGGAGGGCAAAACCTTTACCACCCACAGCGAAACGCTGGATTATATCAAGTCCCTCGGCTTCCCGGTATCCCCGCGCTATAACGTATATACCAACATTGAGGATGCCATTGCCGAGATCCAGCGCATTGGCGAAGCCCGCGGCACCCTTGATTTTGATATGGACGGCGCTGTTATCAAGGTCAACGATCTTACTGCGCGTCAGGCCCTTGGCAGCACCAACAAGTTCCCGCGCTGGGCTATTGCCTTCAAGTATCCGCCGGAAGTCAAGGAAAGCACCGTCCGTGATATCGAAGTCACTGTTGGCCGCACCGGCGTGCTGACTCCCACCGCGGTGTTTGACCCCATTTTTCTGGCGGGTACCAGCGTTTCCCGCGCTAACCTGCACAATGAGGATATCATCGAAGCGATGGACGTCCGTATTGGCGATACCATCCAGGTGCGCAAAGCGGGGGATATCATCCCGGAAGTCATCGGTGTGGCGCGCCACGGCGAAAACTCAGTGCCGTACCATATGCCGCGGGTCTGCCCGTCCTGCGGGGCACCGGTGGTACACCTGCAGGATGAAGCCGCCCTGCGGTGCGTCAACCCGGAATGCCCGGCCCAGAGCCTGCGCAACCTCATCCATTTTGCCTCCCGCACTGCCATGGCCATTGACGGCCTGGGCGAAGCAATCGCCCAGCAGCTGATAGACCGCCAGCTGGTGCACTCAGTAGCAGACCTGTACGACCTGACCAAAGATCAGCTGCTGACGCTGGATAAATTCAAAGCCAAGAGCGCTGAGAACCTGCTCAAAGCCATTACTTCCTCTAAGCAGAACAATCTGGATAAACTGGTGTTCGGTCTTGGTATCCGCAATATTGGCGATAAAGCCGCCGCCCTGCTGGCTGAGCATTTTGGCAGTATGGACGCCCTGAGAAACGCCGCAGCGGAGGACATCAGCAGCATTGATGGCTTCGGCGGCGTGATGGCGCAGAGCGTGGTGGAGTTCTTTGCCAAAGACGGTACTGCGGATTTGCTGCACCGCCTGGCCGATGCGGGTGTAAATATGCAGTGGCACGGCGAAAAGAAGGGAACGGCCCTTGCCGGAATGACGATCGTTGTGACCGGCACACTGCCCACCCTTTCCCGTCAGGAAGCCGAGGCCATGATCGTGCAGAACGGCGGCAAGGCCAGCGGCTCTGTTTCCAAAAAAACAGCCTATGTTCTGGCCGGTGCCGCGGCAGGCTCCAAGCTGACCAAAGCCCAAACGCTCGGCATCCCCGTGATTGACGAAGCCGAGTTCCTGCGCATGGTAGCCCCCGCCCCGGCAGAACAGCCGGAACTGGAAGAAGAAACCTGATAAATCAATAAGCGATAAGCAAGAAAACTCCCTCGACAAGCAGTCCCGCATTACCGCGTGGAACGCTGCCGGGGGAGCTATTTTATATTTATCAATATCTGCCATCATCCCGCCGCGGAGAAACTTTGAAATCTGCTATGAACATTGCAACCAATTTGTAGGGAACGATGCTTGCATCGTTCTGCAAACGGGCTGCACCCAACATTCTACCCACCATACGGCAAATAACCTTTCCCATAGGCCATAATGGTCATCATTACCTCCATAAGCGACAAAAAGAAAAGCACCGTACCTGAACCAGATACGGTGCTTTTTGGTGGAGATTACCGGGATCGAACCGGTGACCTCTTGCATGCCATGCAAGCGCTCTCCCAGCTGAGCTAAACCCCCAGATGTTTGTCCTCGTGCCTGACGACGTGTGTAATTATACCAGCCGGAGGGGCGCTTGTCAACAGGTTTTTGAAAATTTTTTGCAGCAAAAGATCCCCGCAGGGCGTGTGCCCGGCGGGGATCGAAAAGCGGGAAAGTGCTCTTTTTTGAAAAACTACGCCTTAGCGTGCCTGACGGTCAAAGATCTGCGGGGCCACGCGGCACAGCAGCACGGCAGCCACCATGGTGAGCAGGGTTTCGGGCAGCATATAACTGCCGTTGTAGGTCAGGCTGTAAGTCCATGCGGCCAGACCATCATTCAGGTTGCCCCACACCAGCACGCCGGACAAAAAGCTGCACATAAAGCGCAGGAAACCGGCGGCAAAGGTGCCCACGGCTACGCCCACGGTGCGGTTCTTGAAGGGGCGGGCGAACAGCTCGGCCAGACCCAGTGCCATAAAGGCCAGCACATAGTCCAGCAGCACCTCACCGAGGAAGTAGAGGAAGGTGGAAGCGGGAGGAGGGTAGAAGCCCATGATCATTTGCAGGCAGGAGTTCACGAAACCGGTGAACAGGCCCCACTTTGCGCCGTGGCGGAAGGACACCAGCACAAAGGGCAGCATGCTCAGCAGGGTAATGCTGCCGCCGTTGGGCATGGTGAAGAACTTGATGTTGGAAAGCACCGTGCCAATAGCGATCATCAGGGCGCATTCCACCAGAATACGGGTCTTGGAATAGGTTTTGGACATGATGAAAAGATTCCTCTCTCATAGTAGTACACAAAAACAAAATGCGCCTGCTGGCAGCAGACGCATGGAGGTTTGTTGAACGTACCGGACAGTTCCGCAAACTCCCTACGCCGGCATTGCCCGAATCAGGTAAAGGGTACTCCGCGCGATGCGGATCTCAGCCTTACGGCACCCCTGTTTTTATGTCCGCCCACAGTATACGCGCCGGGGGACAAAATGTCAAGCCCGCAGACATATTCCGCCCCGGCGGCGCGTATGTTATACCATTGCAAAGCTGGAACGCAGGGAGGCGGGATATGAAAGCCGATCCGGAACAGCGCGCCGTGCAGCTGGGCGAGTACATTGCCGCCCACAACGCCACGGTGCGGGCAGCGGCGGCTGCGTTCGGGTGCAGCAAGTCCACCGTGCACAAGGACGTTGCCGTGCGGCTGCGCAGCATCAGCCCTGCGCTGTACGGGCAGGTGCGTGCCGTGCTGGCGCGCAACAAGGCCGAGCGTCACCTGCGGGGCGGGGCTGCCACCCGGCGCAGATACAGCCGCCGCTAAACCCCAAAAAGACCGCTGCATTGTGCAGCGGTCTTTTTTGAGCCACTTTTTCATGGAGGGCGCAGCGAAAAGCGGCTGCTTTTATCCCCCGGTGTGGAACTGCTGCAATGCGCCTTTTTCCAGCCGGCTTACCTGTGCCTGACTGATGCCGATCTCCTGCGCCACCTCCATCTGGGTCTTACCGCGCAGATACCGCAGCTCCATAATGCGCTTTTCCCGGGGCGTAAGGGCGGCTACCGTGTCCCGGAACTGCAAGCCGCTGATCCAGCTTTCCTCGCTGTCCGGGTCGCGCACCTGATCGATGACATA
>OGCZ01000725.1_pt1 | contig 13133 bp, 13 predicted proteins | sample 1570211 | NCBI WGS metagenome assembly OGCZ01 (sample SAMEA2582158, study PRJEB24529) | metagenome | biome: Human gut stool | place: China | collected 2011 | reverse complement strand
ATAGTCATTTTGAACCTGCTCCGAAATCGTCATGCCTCGCACGCCTCCCGGAGAGCAGGCAGCAGCTCATCCAGCCGCCCGTCCAGTCCGAAGGACTTCTCTTTGATATTGTCCGCAATGTAGATCTCACCCAGATTGATGGTCACATAAGTGGCGTTTGGCTCGCTGGCCACCAGGCGCATCATCGGAGCCTTGATCAGCTGATTGCGCCAGCCAATGCCCAGCTCCAGAACCACCAGTTTCTTTCCGTGGTAGGTTTTCAGAAAGTTTTGAAACCGTGTCTGGGCAGCGGTATCCGGAATCATTCTCTGACCCGCGCCCATGTGGATGTCCATGGGACCTCCGCACTTGGGACAGCGCGGCACCAACTCTGTAGGCACATGGCCGCCCTGTTCGGCAGCGGATAATTTTTCGGCCACCTCTAAACTTGAATAGAGGGTGTCGTGGCAGGGGCGGGCACACTGCATCGTAAACCAGTTGCCCTCGATCTCATAGATTTTCGTCGGATCGAAGCCACACAGTTCAAAGTGACCTTCTCCGTTTGATGTGACGACAAAGTAATCTTTCTCTCCCACAATGGCCTTCAAATCGTTCATCACCGGCGTAGGCTGGTACTGCCCGCAGTAATGATGGATGAGCCGGGCCCAGAAGGCCCATTTTTCCTCCTCGCTGGGCCATCCAGCCATCATGCCCTGCAAAATGCACCCAAGACCATACTTTTGTTTAAAGTTCCCAAACAGTCTTTCAAAGGCTGCATTGTCCGCAAACAAATGCAGTCCTTCGGTGATGGACAGTCCGTTACTGGCCCCGATCAAGATAGCATCCGCTTCTTTGAATTTTTTCGCAATAGAGTTCCAATCAATCATATTCGTTCGCCCCTTTCTATTTTATGTTTGCTGCGATGGATCGCTCCTGCCGGAGGTCAGCTAGAGTTTCCGCCAAATCTCCTTGCAAATACAGGCTGCGTCCCCGCAGATGCTCTGGCCTATGAGATGCCTCTCGATTAAGACATGCATAAAAGACGTTTTCGTTTTTGGCAGTAAGTTCCCAGAATGGTAGTTTGATGATACTGGGCGTCATCTCACCCACGCCAAGTTCCAACAGCAGGACTTTTTTGTCGGTCTGATCCATTATCCAGCGTCGCAGGAATCTATAGTAGCGGTGCAGGTTATCCTGCCATAAGGTTCCCTCCAGGAAGGTATCGTCTCGTACCCAGGGCACCAGCACCCGCCCGCAATCCAGGCAACGAGGAACAGCCTCCTCCGGCAGGCGAACGCCTACCAAGTAACCCGTCAGTTTCTTCACTAGTTCGCTGTTTTCCCAAATATCATCCAGGCAGGGCTGGCTACATTGGCAGTAGCTAAAGTCTCCCTGGAAGGCGCAAATTTGTTTCTTGGGAAATACCCGAAAAAACTGCTGATCCACATTAGTGGTCAGCACAAAGACAGATTTATCTGCAACAAGCGCTTGCAGGTCTAGATAGGGCTTCCCAGTAGGGGCTTCCCACATGAAGCGGATATATTGACTGTAATACCCCCACTGTTCTCCATAGCTGGAAAAGCAATGGTAGAATCCAGCCAGCGGAGAGGTAAAGCCATACTGTTCGCGAAAGGGAGCCAATGCCTCCGAAAGTGCCGGGGACCAATGGTAGTGGTCGTATCCAGCCGCGCTTGACAGGCCGGAGCCGCCTCCGATCACAACAGCATCTGCTTGATCAATACGCTCGGCAAGTTCCTGAAGCGTCGCTTGGTTTGCAACCCTCATCGATCGTTATCTCCGCTGTCCATGGTATCCCGTGCATCCCGTAGCACTTGAGCAATGTCGGCCACAATGGTCATGCCCTTGTCCTCCAACTGCTTGGGCAGGAAGTCATACTTGTTGTTGACAGCAATATACCGAGTATGTGGAAAGCTGAGGGTCATGTTCCAGAAAGGTTCTTGGATAAACATGGGAGTCATTCGACCAACGCCCAGCTCCAGGAACAGAATTTTGCTGTCTTTGTGTTCCAGCACATAGCGAGAAATTTTTTCGTACTGTTCTTCGTATTTCTTTCCTTGCAGGAAATTCCCATATCCTCGCACCCAAGGGAATGCCTCGCCGCCGCAGTGGGGGCACCGGGGAATGAGATCCGTGGGAATCTTCGTGCCATCCCCCATAGCGGCCACCATATCAGCCACTGGCTTTACCGCATCCCAGGTGTCATCGGTACAGCTAGCGGCACACTGGAAGAACCGGTGATCTCCCTGGATTTCCGCCACCTTCTCCTCCGGGTAGAGTTTGACAAACTGGGTATCCTGGTTCGTGGTGAGGATGAAGAAGTCCTTGCCTTTCAGCAAAGCGTCTAAATCCAAATAGGAATGACGCACAGGTGCGGTCTGGGTGGTGTGAAGGAATGTGGCGAGATACCCCCAATACTCTTCCCTTGTCTTCCAGGGGTGCATCATCCCTGCAAAAGCACCTTTGAAGTGGTACTTCTCGGCAAAAGGGCGGAAGTATTTGCGGTAGGAGTCGTTGTCCTCGTAGTAAAAATCTCCGCCACCGGCAGCGGACAGGCCGGAGGCCCCGCCCACTACCACACAGTCAGCTTCCTTTACCTCCTGTACCAAACGATGGATCTGTTCGCTATACGGCAGCGGCTTTTTGTCAGTCAGCTGATAAGGCGTACCGCCGGAAGCATAGATATGATAGTGCCTGGAATAATTCATCTGGGTCTGCATGACCAGATCATCATAGAAGTTCATTTTTACCATTCCTTTCAAGTGGGTGTTATTTTTATTCTTACTTCAAAACATTTTAGCATCCTCTTGCGCTGCTGTCAATATGTTGTTATAATAAAAATAACATCAAAGTAAAAAAGGAGATCAGACAATGAAATATCCCACCCGCCTTAGCGATGCTGTTCATATTCTGGCTTTTATCGCTCTGTACCCAGACTGCGACCTGACCAGTAACAAGCTGGCAGAGAGCATTCAGACGAATCCTGCCTATGTGCGCCAGCTCATGTCCGCCCTGCGGAAGGGTGGACTGCTGGTCAGCGTGAAGGGACATCCCCGACCTGCTCTGGCTCGTGAGCCGGAGAAAATCACTCTGCTGGATGCCTATCGGGCAGTAGAGGGCAACAAGCCACTGCTCCATCAGGACATCCACACCAACCCCGCTTGTGGCGTGGGCGTGAACATTCAACTGGCACTGCGTGATTTTTACCTTGACATCCAGAATACAGCGGAAAAACGGATGCAAGAGATTACGCTGAAAGATGTGCTGGAACAATATCACATGAAATTAGAAGGGATTCACACATGAATGAACAATCGGAACAAGATCTGTACGCCCTTGGCATAGAAGATTTCAACCAACTGTTGGAAAAGCTGATTACATAATAATAGACAATGGGCCAGCCAAATCTAAATGGTCGGCCCTAAATAAATTAAAGAGGAAACCAATATGAAACTTGGCATTATTCGTTGTATGCAGACAGAGGATTACCTGTCCTTTTGCTAAGCGTATACGGGAGCTGGTGCAAAAAGAGGTAGGCGATGGTATCCGTATCTTGGATTACACCCATGACGCTGGTCCTGAACCAGAAACCTCTCAGAAGTAAAGTTTCTTTTCCCTCCGGCCTATGGTAAGATAGACTTCAAGGAGGAGTGCTAAATGATTCAGAACCACTTACTCCACGACCACGGACAAACTATCGAGCAGGAACTAGAACATATGCCCAGCGTAGAAAACTTTCAAACCGTAGCTGATATTTTCAAGCAGCTGGGGGATGGCAGCCGTATTCGCATTTTTTGGTTGCTTTGCCACTGTGAGGAATGTGCTATCAGTCTTTCGGCCATGGTAGATATGATCAGACCCTAAATTTCCATCACATGATTGAGTGGCTTGTAAAAATCGCCTGTCCGGCGCAAATAGAAACACAGAAAGGAATGCCATGAAAAAAGAAGAATCCAAAGTTATCGCTCAAAAACTCCAAAAAATTCCAAACGACACTCTCGCCTTGAAGCATTGCCGGGCTGGTGGGACGGGTAGCACACTCTTTGGAAAACAGTTTCGAACGGTTACCGCTGGAAAAGGGTGTATGGAGGCATATGAAACTTTTCCCGGAATAGAGGTATCTTTCAATGTTTTTCTTGCTTCAGAGGTCAAGTTTCAGCATGATGCTTCGGATTCTGTTTTAGAAATTTACTATTGTCGCAGTGGTCGCGTGGGTTGGAATATGCAAGGCGGTACTGCCGTCTATTTAGGTGCAGGTGATGTGACTGCGCACAGTATGGCCTGCTGCGCGAATTCCGCCATGATGTTTCCCCTAGGATATTCAGAGGGGATTTCCATTTCCGTGGATCTGAAACAGCTCTCTTCCATTTGCCCGGAAGTTTTAAAGAATGCCGGTGTGGAGGCAGACCAGTTACGGGATCGATTTTGCTCCGGAAAGCCATCCGCAATCCCGTCCTGTTCCGATTTAGAGCATATTTTTGCCCCACTCTTTTCTGCTCCTGTGTCCGTTCGAATTTCCCTCTTGAAATTGAAGGTGCTGGAAATTCTGATTTATTTGAGCAACATGAAATCGGAGCATAAAGAATTGACTCAATACTTCTCCCAGCAAACCGAATTGATAAAAGAAATTCATAAACAGTTGACAGAGCAATTGGATCAACGATTTACGATTGCAGAACTTTCCAAACAGTATTTGATAAATACCTCTACTCTAAAGGAGATATTCAAGGCAGTCTACGGCCAGCCTATCGCCACCTATATGAAGGAATTTCGAGTGCGTCAGGCTATGAAATTATTACGGGAAACAAATGACACTATCGCGGATATTGCTTCCCAGGTAGGCTACCAAACCCAGGGAAAGTTTTCAAGCGCTTTTCAGTCTATAGTCAAAATGTCACCCAGAGAATACAGAAAAATCCAGGGTATACAGAAATAATTCAAGCAAAGTTCAGGAGACTATAAAAATGACAAAGGACAAATATTTAACAACAGTCATAAAAACAACTATCATTTTGTTCAAACAAACTCGATGCTCCATTTCCCCTGTTCTCCCAACTACCAATTCTCGTATTCTTCTTGTCGCTTCACTTATTCTGCATTCAAAATATTATGCAGGACTTTTCTTACCTTTTTCATATCTATCGGCTTTGATATATGTCCATTCATTCCCAAATCCAATGCAAGTTTGCGATCTTCTGCAAATACATTTGCAGTCATCGCAACAATTGGAATTTGAGCTTTCTTATCATTTTCCATCTGCCTTATTTTTACAGTTGCTTCATAGCCATTTACATTAGGCATCTGAATATCCATAAGAATCAGATCGTAATAGCCTTCTTCTGCCTGATCAAGCATATCAAAGCATTCCTGACCATCAGTGGCAAGCTCCACGAAAAAGCCTTCTTCCTGCAATAGCTCTATTGCAATTTCAGCATTCAGCTCATTGTCCTCTGCAAGCAAAATCCTCTTGCCTCTGATATTAGCCATATTAGGCTGTTTTTCTTGTTCTTTATATACCTCTTCCTTCGATGCTATTTCTAACGAAAGTGTTACCGTAAACTTTGTACCCACTTCTTGACTGCTCTCTGCCTTAATATTCCCGCCCATCAATTCAATAAGTGATTTCACAATCGGAAGGCCAAGGCCTGTACCTACAACTTTATTCTCCGTTGATGTATGCTCTCTGGAAAATTCTTCAAATATATGAGGAAGATATTCTTCACTCATTCCTATTCCTGTATCTTCGCAAATAAAACAATATTGTGCCATTTTATCATCTGATGCAACCTCTTTGATTGTCACATGAATTGACTTTCCATTCGGCGTATATTTGACTGCATTACTTACGATATTCAAATAAATTTCCTGAAGCTTTGTTTTATCACAGATGGCATACTTATGGCAGATATCAGTATCGATTAAATACTGAAGATTCTTTTTTCTTATATCTGATTCAAATACGCTGCTAACATCGTGAAAAATGGCACTTAAATCTTCTGCCTTTAGCCTTAACGTGGCCGTTCCGCTTTCAATGCGCGCCATCTCCAAAACCTGATTTATAATCGTCATCATAAGCGCACTAGAAGATTGAATTTTTTTCAGATATTCTTTAGCCTTCTCTTCATTTTGAAGATTTTTCTCCAAAAGACCTGAAAATCCAATTATTGCATTCATCGGTGTGCGAATATCATGACTCATATTAAATAAAAATCTCGTCTTAGCTTCATTTGCATTTTTTGCCAGTTCCGCTGATCGCTGCAGCTGCTCTGCATACTGCTTCTCTTGATTGTTTTTACTAATAACCTGATAAAAAATAGCAGCAATTAACATAGACAAAACCAATATTGTGAGGATAATTGAAAACCAATAAGATATTGTTATCCATCCGGCAGACGGCTCTATATCAAAGTACCATACTTCATTTGGAATACTGCACTCTAATGTCAGACAATCTTTTGAAAGCTTTTCTTTGTTTTGCGCCAACACAATATGTTCACCTGTACTTTTGTCTTTTGTCCAGATTTTATAATAAAATGAAGCTTCACTCAACTTCTCAAGCTTTAATTCACTTATAAAACGATCCCAATCTATTACTGTAATCACAAAGCCCCAAAATGTACCATCTTCGCCCTCATCTGACTGATAAACTGGATTTAAAAGCAATGCACCCATTCCACCCTGTTTCAATTCATAGGGACCTCCAAGTGTATATTCTTTTGTTTCTTTAGCCAAATTGGCATCAAAACTTCGCTCATGCTCGGTAAGCACATCAATCCCAAATGCTTTCTCATTGCCCTGTTTAGGATAAACATCTGTAATGATCCCATCTGGTGCTAGCTCAAATGCTTTTATTATACCATTTTCATTCGGAATAACACTTGCTAGATTTGAGAAAGTTTCTTCATCCAGTTGATATCCTGTTTGAATAATATTTTCCACTAAATCTGAACTAACTACATATTGCTCTAACTGCGCTTTAATTCGCCTTACAGTACTTTGTGCCGTATAGGCTGCTCCTGATTTTTCTTCTTTTTCCATATAGCCAAGGATCATGCATCCAACAAGAAACAGAAGCATAAAAGAAATTAGTCCAACAACACAGCTATATTTTATTATTCTTTTTTTGGCAGTACTGTATTTTTCCATTGCTGTTACTCCCTTTGATTTTATTATACAAGTATATCACGTCTATCACTCGAAAAACAAGGTTTTATTGCAAAGAAAAAACCACCAGAGATTGATATGATACCTCTTAAGTAGACAAGGCAAATAACAAAAATCTACTTAGGAGGTTTTTTATGTCTAAATCATCATATACACCTGAGTTTAGGGCTAAGATTGCGCAGGAGTATTTGAATGGCAACTGTTCCAGAAAAGATTTATCTAAAAAATATAATATACCAGAATCCACAATTAGAGATTGGATAAATGTTTATAAAACTCATGGTATAAATGCATTTATTAATACAAATGAGAATAAGCAATATACGAAAGATTTCAAAATCCAATGTGTTGAAGCTGTATTAAAAGGAGAATCTTCTGTACTTGACGTTGTTTCACAGTATCAAATATCAAGTTCACATATGTTACGGGAATGGATTTCGTTGTATAATGCTAATAGAGAACTTAAGGAAATCGTAGATTACTGTATTAATCACAACCGTGACTATAAAGGAACTGCAAGCATTTATAATGTCTCATACAGTCAAGTTTATTCCTGGGTAAAGAAGTATGATGTACAGGGGGACGATGGATTAACAGATAGGCGAGGACGCCACAAAACAGATGAAGAAGTCAACGAATTAGAACGCCTTCGGAGAGAAAATATCCGATTAAAACGACAACTTCAAGAAAAGGATATGTTAAACGAACTGTTAAAAAAAGTACAAGAACTCGAAAGGATGTGAGGCTCGGGAAACTTCGCTATGATTCAAAATTTATAGCAATAAAGTTTTTCTATGAAACAAAGAACTGGAGTATTAATTGGATGTGCAAACAGCTTGAAATATCAAGGGCTGCTTACTATAAGTGGTTGCACCGCGAGATACCGAAAAAGGAAGCAGAAAATATGAAGCTAGCAGAATTTATAAAGGAGTATGATGAGCGTTTCAATCATATTTTGGGATACAGAAGAATGACCTCTTGGATTAATCACTTCAACCATACTGATTATAAACCGAAACGAGTACATAGAATCATGAAGAAGCTGGGAATTCATTCTGTAATCAGAAAGAAAAAGAAGAAATATACTTCATCAGCACCAGAGTCTATAGCAGAAAATAAGCTGGGCAGAGATTTTTATGCATGTGCTCCCAATGAAAAGTGGGCTACAGATGTAACTGAGTTTAAGGTTCCAGACGAGAGCAAAAAACTGTATCTGAGTGTAATTCTTGATTTATACGACCGATATCCGGTTGCATATGTTATCAGTCCCCGAAACGACAACAAACTTGTATTTAAAACCTTTGATAAAGCGCTTGCTACCAATCCGGAGGCGAAACCACTCTTTCACAGTGACAGAGGATTCCAATACACCAGCAAAGTATTTCAAAAGAAACTCAAGGAACACGAGATGGAACAATCAATGTCACGAGTTGGTCGCTGTATAGATAATGGCCCCACAGAAGGTTTTTGGGGAATTATAAAAACAGAAATGTATCAGATGTATGAAATAACCAATGAAGAGTCATTGAGATTTGCGATAACGGATTATATAAGATTTTATAGTGAAGAACGACCGCAAGACAGGTATCATTGTAAAACACCATTGGAAGTAAGGATGGAAGCTCTTTCCTCTGAACATCCGGCGGAATATTTAATTCCTAGGAACAAACGAATAGAAAAATACAAAAAAAGATGGTGTGCATAGAAAAACGACCGCACATTTTGTACGGTCGTTCATCAGCACCTCATTTTAGATATTTAACTTGTCTACTTGACAGGGGGCATATCAGATCATATCAATCATCTCCGATGGCTTTAATTCTTTATTCGCCCCAAACTTCTTGAGCAATTTCTTTTACAAGTGCAAGCTTTGCCCATTGCTGCTTTTCAGTAAGCTTATTTCCAATTTCACAAGAAGCAAAACCACACTGTGGACTTAAATACAGGCGCTCAAGCGGCACATATTTTGCTGCCTCGTGAATACGGTTAATTACTTCCTGTTTATCTTCAAGCTTTGGTGACTTTGTTGTAATCAAGCCCAAAACTACTTTTTTATCACCTGATACCTTCTGTAAACATTCAAAACCACCAGAACGTTCATCATCAAATTCTAGATAATAGGCATTTACATTTTCCTTTGCGAAAAGTGTCTCTGCTACACTATCATATGCACCGCTGCTTGCATATGTAGAATGGAAATTTCCTCTACATACATGTGTATTAATCACAAGATCCTTTGGAGCGCCCTCAATTGCCTTATTGTTAACATCAAGCAGCTGTTCTTTAATTTTCTCAAGACCTGCCTTTGTTGTTCCAAAAAGTACTGGTGCACTTGAATCAACAACCATTCCCCAAGAACAGTCGTCAAGCTGAAGATTTCTACATCCCGCTGCGTAAATGTCTTTGATAAATGCACGATATCCTTTTACAATATCTTCTGCTACCTGTTTTTGTGTGTCATAATACTTTGAAGTATTTTCCCATGCAAATGGCATGATCATCTGCTCCAAAAACTGTGCTGGTGCCGGAATAGTCAACTTTGCAACTGTATTTTCATCCTCAAATTGCTTCACAAATTCAAAATGACGCAGAAACGAATGATTGTTATTGTAGGAAATCTTTCCTGTCAGGTATGTATCATCTATCATAGCTGCCTCACCATGAAATGGCAATCCTGTTTTTGTCTTGGTGTGACCAACTCCGTTGAACTCCCAAAAGAAATCTAAATGCCATGTTGCGCGGCGAAATTCCCCATCTGTGATTACATGGTAACCTGCTGTTTTTTGTTTTGCAATCAAATCTTCAATGCAGGCATCCTCAACTTTTACCAGCTCTTGCTTTGAGATGGTTCCAGCCTCAAACTGTTTTCTTGCTTCTTTTAAAGAAAGCGGACGCAAAAAGCTTCCTACAAAATCATAGCGAAATGGTGTATTCATGGCAATCCTCCTGTATTTTATAATAAAACTCTATTATTGTTCTTAACGCTGCTATCATACAGGATTTTTTATCATTTGTATAATACCTTAATTCACTGCTAATCATAGTTTCAAACTATAATAAACTAATCATTAGTGCACAGTCTTGTTTGTTTAGGATGTCTGCCTGTGTAAAGAAAAGGTATATTACAGTTTGCTTTTTTCTGTTTCTTCTATATCTTCCTCTTTTGTATATTCCTCTATTTCTGTCTTTGTCACCTGCTTGATATTTTGTTTTTTCAGGCGCAGATATACAAATTCCCGAAAAATAGTGTATAACACTGACAACAGCGGAATGAAAACAAGCATTCCAACTATTCCCATAAGATTTCCACCAATCGTAACTGCCGCCAAAACCCATATTGAAGGAAGACCTACAGATTCGCCAACAACATGAGGATATATCAGATTTCCCTCAATCTGCTGCAGCACAAGAAATACTATTACGAATAAAATTGCCTGTTGTGGGTTTACCATAAAGATTAAAAATTTTCTTTCTGAAAAAGAATATAGCAGGCAAAAGAGAACGCAATGAAAAAGGTCGCTACTCCACTGACTATGGAACCCACTGCTGACATTGTCGTATTCATCATATTTCCCGCACCGTTTCCGAGAAGGCTTATTCCCCACTTAATCGCCTGATCTGGATCAAACTCTATTTGATCTACCAGATTCATAATTTCCTGATTATTATGGAAAAATTCTCCAATCCAACTTTGCATCTGCGGAATAAAATCATTAATGCTCGTCACCAACGTTCCCATTGTCCGTGTAAGCTGCGGAATCACACCGAACATCACCAATGCGATCACACCAACTACTAATACAATAGTAAGAATCAAGCTTATCGGTCTTTTCAATTTTCTAACTATCTTATTTTTCTTTTTTACATTTTCAAAAATTTTCTTTTCCAAAAAGCTCATTGGTACATTGGTAAGAAATGCGATGGCTCCACCAAGCACAAACGGAAATATAATATCCCATATTGTTTTTAGCACACCAAGTACCACATCAAACTTCCACAAGGCGACCACAAGAAGTGCCGTAAACACAATGAGCTCCCGGATTTTTTTAATAGACATTTTACTTAGATCCATTATTTTTCCTCCTTCTGATAAAAAAAGAAACCTTTATTGCATGACAAAACATGCAATAAAAGTCTCACCAGTTCCTTGCAGTGCCGGATGTCTCCACCGTACTGACGGCACTGCAAACGTATGTTTTAAAACGCAGGTTACTCCCCTTTATTAGAGGTGATTGTACAATAAAATCTGTATATTTGTCAAGCACCTTCAAACGTATACACGAATGCAAGCGCTTCCCGTGCTCCTGTAGCAAAATTGTAGCCCAACGCACTGTGTACTGGTCAGGTTCTGTTTGACCGCTTCAAATACATTCAATAGGCTGTTCCTTCCAAAAAATAATTATTGACTTTTTTGTGAATTTTTCGTCTAATAAATTGATTGTGCAATGCAAATCACATATAATATAAGTGCAATAGCAAGGAAAGGAGTTGACATTCATGGCTACCACAACTAATTTCAGTGTCCGTATGGACAGCGACATTAAGAAACAGTGCGAAGCAATGTATGGTGAATTAGGTATCAACCTTACTACCGCTATCAATGTGTTTCTTCGCCAGTCGCTCCGTGTCGGCGGTTTTCCTTTTGATGTTCGCATAGAGCAGCCGAACAAGGAAACGATGGCAGCAATGCTGGAAGCAGAACGCATTGCCCGTGATCCGTCTGTAAAACGCTACTCTGATGTAGAGGAAGCATTGAGGGCGTTGAAAGAATGAGTAAACATTTAGACATTGTTTGGACAAATCAATTTAAGAAGGACTACAAGCTGGCGATGAAACGTCATCTTGATATTGACCTTCTGGACGACATCATTCGCAAACTGGCAAGCAGCGAACAGCTTCCAGAAAAGAATAAAGACCACGCTTTAACCTGAAACTGGGTCGGGCATCGTGAATGCCACATTCAACCAGATTGGCTATTGGTCTATCGGATTGAGAATGATTTGCTCGTCTTGACATTATCCCGAACAGGAACGCACAGCGATTTATTTGGAAAGTAAGAAAATGCACTCGGTACAAACGCCGGCTCTTTTATTGGGTACACTTTGAAAGCCACCATACCTGTCACCATGGCTTCATTCTACTTTCATCATACGGTATCCCACACCAATATGTGTTTGAATATATTGGATATCATTTTGGGAAACCTCAAGTTTCTTTCGTAGTGTTGCCATAAAAACGCGCAGGGAAGCAATATCATTTTCAAGGCTGCTGCCCCAGATCTGCTGGGTAATATAGGTGTGTGTTAATACTTTTCCGACATTGCGGGAGAGCAGGCACAGGAGTTTGTATTCAATTGGCGTTAAATGAAGCTCCGTTCCATTTAGATAGGTACAGCCAGCCGTATAATCTATTTTGAGCTGACCGTTTATAAAAACAGAGGATTCCTGATTTTCGTCGGATTGAATCATTGCAAGACGGCGCTGGGTAACGCGTATGCGTGCAAGAAGTTCTTCAACGGAAAAAGGTTTCGTGATATAATCATCAGCACCGGCATCAAGGGCTTCTATTTTATCAGCATCCTCACTTCTGGCGCTGATGACAATAACGGGCATATTGGACCATGTCCGGATGTTTTTGATTACATCAACACCTTCCATATCGGGAAGACCAAGATCAAGCAGTACAATATCCGGATTATGGGACGAAGCTTCTAAAATGGCCGAATTTCCGTTTTCGGCGGTCAGATATTTATAGTCGTGTGTTTTTAATGCGGTTACAATCAGATTGCGTACCGGACGGTCATCTTCAACAACCAGAATTAATAATTTATTCATTTAATGTCACCTCGCTCAGTGGTAGTGTAAAAGTAAAAATACAGCCATGTGGTACATTGTCAGTAAGATTAAGTTTTCCATTATGTGCTTCAATAATAGAATGGCAAAGCGCAAGTCCAAGACCAAGACTGCGATGAC
>OGCZ01000722.1_pt1 | contig 13162 bp, 14 predicted proteins | sample 1570211 | NCBI WGS metagenome assembly OGCZ01 (sample SAMEA2582158, study PRJEB24529) | metagenome | biome: Human gut stool | place: China | collected 2011 | reverse complement strand
GGCTGCCCAGCAGCGCCATGGCAATGCCCAGCCGCTGCTTCATGCCAAGGGAATATTGCCCCACCTTCCGGCCAGCGTCTTTGGTCAGGTGTACGATGTCCAGCACCCGGTCGATGTCCTTCCGCTCCACCTCCTTCAGGTCGGCCACGATGGCCAGATTCTCCCGCGCCGTCAGGTGGAGATAGCCGGACGGTGATTCGATCAGGCTTCCGGTCTGCCGCAGCAGGGCAATGCGGCTCGATTCGTTCAGGGTGTGCCCCAGCAGTTCCACACTGCCGCCGGTGGGGTGCACAAGCCCCAGCAGCATCTTCATGGTGGTGGATTTGCCCGCACCGTTGGGTCCTAAAAAGCCGTAGACACAGCCCTCCGGGACGGTCAGGTTCAAATGGTCCACCACCGGGTGACCATGGTAGCTTTTGCAAAGGTCGTGCGTTTCGATCACAGATTTCATGCTATCCGCTCCTTTTCGTGTTCCCTGTTGTTCGGAACACGTTCAGGATACACCCGCTGCCTTAATCCACCCGGAAGCCGAGCTTAATTTGGCCTTAAATTTTCGGCAAAGCGCTGCTCTTCCGGGCCATTTGTGGTATAGTGAAGAAAAAACGCACAAAGGAACACGAACGCTATGACTTCCATCTATGATGCCGAACTTCTTCTGGTGGACGACAACCCGGACCTGCTCCGCCTGCTCTGCGAACAGCTGAGCGGGGCCGGGTATCACCACATCCGCACCGCAGCCACCTGTGCCGCTGCGCGGGCTGCCTTCGACGCCGCACCGCCCCACTTGATGGTGCTGGACATCAACCTGCCGGACGGCGACGGGTTTTCGCTGTTCCGGGCGCTGCGGGCCAGAGCGGATGTCCCGGCATTGTTCCTCTCCGCACGGGATGCGGATGCAGACCGGCTGTTCGGGCTGGGCCTTGGCGCAGACGATTATCTGACCAAACCCTTCCTCATGCAGGAGCTTCTTTTGCGGGTACAGCACATTTTGCAGCGGGTCTACCGCACCGAGCTGGCGCGGGGCGCTTCGCAGCAGCTGACACTGGGGGACCGTATCGTCCAGCTCAACGATGCGCTGGTCCAGCTTCCGGACGGTTCCGCCCTGCCCCTGACCGCCACCGAACTGGCTCTGCTGCGCAAGCTGGCCGAGAATCGGGGCCACATCGTGACCTATGACGCCCTGTGCGAAGCCGTCTGGGGCGCGGATTACTACGGCTGTGAAAACAGTTTGAACGTCCACATCCGCCACCTGCGCGAAAAGCTGGAGCCCCTGCCCGGCAGGCCGCAGTTTCTGCGCACCGTGCGGGGCATCGGTTACAAACTGGCCGGGGAGGTACGCTCATGAAAACCTTTTCGCGCCTTCTCCGGCGGTATCTGCTGGCGGCGGTGGGCATCGTGCTGCTGATGTTCGTGCTGGGCACCAGCTTTTTGGGCTGGGTGCTCTGGCGGGAAGGGCAGCGCCCCCAGCGGGAATACTCTTACAGCAACATTGCCGATTCCATGGTGCAGACTGCCGACGGCCTTGCCTTCGGCCCGCAGCACACCCCCGAAGAATGGATGGACGGCTACTCCTGGGCCATGGTGCTGGACGCCGACGGCCGGGTGATCTGGAGCTATGCACTGCCCCGGACGCTCGACCGCCGCTACACCTCCAGCGATGTGGCCCGGTTCTCGCGCTGGTATCTGGACGACTACCCGGTCTTCTGCTGGACGGAGGACTACGGGCTGTTCGTGGCCGGTACGGAGCCGGGCAGCATGTGGAAGTACACGGCCTACGCCTCGCCGGGGATGCTGACCGACGTTGCCGGGGTCCTCCTCCCCTGCCTGCTTGGGATGCTGGCGGCCGGACTGGCCGTCTGCTTTCTGCTCAGCTGGCGGGGTGCCAGAGAACTGCTGGCCCTTGCCCGGCGGGACAATGCCCGCACCCAGTGGATCGCTGGCGTCAGCCACGATGTGCGCACCCCGCTGGCGCTGATCTTAGGCTGGGCCGAGCAACTGGAGCAGGATGCAGCCCTGCCCGCCCCGGCACGGCAGAAAGCCGGCAGCATCCGCACCCAGAGCGAGCGGCTGCGCACCCTCATCGACGATCTGAACCTGACCAGCAAGCTCCAATATGGAGCCCAGCCCCTCCGGCGGGAGCTGCTGACCGTCGGCCCGCTGCTGCGGCAGCTGGTGGCCCAGTTCTGCGACAGCCCCCTGGCCGACCAGTGCGACCTCTCGCTGACCCAGACCCTCGATGCCGAACAGGCCCAAATCTCTGCAGACCCCGCCCTTCTGGGGCGGCTGGTGGAAAACCTGCTCAGCAACAGCGTCCGGCACAACCCGCAGCCGGTGACCGTCTGCCTGTGTGCCGAGGTCCGCAGCCGTCAGCTCTGCCTGACCTTCACCGACGACGGCGTCGGCTACCCGCCCGCCGTGCTGGCCGCGCTCAAAGAGCCGGAATCCTCTGAGGATGCTCCCCACATCCTCGGCCTGCATGTCGTGGAGCAGATCGCCGCCGCCCACGGCGGAACTGCCGTGTTCGAACAGAGCCACCCCCATGGGGCCAGAGCGGTCATCCGCCTCCCGCTGGGGGACGCCTGAGAGGGCCATACCTCACCGTTTCAGCGTTTCTTCGATCTTCTCCTTCTCCAGCCCCTCGCCAATGACGATGAGCACCTCCTGCCCATTGGGAATGCCCGCAGCGGTCAGGCCGTCGGCGGTGGCGTTCAGCTCCACCCAGCCGCCTGCATCCCGCACGAAGCCCTTCACCCGCAGCACATGGCCGCAGGCGGGGTCGGTGAACAGTGACGGGATGTTCCGTTCCAGCTGCTCCCGCGGCAGGCCCAATTCCAGAAAATAGGCCGAACCAAAGGCCCTGTGCTCATCAAAATGCAGCTTTTCACAGCTGGCCTGCCGATAGCCGCAGCAGTCGAGGGCCGCGAAGTCGGCATCCGTCAGGTCGGCCCAGTCTTTGGTCAGAAACTCGCCGGGCTGGAAGCTCCGGCTGCACTTGCAGGCGGTCAATGCACGGCGCAGATGTTCCTGTGCGGCCTGCATGTCCGCAGCGTCGGCCAGCTGGCTCCGGCTGAACACCACCCTCCCTGCGTTGGCCGCCTCGGACGCCAGGATATAATCGGCCTGCGCCGAGAGGGTCTCCGGCAGCAGCGCATCCACGATGGCGATGACATTGCCCAGCTGATACCACCGGTCCAGCGGGTCGTCCCGCAGGACATCGAAGAACTCGTCCACATCAAAAATGCCGCTTGGCTCCACGAGCACCCGGTCAAAGCCGCGCATCGCCATGGAGATGAGCTTGGTGCGCATCCGGCGCTGGTGGGTGTCGCAGTCGCACCCGCCGCTGATCGTCTCGATCTCGCAGTGGTCGCCCAGAAGGTCCTGCACCAGCATGGCGTCCACGTTCACGGCGCCGAAGTCGTTTTCCAGAATGCAGACATTGTGCCCCTGTGCCACCAGATATGCCGCGTACCGGCGCAAAAATGTGGTCTTTCCGGCTCCCAGAAAGCCGGTGATGAGATCTACCTGTACCATCGTTGTCCCCTCCGCTGTTTTGATTTCAGGGTCAGTATACTATAACCAGCAAAAACAAGCAAGGGGAAGGCGCATGGCCCTCCCCTTGTCTGGTCCTTATAGAAACTCTACGCTTCCATCCTCGATGTGGTACATACCGATTCAGCGGCCCACCGGATCGCGGCCGCTCCTGATGGTTCTATATTAGTCCCGGAATCTTACAAGAATCATAGTTTTCGCCTTAATATTCGTTAAGAATCACAAAAAACTTCGCTTGTACACAAGATATGCCGACTCTGCCGCCCCGGCGCGGCCTTTTCCGCTTCCCGGCCAAAAAAAAGACGCCGGTGCAGCGCACTGCATCAGCGTCCGGAGAATCATTTTCTCTTATGCGTGGTTGAAACCCTTGCCGAAGACCTCGGTGGTGCTCAGCATGGACATGAAGGCGTTCAGATGCTCCTTGTGGATGAACTCCTGCAGCTGGTCGGCCTCGTGGCGGGTGAGGGTGGTGTAGATGATGTAGTGGGGCTTATCGGTGTAGGCACCGAAGCAGGGCGTATAGGTCGCACCGCGCATCAGCTTGCGCATGACGAAATCGCAGATGGGTTTCTTTTCATCACAGACGATGAGGATGGCCTTGCACATCTTGATCTTTTCCAGCACAGCGTCGATGACCAGCGACTTGACCGTCAGACCTACGAAGGAATAGAGTGCCGTGTACAGGTCGAAGACGAAGCAGGCCGCGATGACCATGAACAGGTCGGTGATGAACAGCGCGACCGCGATGCTGTGGATGTGGGTGTATTTTTCCACGATGAGGGCGATGATGTCGGTGCCGCCGGACGATGCGCCCACATTGAACAGCAGTGCCGAGGCGATGGCCGGCAGCGCAATGGCGAAGAGCAGGTCCAGCATGGGCTGGTCGGACAGCGGGCCGCTGAGGGGGCAAAGCTTTTCAAGAACCATCAGCTCCGCCGACATCACAAAGGTCGCATAGCCCGTGGTCATGGCGAACTCTTTGCCCAGAAAGATGAGGCCCACCACCAGCAGCACGAGGTTCGCCGCCGAGGAGAAAGCCGAGGCCGACATCGGGGTCAGCTTGGCCACCAGAGCCGCCGTACCGGTCACGCCGCCAAAGACGAAGTTGTTGGGGAACTTGAAGAAGTACACGCCCACCGACATGATGGAGATGCTCAGTGTGATGAGGACGTACTGCTTGACGTACTTCATTACTTTTTCCCGCAGGGTCATTTCCGCAGATGTTTCCATAAACTTTCTTTTCCTTTTTCCTGATCAACCAAACAGTTTTTTCGTATTGTGGATATAGACCGACAGCACCAGCCCGACACAGATATACAGCATCATCACCGAGCTGCCGCCCGCCGAATAGAACGGCAGGGTGACGCCGATGACGGGCAGGACGCGCAGGTTCATCCCCACATTGACCGCGATCTGGGCCATGAGCGCCCCGCCGATGCCGGCGCAGATGAAGGTGCCCAGCAGATCTTCGCTGCGGGCACCGGTCAGGAAGGTCTTGATGACGATGGCGAACAGCACCCCCAGCACCACACAGCAGCCCACAAAGCCGGTCACGTTGCCGATCCAGCTGAAGATGAAGTCGTTGTGGGCGTTGGGCACACTGTAATAACCGCCGCCAAAGAGGCCGTTGCCGAAGATGCCGCCGCTGCCCAGCGCGATCTCGCCGCGCTGCTGCTGGTAGATGATGTTCTTCCACACCGTCTCGCTGGGTGCCCAGCCGGTGGTGTTTTCCGGGTCCAGCACCGCCAGAATGCGGTACCACTGGTACCCCTTGCCGATCTTATCACTGAAAAAAGCAAAGGCCACCGCTACGGCAGCGCCCGCCGCCGCAAAGGCCGCAAAGATATACTTCCAGCTCAGCCCCGCCGCAAACATCATGCAGCAACCGATGATGCCGTAGATGATGGCCGTGCCGTCATCGCCCTGCACATGAATGATGGCAATGGGCACCAGCAGGTGCAGCAACAGCTTTGCCAGCTCCTTTGGCTCGTTGATGCGGCTGCGCACATTGTTCAGGTGCATGGCAAAGGTCAGGATAAAGCTGATCTTTGCCAGCTCTGTGGGCTGAAAGGTAAAGCCGCCCAGCTTGTACCAGGAGTAGTTGTCGGTGTCGCCTGCATTGTAGCCGATGGTCAGCGGGCCGACGGTCACGTTCCGGATGAACAGCGTCGGCAGCACCAGGCCCCAGGTCAGGGCCACATGCACCGGCCACACTTTGACGAGGCTGCGGTAGTCAACATTGGACAGCAGCAGCGCCACCACGATGCCAACGAGAGCCGAAACGCCCTGCACCAGTGCGCGGCGGTAGTCGCCGATACCGGTGATCTGGCCCGTGATCTCATCCACGGCAAATCCATTGCCCTGCTTCGCCGCCCAGGACGACAGCGCCACGCAGGCCATTACGCTGCTGAAAATGCACAGCAGCAGGTACACTTTATCCGTTCGTTTGAAATATCGTTGAATGCTCTCCAAAGAAGCACCGCCCTTTCGTGTTCCAGCAGGGGGAGCTTTTTCCGCTGCTCCCCCATTTTAGTGTATTATACAGCAATGCGTGATTCTGCGCAAGACGGGGTGTATTTTTCACAGATTTTTCGTGCGGCTGTGACAGCTTTGCAAAATCCTGCCGACCGGCCTTGACAAAGCAGAACAGACCCTCTACAATGGACGTGGAAGCCCTGCCGACCGGCAGGCCCTCTGGAGGACTTTTTGCATGAAAGCACCCGTTCAACGATTTTTATCTGCGCTCTGCGCATTGAGCTTTTTGCTCGTCGCCCTCTTCCCCACTGCCGCACTGGCAGCCGGTGCGGACGACCTGGCCGTTTCCAACACCCTGACCCGCGAGGATGCAGCCCAGATGCAGGAGGCGGACAGCGCCGTTTCGGCCCTGACGGACAGCGGCGATTTTGCTGCGCTCTCCCGCGCCGAGCGCTTTGCCGCCGCACAGGCCCAACTCCGGCAGCTGGCGGAACAGGGCCTTGTTTCGGTGCGCTCGATCTACATAGACGAAGCGAACGGCATGGTCAGCTTCTCCTACAGCTGCGGTGTGCAGGGCGGCATCCTCGTGGATGACCCGGAGGAGGAAAACGCCGCCATGACCCTCTCCCAGATGCCCTCGGTCGATCTGCAGGAGATGTCCAATGCCCCCCGCGGAAATCTTGGTTCGGCCATGATCTACTATGCCTTCGACAACACGGTTAACAGCTCCCGCTATCCTTATTACTCTTATATGAAAGGCTTCTGGACGGCCATGGGGCTGAACACCCGCATCGACACGATGGTCACAGTGGCAGACCTGCGCCGGATGGACCGGTACGATCTGTGCATCCTGAGCGCCCATGGTGCCTACTACACCTACGCGCGCGGCCTGTTCCGGAAGCTGCGCACCGAACCGGTCATCCTGCTGACGGAGGAATCCAGCATAACGCGGGATCTCTTCTACGGCTTTGACCTGCTGACCCACCGGGTCATCAAGATCAACGGCCGGTACTGCGTCACGGCGGGCTTCTTCAAGAATGCCTACCGCTTCGGCCAGTTGAAGGACACCCTCGTCTACTCCGAGACCTGCGAGTTCCTGGGTGTGGATGACAGCATCGACCTCTCGATGGCAAACGCTCTGCTGGCAGGCGGAGCCTCCGCTGTGGTGGGCTATGTCAACAACGTCTACACCGTTTACTCCCGCAGTATGCTGTGGGACACGGTCAACTACCTCATCCTGGGGCAGAGCATCGGGCAGGCCGTAGCACACGCGCAGGCGACTTATGGCACAGACGACCTCGTCTGGTACACCGCGCAGGGCGGCAAGCGCCCCCATGCGGCGGCGGCCTACACCATGCTGCTGGGCGATGCCGATGCGGCCCTGCCCATCATCGAAGAGCCCGCCGACGAGACGCCTGTGCAGCAGGCCGCGTAAGCGTTGCACTTTGAGGCGATTTATAGTATACTGGGGGATGGCAGAAATCTGCCATCCTCTTTTTCAAACCCTCAGTCCCGCCTTCGGTCCGCCGGGGCGGATTGAGCCTCCAGATGGGAGTGCATTTTATGTCTCAATTCATCACGACTTCGCGGGAGGAGACCGTGGCACTGGGCAGGCGGCTGGCCGCTGCCCTGCCGGACGGCTCCCTCATCGCGTTTACCGGCGGTCTCGGCGCAGGCAAGACCGCTTTCTGCGAGGGCCTGGCCGAGGGCCTTGGCTGCACCGACCCGGTCAGCAGCCCCACCTTTGCCATCGTGAACTATTACCGCGGCCCGCGGCCCTTTGCGCATTTTGATTTATACCGCATCTCCACCGAGAACGACCTGTGCGCGGCCGGGTTCTACGATTATCTGGATCAGGGGGCCATCGTCGCCGCCGAGTGGAGCGAGAACTTCGCCGACCTGCTGGCGCTGGAAGACCCGATCCGCATCCACATCGAGCGGCTGGACGATACCACCCGCCGCATCACGATCGAGGGGGTCGAACTATGAACATTTTAGCCGTGGACACCGCCGGAAAGACCGTCGGCGTGGCCCTGATGCAGGGCGACCGCCTGCTGTATGAGTGCTATCTGGATGCCGGGATGACCCACAGCGAGACGCTGATGCCCCTCATCGACGGCTGTCTCAGGCTCTGCGGCCTGACCTGCAAGGACATCGACCTGTTCGGCGTCAATGCCGGCCCCGGCAGCTTCACCGGCCTGCGCATCGGGCTGGCTGCGGTCAAGGGCCTTGCCTTCCCGCGCGAAACGCTCTGCGCCCCGGTCTCGACGCTGGAAGCGCTGGCCGCAGCCCACACCGGCGAGGGCACCGTGCTCTGCGCACTGGATGCCCGCCGCGCACAGGTATACAGCGCTGCGTTCGACCTGGCCACCCACGCGCGGCTGCTGGACGACGACGCCCGCGCCGTGGCCGACCTTGCCCAATTTGTAGAAAATTGTAAAAAGCCCCTGTTTTTTGTTGGTGATGGCGCATCTCTGTGCTATAATAAATACAGCAATGTTCCGGGTGTGCTCTGTGTGCCGCCTGCCCTGCGGGGCGGGCGGGCCGCAGCCGTCGCGCTGGTGGCAAAGCAGATGGCCGAGCGGGGCGAAGCCGTCCTGCCCGAAGCCCTTCTGCCGGATTACCACCGGCTGAGCCAGGCCGAGCGGGAACGCGCCGAGCGCCTTGCCGCCGAAGCCGCCCAGAACGTCAAAACGGATAATGGAAAGGACTAAGACCATGGCAAAACCCATTGCTCTCGCCGCTGACCACGGCGGATTTGAACTGAAAGAAGCCGTCAAGGCTCATCTGGACGAGCTGGGGCTGGAGTACATCGACTTCGGCACCCACAGCACCGCCAGCGTAGATTATCCCGATATGGCCCTGCCCGCCTGCGACGCCGTTGTGAGCGGCCAGTGCAGCAAGGCCCTGCTGTTCTGCGGCACCGGTGTCGGCATCAGCATGGCCGCCAACAAGGTCAAGGGCATCCGCGCCTGCTGCTGCTCCGACAGCTTCAGCTGTGAGTACACCCGCCGCCACAACGATGCCAATGCCCTGTGCATGGGCGGCCGCGTCGTCGGCCCCGGCCTGGCCTGCCAGCTTGTGGACCTGTTCCTGAACACCCCGTTCGAGGGCGGCCGCCACGCCAACCGCATCGCCAAGCTGATGGCGATCGAGAACCGGTAAACCTGTCCGTTCGACCTCTCCGTCATCGCTGGCGAGCCGAAGGCGAGACTGAGAGGTTTTATCCAATAAAAAAGGAGCGTTTATTATGACCCCTATGATCGTTGAGCATCCCCTGCTGCAGCACAAGATCAGCCTGCTTCGCAACAAGCAGACCGGCACCAAGGAGTTCCGTGACCTCGTTGGCGAGATCGCGACCCTGCTGTGCTACGAAGCTACCCGCGATCTGCCGCTGGAAGAGGTGGAGATCGAGACTCCTATCACCATGGCAAAGACCAAGGTGCTGGCAGGCCGCAAGCTGGCTCTGGTGCCCATCCTGCGCGCAGGCATGGGTATGCTGGACGGTATGCTGACCCTGCTGCCCGCTGCTAAGGTTGGCTTCATCGGTCTGTACCGCGACGAAAAGACCCTGCAGCCCGTGGAGTACTTCTGCAAGCTGCCCCAGGATATCGCCGAGCGCGACGTCCTGGTCCTGGACCCGATGCTGGCCACCGGCGGCAGCGCCATCGACGCCATCAGCCAGATCAAGAAGCACGGCGCAAAGCGGATCAAGTTCATCGGCCTGATCGCTGCTCCGGAAGGCATTGAGGCCCTGCACAAGGCACACCCCGATGTCGATATCTATCTGGGTGCCAAGGACGACCACCTGAACGAGAACGGTTACATCGTGCCCGGCCTGGGTGACGCAGGCGACCGTATCTACGGCACCAAGTAATCTCAACCGAACAAAAAATGGCTGTGCAGCCGGGCTGCACAGCCATTTTTTTGCTTATCTGCCGCGGCCACCGCCGCCGCCATGGAACGAGCCGCCGCCTGCGTGGAAGCTCCCGCCGCCAAAACTGCCGCCGGAGCGTCCGCCGCCCATGCCGCCGCCAAAGGAACCGCCGCCGAAGCCGCCGCCCCCACGGGGAGGACGCGCCGCGCGGCGGGCGGGGGCCTCTGGGGCCGCGCGGGCCGCCGGGGCCCCAGTCGTCATACGGCGGTCTGCGGCGGCGCCGGCTGCCCAGGCCGTAGCCCAGGCCAAAGCCGAAGAAGGGGCCGAAACCGCCACCGCCCATGCCATGCCGGATGCCGCTGAAGATCACCTTCAGGGCAAACAGGATGACCAGAACGGACAGAAGCGTCACGAAGGGCGATTGATAGGATGCCGCCGGGGCATCGTAATAGGAATCATTGTAACTGCCCGTATTGCCATTGCCCACCGTGCCGGTGCTGCCGGTCGTACCGCTCAGGGTCACGCCGTAGATGTCGGCAATGGTGCTGGCCACATTCTGGGCACAGGTGGTCACGGCGGCGTCATAGTCGCCCGCCGCAAAGCTGTCCTCCATGGTCTGCGCAATGGCGCTGGCCTGCTTTTCCAGTGTGGTGTTGCGGAAGCCGTCGCCTGTCGCCAGATAATAGTCGCCGTCCGCATACTGTTGGGACTGCATCACCAGAAGGATGAGCACACCGTTGTTGTTGCTGGAGCTGCCCAGCCCCCAGGCGTTGGCGGCCTGCACGGCGTAGTCCTCGGTGGAGACGCTGCCCGTGTACTCCACGGTCAGCACACCGATCTGTGCCCCGCTGCACTGTTCGGTCAGCTGGGCGTTGAGGTTCTCGATCGTCGTGGTGGTGCTGTCGCTCAGGACATTGGCATCGTCCACGACGCACTGGTCGCTGGGCAGGCTGGGCAGCTGGGCCTTGGCCGCAAAGGCAGCAGGCACCAGCGCCGTGACGCTGACCGTCAGAACCAGCAGCACGGCACACAGCCGGGAAGCAAATCGTTTCATCGTTTTCATGCGAAAGGTTCCACCTCCTTGACGCCGAACAGGCTTTTCAGCACACTGGCCGGAAAGCCGCCGGTGTCCTTCTGATAGTCGTAGACCTTTTCGTTATAGGTCAGGTTCCCGATGATGGTGGCCGCGCTGTTGAACTGGCCGTACTGGCCCTGCACCGCGCCCATCTTCATGGGGTCTGCGGCCTGCTCCTGCAATTTTGCATACAGCTGGTCGATGGCGGTGCCCAAAGTCTCGTTGTCCTCATAGAGGGCATGGAGCCGGGTCTTGCCTGCCTTCACGCCGTCCAGGTCGTTGCTGAACGCCGTCAGTGCATCCTGTGCAGTCAATACTTCAGCATTATCTGCCCCCAGCGTATTGCTGGCGGTGGTGATAACGTTGGCCGCTGTATTCATGCGGGTGGTCAGCTCCTCGCTCAGGTTATAGCCGTTGTCGGCGGCGACCCCTGCGGTGAACCACTGGCGGGCGGTGTTGTACTTGCCGCGCAGCTTGGCGCTGCCAAAGCCAAAGAAAGCCGCCAGCATCACCACTACGCTCAAAGCCAGCGCCGCCGCCCGGGTGGAAAGCGCAGCGGGCAGCTTTGCTTCCAGTGCGGCCAGCTTCTGCTGGCGGGGGGTCAGCTTTACGGTCTGCTCCGGTTTTGCCTTTTCGCGGTAGCTGCCCGCGTCAAAGCCACCGGGAGCGGTTTGTTTGTTGTTCTGAGAAAAATCAGCGTTTGCCATTTCAGCTCCGGATCTCCATCATTTTGGTTTTCAGCTCGTCCTCAATGCGGGTCAGCTCCTGCTCGGCGGCGGCACGCTTTGCGCGTCCCTCGCTCTGGATCTTGTTCAGCTCGTCCAGCGTCTCGATCAGGCTCTTGTTGGTCTGCTGCAGGGTCTCGATATCCACGATGCCGCGCTGGCTCTCCTTGGCGGTCTCGATGGTGCCCATCTTCAGCGCCTCGGCGTTCTTCTTCAGCAGGTCGTTGGTCATGTTGGTCACGGCGCGCTCTGCCTGCATAGCCTGCTGGCTGTGTGCCAGACCCAGTGCCAGCACCATCTGGTTCTTCCACAGCGGGATGGTGTTCACGATGGTGGACTGGATCTTTTCCGCCATCATGGTGTTGTTGTTTTGCAGCAGACGGATCTGGGGGCCCATCTGCAGGCTGATATTGCGGGTCAGTTCCAGATCATACAGCTTTTTCTCAAAACGCTCGCACTGGTCGGCAAGGTCGCGGGCAGCCTGTGCGTCCTCCGGCAGGCCGGATGCTTTGGCCTTGTCCATGGCCTGCTGCAATTCGTTGGCACGCACATCTGCCAGCTTTTTCTTGCCGGCAAGGATATACATACTCAGCTCCTTGAAGTAGGCCATGTTCAACTCGTACATCTTGTCCAGCATGGCGATATCCTTGAGCAGCTGCACCTGATGGGCTTCCAGCATGGACTGGATCTTTTCCACGTTGGTCTCGGTCTTGTCGTACTTGGTCTTGAGGGCATCCAGCTGGCTGGTTTTCTTCTTGAAGAAGCCCATGATGCCCTTCTGCTGTTCCTCGTTGGCGTCAAAACTCTTCAGCTCGCCGATGAGGTCGGTGATCATATCGCCCACCTCGCCCAGATCCTTGGTGGACACCTTGGAGAGGGCTGCTTCGGAGAAATCGCCGATCTTCTTCTGGCAGGCAGAGCCGTACTGCAGCACCTGCTGGCTGTTGGTGATGTCGATCTTCTGGGCAAACTGATCCACCATGGCCTGTTCCTCGGGGGTCAGGCTCACCTGTGCTTCCGGGGCAGGAGCAGCGGCGGGCTTTTCCTCCTGCGGCACAGCAGCGGGGGTGGGGTCCAGCGTCAGGGTGGGCACTGCGGGGGCATCCAGATCAAAGTTCAGGGTATTGTCAGCCATAAGTGATTCCTTCCTTTCAAAATCCCGAGGGGATATTCTGATTTTACTTGCTCAGACCCTGCCCTTTCAGCATATTCTGCAAAACGGTCAGGTCTGCGGACAGATCCATGCTCTCTGCCGCGTACAGGGCATCCAGCTGGTTTTCAAAAGCCGTGGCAATGGAGGCGGCGTTATGCTCCACCTCGGCGCGGATGGCGGCGGCGTTCTCGCCCCGCACACCCTGCTTTGCAAGCTTTGCATACTGCTGCAAAACGTTTACGGCGTCCGGCAGATAGTAGTTGGCAAACCGGCGCACCGGATTTGCTGGACAGGATGGTCAGTCCCCG
>OGCZ01000718.1_pt1 | contig 13231 bp, 6 predicted proteins | sample 1570211 | NCBI WGS metagenome assembly OGCZ01 (sample SAMEA2582158, study PRJEB24529) | metagenome | biome: Human gut stool | place: China | collected 2011 | reverse complement strand
GCGGGTGCCGATTTTTGTGTCACGAAAAGCTGATGGATGCTGCACGCTACACACCGTCAGCTTTTTCGTTTACAGGGGAAAAAGTGGGTGGTATAATAAAAATAGAGTTTTGTAAGAGTGCCTTCATAGTCAAGACTATAAAAAATGCGGATAAGCATAAAGCCGGTGGATGATATGAAAATTCTGGATAACATCACCAATACCGTTCGAGATGATTTGCGGGTCGAGATCAAAAAAGACAGCAGGGTGTCCATTGCGGCAGCCTGCTTTTCGATGTATGCCTACAAAGAGCTGAAGAAGCAACTGGAAACCATAGACGAGTTTGAATTTATCTTTACATCACCCACGTTTGTGAAAGAAAAGGCTGAAAAGCAGAAGCGGGAGTTCTACATTCCCCGCATTTCTCGTGAAACGAGCCTTTACGGCACAGAGTTTGAAATCAAACTGCGCAATGAGATGACCCAGAGAGCCATCGCAAAGGAGTGCGCAGACTGGATCAGAAGGAAGGCTACGTTCAAATCGAACACCACCGGCGAAAATATGGCTGGTTTCATGACTGTGGATTCCGGCGCAGCACAGACCGCCTATATGCCGATTGGCGGCTTTACAACGGTCGATATTGGCTGTGAGCGTGGAAATAACAGCTACAACATGGTCAACTGCATGGAGGCTCCGTTCGCACAGCAGTACATGAAGCTGTTCGATTCTCTTTGGAACGATCGGGACAAAATGCAGGATGTCACCGATGTGGTTCTGGAAAATATCAGCACGGCTTATGCAGAAAATTCCCCAGAGTTCATCTACTTTATGACGCTGTATCATGTGTTCAGCGAGTTTTTGGATGACATCTCAGAAGACGAATTGCCGAATGAGGCAACCGGCTTCAAGCAGAGCAAAATCTGGAGTCTGCTGTACGACTTCCAGAAGGATGCGATGCTTGCCATCATCAATAAACTTGAAAAGTACAACGGCTGTATCCTTGCAGACAGTGTTGGCCTTGGTAAGACCTTTACCGCACTGGCTGTCGTAAAGTATTATGAGAATCGAAACAAGTCGGTTCTTGTGTTGTGCCCCAAAAAGCTGGCGGAAAACTGGAATACCTACAAGGACAACTATGTGAACAACCCGATTGCATCGGATCGGCTGAACTATGACGTCCTGTTCCACACAGATCTGTCCAGAAGCGGCGGAAAATCGAATGGCCTCGATCTGGATCGCTTGAACTGGGGCAACTACGATCTGGTCGTTATTGATGAATCCCATAACTTCCGCAATGGCATCGGTACGCACAGCAAGACGCAGGACAACCGTTACCAGCGACTGATGGATAAGGTGATCCGTGCCGGAGTTAAGACCAAGGTGCTGATGCTTTCGGCAACGCCGGTCAACAACCGCTTTGTGGATTTGAAAAATCAGCTCGCCCTTGCCTATGAGGGAAGCTCCGAGTATCTGGATGAAAGGCTGAACACCTCAAAGAGCATTGAGGACATCTTCAAGCAGGCGCAGAAAGCCTTTAACGCATGGAGCAAGCTGAAACCAGAAGAGAGAACCACGGATGCGCTGCTGCGGACATTGGATTTTGACTTCTTTGAGCTGCTGGACAGTGTGACCATCGCACGTTCTCGTAAGCACATCGAGAAGTACTACAACACCAACGCTATCGGAAAGTTTCCGGAGCGGTTGAAGCCGATCTCTGTTCGTCCATGCCTGACAGACCTGAATAATGCCATCAACTATAATGAGATTTACGAGCAGCTGATACAGTTGAGCCTGTGCGTCTATATGCCCTCCAACTATATCTTCGCAAGTAAGATCCAGAAATATCAAGAGCTGACGCACAATAAAGGCGAGAATCTGACCCAGAGAGGTCGTGAGCAGGGCATTTGCAGGCTGATGAGTATCAACCTGCTGAAACGGCTGGAAAGCTCTGTACACTCGTTCCAGCTGACCCTGACGCGCATCAAGAAGCTGATTGATGGTACGATTCAGTCTATTGACCAGTTTGAACGCTCCGGCCACGCCGATCTGGATATGTACGACATGGCTGGAGACGATTTTGACATGGACGATGAAAACACTGACTTTTTCACCGTCGGCAAGAAAGTCAAAATCGACCTTGCAGATATGGACTGGAAGAGTTGGCGCGATGAACTTCGGAAAGATGCGGAAATTCTGGAACTGCTGACCTTTATGGTGGCAGACATTACGCCGCAGCATGACACAAAGCTGCAAGAACTGTTCAAGCTGCTGTCTGAAAAAATTGAGCATCCGATCAATGTAGGCAACAGAAAAGTGCTGATTTTCTCTGCATTTTCGGATACGGCAGAGTACCTCTTTGACAATGTGAGTACGTTTGTAAAGCAGAAATATGGGCTGAACACCGCCGTTATTACCGGCTCGATTGACGGGCGCACTACGATCAAAGGCTTCAAGGCAACGCTCAACAACGTGCTGACCTGCTTCTCTCCCGTTTCCAAAGACCGGGATGTTCTGATGCCAGGTAGTACCACGGAAATTGATGTGCTGATTGCGACAGACTGCATTTCCGAAGGCCAGAACTTGCAGGACTGTGACTATCTGATTAACTATGACATTCACTGGAACCCGGTGCGCATCATCCAGCGTTTTGGACGAATCGACCGTATCGGCAGCAGAAACCAGTACATCCAGCTTGTGAACTTCTGGCCTGATCTGACACTGGACGACTACATCAACCTGAAATCCCGTGTGGAGACCCGCATGAAAATCACCGTTATGACCTCTACCGGCGATGATGACCTTATCAACCCCGAAGAAAAGGGCGATTTGGAGTATCGCAAGGCACAGCTGAAACGCTTGCAGGAAGAGGTCGTGGACATTGAGGATATGTCGGACGGAATCTCCATTATGGATCTGGGACTGAATGAGTTCCGGCTCGACCTGCTGGATTATATCAAGCACAACGGCGATCTGGACAAGAAACCCCGTGGACTTCATGCGGTGGTTCCAGCTACGGATGAACTGCCGGAGGGCGTGATTTTTGTTCTGAAAAACATCAATAACAGCGTCAATGCGGATAACCGCAACCGTATCCATCCGTTTTACATGGTTTACATCGGGATGGACGGTCAGATCGTCTGCGACTATCTGAACCCCAAAAAGATGCTGGACGATATCCGGCTGCTGTGCCGTGGAAAGTCTGAGCCGATCAAAGAGGTGTACGAACGCTTCAATCGGGAAACAGACGATGGAAAGGACATGGCAGAAATGTCCGAATTGCTGAGTGAAGCCATTGACTCGATCATTGATGTCAAAGAAGAAAACGACATCGACAGTCTGTTCTCTGCGGGCGGAACAACAGCATTGCTCAGTCAGGTGTCCGGACTGGATGATTTTGAATTGATCTGCTTCCTTGTTGTGAAATGATTGTCTGGAGGTGAGATGCCGTGCTGGGGTTGCCGAAATCCACGGAGTTTAACAAGCGTATCCCCAAGCAGAAGTTTTATGAAAACATTGCTGTGACACCGGCCATGAAAAAAGCGTTCGTGGAGCAGATAAGGATCATCTACTGGCGCAATAAGATTGCGGCCACCACCCTGAATCTGGCTGCTGGCGAACAGGTGACAGAGATTGAGGTGTTCGAGGTTCGGTTATCTGCCCCGGATTTGGACGAAAGTGTGTTGCGCCAGATTGACCGGGAGATTCCGTATCACATTCTCTTTTTACTGGAATACGAGGGCAGGTATCAGGCGGTCATCGGCTACAAGGAGGCTGCGGTGGGCAAGACGGCCTTTAAGGTTGACCGCTATTATTCTACGGACTGGCTGGACGAGGACGACCTGCCGGTGCATCTGGATGGACTTACGCTGGATGCCGTGTACGAGAATTTTGTCCGTCAGATCGCAGGTGATGTGCTTGGCACAGGAGAAAGTGCGTCCCTGAAAGACAGTGTGGAGCAGCAGAAGCAACGAGAGCAGCTGGAAAAGCAGATCGCAGCACTGGGAGCCAAAATCCGTAAGGAAAAGCAACCGAAGAAGAAATTTGAACTGGTACAGCAGATGAAATCTCTACAAAAGAAGACGGAGACGTTATGAAATCATTTGAACTGAAACCAACAGAAGAAAACCTACTTTCTACATACAAGAACGACCAGATTGGAAGAAATACGGATATCCATGCGTTTGTGGATATACTGAACTCTTTGGAGGATTCCTGCTCGATTGCTCTTGATGGTGCATGGGGAAGCGGTAAGACCTTTTTTGTCAAGCAGGTAAAAATGGTTTTAGAATCCTGTTCGCCAATAAAATCAAAGAGTGAATACAGAGATGAGATCAAAACTGTCTGGAAAAACTATCACAGCGGCAAAGAACCAGAATTTCAAGCGCAGCTTTGTGTTTACTACGATGCGTGGGAAAATGATAATGATGGAGACCCTATCTTATCTCTGGTATACTCCATTCTTCAACAGGTAGATGAGAAAACGCCTTTTCCGGAAGACAATAAAATTTTTGAAAAGGTAGCGGCTCTGGCAGATTGTATTACTGGAAAAAGTACAACAGCAGTGCTGGAATCAATGAAATCTGATAGTGTTCTTGATGATTTACGGAAAAGCAAGAGTATTCACAGTACAATTGTGGAATTTTTAGACCACTTACTTGAAGAAAGAGCAGACCGTTTGGTTGTCATTATTGATGAGCTTGATCGTTGCAAGCCTAACTATGCCGTGCAACTTTTAGAAAAAATCAAGCATTATTTTGATAATGAACGAATCACATTTGTATTTGCTGTGAATTTGCAAGAACTTCAACATACAATTTCAAATTACTACGGAAATGCGTTCGATTCGTGCAGATATCTTGATCGCTTTTTTGATTTGAGAATTTCGCTTCCACCAGCCAATATGTACCGATACTATCAAAGCATCAATTTCCAAAGCGACTACTATACGGTAGATGTTGTGTGTAAAAAAATTATCGAGCTGTTCCATTTTTCTCTTCGTGAAATTTCAAGATATCTAAAAGCCATAAGAATTGCAGAATATGAGTTAACGCACAGTGACGGAAGATTTAACTTTAGTGATCCGGAAGGGTTAGCTACACAATTTTGCACATTATATATGGTTCCACTTCTGATTGCTTTAGAGATAAGCGATGTGACTTCATATAATCAACTAATTTCAGGACATAATCCAGAGAAACTGATAGAACTACTTGAATGTATGGATTCCAACTATAAAGGTCATTTTAGAGAATTGCTTTCAAGAAACGAAATATATAATACTGCACCGGAATCAGAGCAGCAAGGAAAAGAAATCGTAACAATAAAAGAAAAAGCAGTTGCTGTATATAAAGCAATTTTCGTAAAAGATTATACAAGTTATGATTATCATTGTTTCGTTGGAAATTGCGAATTTAATGCAGAGACAAAAACGTTTTTGCTAAGATTGGTCAGTCTGCTATCAAAATATTCAAAATATGAATGAGGGAGAACGTTGAAATGGAAACTCTAAAAATGCACAGCCTTGACGGCGTGAAGAGAAATATAGAGCTGATCGGCAAGCTGTTCCCCAATGCAATTACCGAGGTGAAACGCAACGGCAAGGTAGAACACGCCATTGATTTTGACGTTCTGCGGCAGGAGCTTTCCGACTCCATCGTGGAGGGTCGGGAAGAGCGCTACCAGTTTACATGGCCGGATAAGAAAAAGGCGATGCTGGCGGCAAATGCGCCCATTACGGCAACGCTGCGCCCGGTTGTGGCAGACAGCGTGGGCAAGGACGGTACACCCGGCGGTTTTGACAGCGAAAACCTCTACATCGAGGGCGATAATCTGGAAGTGCTGAAGCTCTTGCAGGAAACCTATCTGGGCAAGGTGAAGATGATCTACATTGATCCGCCGTACAATACGGGCAATGACTTTGTTTATAATGATGAATTTGGAATGAGGGGAGAGGAATGGAACGCCACCAGCGGAAACTATGATGAAGAGGGAAACCAGATCGTTGGCAAGTTGGAACTGAATACAGAGAGCAATGGCCGCTTTCATACGGATTGGCTTAATATGCTTTATCCAAGATTGAAGATTGCTAAGGATTTGCTGAGCGAAGACGGTGCAGTTTTTGTTAGCATTGATGATAAAGAACAGGAAAATTTGAAAAAAATCGGTGATGAAATTTTTGGGGGAACGAACTTTGTTGCTACAATAGTTTGGCAACATAGTATTCAGCCCAAGGGATATTTGGGAACTTTCTCAATGCAACATAGCTATGTTATGATATGGTGCAAAAATGCTGAAAATTTTGTGCTTGGAAGTTTAGAAAGAACCGAAGAAGACAATAAAGCATACTCTAATCCAGACAATGATCCAAACGGTCCATGGAGAAGTGGCGATGTCCGAAACGCTCTGTATCGACCGAATCTGATATACGATATCATTTCTCCGAATGGGACGATTATAAAGCCATGCGAAAATGGCTGGCGATGGAGCAAGGAAACCGTAGCAGAAAAAATCAAAACTGGCGAAATTGTTTTTAGTGCTGATGAAACAAGGATTATTCGTAAGATATACTTAAAGAATTTGGAAGGAAGAGCGCCTGAAACACTGTGGTTTGGCAAAGATGTTGGAACTACACGTGAGGGTGTTTCGGAGTTGAAAGCTCTATTTGAAAAAGCTCCGTTTGACACTCCAAAACCGACGAAGTTAATTCATCGGTGTATGGTATTGATGAGTGACCCGAATATGATTGTAGTTGATTTCTTTTCTGGATCTTCTACAACTGCTCATGCTGTGATGCAGCTGAACGCTGAAGATGGTGGACACCGAAAGTTTATCATGGTGCAGCTGCCGGAAAAGACAGACGAAAAGAGTGAAGCGTACAAGGCTGGTTATAAGAACATCTGCGAAATCGGCAAAGAGCGCATCCGCCGTGCTGGGCGAAAAATTAAGGAAGATGCTGGGCTAACCGCTCCGGCTGATTTGGATATTGGTTTCCGCTGCCTGCGGTTGGACAGCAGCAATATGGAAAACGTCTACTATACGCCGGAAGAAGTCAGCCAGCAGGATCTGTTCTCGCTGGTGGATAACGTAAAACCTGACCGCACCCCGGAAGATTTGCTGTTCCAGGTGATGCTGGATCTGGGTGTGCTGCTGTCCAGCCCCATTGAGGTGAAAGAGATTGCGGGCAAAAAGGTGTTCAACGTGGCAGACGGTTTCCTGCTGGCCTGCTTTGACCATGATGTGACCGAGGAAACCGTCAAGGCCATTGCCCAGATGAAGCCCTACTATGCCGTGTTCCGTGACAGCTCCATGGCAAACGACAGTGTTGCAACGAACTTTGACCAGATTTTTGAAACCTATAGCCCGGATACAGTAAGAAAGGTTCTTTAAGAATGAAAGGCTTGTATGATCGAGACTTTACGGTTTTAGCCCCTGAAGAAGAACAAGAAAAAGAGCGAATTGATGCCGAAGAAAATGCCGCTAGAAAAACTCAGTTTGGCCGGAAAAATATGTTTCACTACTATCCGGAAGCTGTCCGGCGTTATTACGCCAGCCTTTTTCCGAATAACTTTATGGATTTCATGTTGCTAAGGGATGAGAAAGTACTCAATGCTCAGTGTGATGGCTTTGAAGCATTGCTTAGAGATAGGTCTATCTCAGAACTTGACATCAAGAGGTACATTCAAGACAATAAATACTATCACATCCCTGCATCTATTTTCAGCAACTATACCTTTGGTCATCACGAAGCTGTTTTGTTTAAGGAGTTTCCGCTGGGAACACAGTATGTAGTAGATTATCTTTTGGCAGGTCGGGCATCTGGTGGCTGGCAGTTTATCTTTGTTGAATTTGAAAATCCATACAATAATATCGTGGTAAAGGATGGCGATTGGGGTATGACTGTCAGAAAGGGACTGAAGCAGATTCGAGACTGGCAAGCCTTTATTGCGGCAAATTATGCGGTGCTGTATGAAGAATTCAAAAAATACACACCGAAGATTCTGACCGAAGAATTCTTTCGCTATGACCCTACACGGATGCACTATGCGGTAGTTGCAGGCCGCAGGCAAGATTTTGATGATCCTGCAATTCGTGTTTTGCAACGACAGCTGAAAAAAGAAAGCGACATAAAACTGCTACACTATGATAATCTGTTGGACGATTCCAGACGGCTGATTGGTATGTCTTCGTATTAAAAAGGTATTATGGTATGAATGAGAAAAAAAAGAATGAAATCATCCACAGCTCTGCGGCAGAATATTTGACCTTCGTGGCTTCTACCGGAGATAGTGATACCAGCTATGAAATGCGCTATGAGGATGAAAACATTTGGCTGACGCAAAAGATGATGGCAACCTTATATGATGTGTCAAAGCAAACGATCTCACAGCACATCAAGCGTATTTATGCGGATGGAGAACTCACGCCGGAGGCAACTGTCAAGAAATACTTGACAGTTCAAACCGAAGGGACCCGGCAGATCAGCCGCAAGCAGGATCATTACAATCTTCAAATGATTATTGCAGTCGGCTTTAAGGTGAACAATCAGCGTGCCGTGCAGTTCCGCAAATGGGCGGGCCAGATCGTAAAAGACCATACGATTCAGGGCTGGACAATGGATGTTGACCGTCTGAAAAAGGGCCACATGTTTACAGATGAATATTTCGAGCGGCAGTTACAGCAGATTCGGGAAATTCGTCTGTCGGAGCGCAAGTTTTACCAGAAAGTCACAGATTTGTACGCAACAGCGTTTGATTATGACAAGGATGCAAAAACGACGCGGCTTTTCTTCCAGACCGTACAGAACAAGATGCATTTTGCGGTGCATCGCCATACCGCAGCAGAGCTGATTTATGAGCGAGCAGATGCCACCAAAGAGCACATGGGTCTGACAACATGGGAAAATGCGCCGGATGGGAAAATCCTGAAAGTGGATGTGACGGTGGCCAAGAACTACCTGAGCAAAGAGGAAATGAACTATCTGGAGCGAATCGTGTCGCTCTATCTGGATTATGCCGAGCTGCAGGCCGAGCGCAAGATCCCCATGAGCATGGAGGACTGGGCGAAGCGGCTGGACGGTTTTCTGGAGTTCAACGGCAATGAACTGCTGACAGGTCCCGGTAAAATCAGCGCAGAGCAGGCAAAACTTCATGCGGAAACCGAATACGAAAAGTATCGTGTCATTCAGGATCGCCTGTATGAAAGCGATTTTGACCGGTTCCTGATGCTGGAGCAGGAGGTAAACCACAAAGATGAAGTTTAGTTTTAAGATTCAGCAGTACCAGACGGACGCTGTGGATGCGGTGGCACGGGTCTTTCAGGGTCAGTCCTACAATGCAGGCGTGTCGTACCTGCGGGATATGGGAAGCTTGTCTGCACAGCCGCAGCAGCTGAGCCTTGTTTCCAATGGGGACGATGCAACACAGGTGGAGTTGCAGGATTTGATCAACGATTCCGGTTTTAAGAACGAAGCACTCCAACTGACCGACCAGGAGCTGCTTCAGAACATCCGCGCGTTGCAAGCAGAAGCAAACATCCATCAGTCGGACAAGTTGGTGGAACCGCTGGGCAGGTGTTCTCTGGATATTGAGATGGAAACCGGCACAGGCAAGACCTATGTTTACATCAAGACCATGTTCGAGCTGAACAAGCGGTATGGTTGGAGCAAATTTATCGTTGTTGTGCCGAGTATCGCCATCCGTGAAGGCGTAAAGAAGTCCTTTGAGATCACTGCCGATCACTTTATGGAGTGCTACGGCAAAAAGGCACGGTTCTTTATCTACAATAGCAGCAACCTGAACCAGTTGGATTCCTTTTCCAGCAATTCCGGCATCAATGTCATGATCATCAACACGCAGGCGTTTGCGGCATCCATGAACGAGGACAAGAACGTGGAAGGTCGCAAGGGCGATGCCGCTGCGAGAATTATCTACACCAAGCGGGATGAGTTCGGCTCCCGCCGCCCGATTGATGTGATTGCCGCCAACCGCCCGATCCTGATTCTGGACGAACCGCAGAAGATGGGCAAAGAGGACTCTGCCACTCAGAAAGCCCTGAAAAAGTTCAATCCACTTTTCACACTGAATTACTCTGCTACCCACGCCAAGCAGCATAATCTGATTTACGTTCTGGATGCGCTGGACGCTTACAATAAGCGACTGGTCAAGAAAATCGAAGTCAAAGGCTTTGAGGTCAAAAATCTGCGTGGTACGGACAAGTATCTGTATCTGGAAAGCATCATCATCTCCCCGAAGAATCCGCCACGGGCAAAAGTAGAGTTGGAGGTCAAACACCAGAGCGGCACAAAGCGGGAATTCCGTACATTGGATGTGAGTGATAATCTCTACTATATCTCCGGCGAGATGGAGCAGTATAAGGGCTTTGTCGTTTCTGAAATTGACCCGATCACTGGCGTTGTGACATTTACCAATGGCGATACCATCCGCAAAGGTGATGTCAGCGGCGACGTTTCCGAAAACGATATGCGCCGGGTACAGATTCATGAAACAATCCTTTCGCACTTTGAAAAAGAGCAGGAACTTTTCAAACTGGGCATCAAGACACTTTCGCTGTTCTTCATCGACGAAGTGGCAAAATACCGCCAGTACGATGAAGACGGAAACGAGCTGCTGGGCGAGTACGGCAAGATTTTTGAACAGGAGTATCTTTCAGTTCTGAATGAGCATCGCACCCTGTTCGACCCTGCTTATACAGCCTATCTGGATTCAACCGATGTGCATGATATCCACAAGGGCTATTTCAGCATCGACAAGAAAGGTCACAGCGTCAACAGTTCGGTCAAGCGTGGCTCAGATATGTCGGATGACATTTCTGCCTATGACCTGATCCTGAAAAATAAGGAACGTCTGCTGTCCTTTGAAGAGCCGACCCGGTTCATCTTCTCCCACTCTGCCCTGCGGGAAGGCTGGGATAACCCGAATGTCTTCCAAATCTGCACCCTGAAGCACAGCGACAGCACCACGCAGAAGCGGCAGGAAGTAGGCCGTGGTCTGCGTCTGTGCGTGAATAAGGACGGAAACCGCATGGATGCGGAAGTGCTGGGAGATAAGGTGCAGGATATCAACGTCCTGACCGTTATTGCCAGCGAGAGCTATGCAGGATTTGTAGACGGACTGCAAAAGCAGACCGAAGCAGTGCTGTATGATCGCCCCCGCAAGGCAGACATTGCATATTTCACCGGCAAGACCATCAGGTTGGATGGCAAAATTGTCAAGGTGGATGACCGTCAGGCACGGGCAATTTATCAGTATCTTGTCCGCAATAACTATGTGGATGAGCAGGATAACGTCACGCAGGACTACCGGGACGATGTGCAGACCGGAACACTTGCACCGGTGCCGGAAACGCTGAAGCCCATTGAAGAGGGCGTGCACACGCTTGTGCAGGCAATTTATGATGACAGTATGCTCAAGTCTATGTTTGAGGATGGCAACAAGCCGAAAGTGCTGGAAAATCCGCTGAACGACCGGTTTGAAAAGGCAGAGTTCCAGAAGCTCTGGCAGACGATCAACCACAAATACGCCTATACGGTGGATTTTGATTCTGAGGAATTGATTCAGAAAGCAATCGTACACATCGACAGCGAGTTGTACGTCAGTCGGTTGAAATATACCGTCACCTATGCTGGTCAGAAAGATGTTCTGAGTGCCGATATGGTGCGGGAAGGCAGCAGCTTCAGAGATGCCAAGAGCAGAACAAAAAAATTAGAACATGACTACGCAGGTCAGGTTGCGTATGACCTGATCGGCAAAATTGCAGAGAACACAACGCTGACCCGGCGCACTGTCGCACGGATTTTGCAGGGCATCAAGCCGACGACCTTTGCGATGTACCAGAACAACCCGGAAGAATTTATCACAAAGGTGATCCGGCTGATCAAGGAGCAGAAAGCTACCATGATCGTGGAGCATATCACCTATGATACCATCGAGGGCAGCTACGACAGCAGCATCTTTACGGCAGAGAAACACGCTCTGACGATGGATAAGGCTTACAAGGCACAGAAGGCGATTCAGGATTACGTTTTCACCGATGGAACAGCAGAAAAGAGCGTAGAACGGAAGTTTGCGGAAAATCTGGACGGAGCAGAGGAAGTCTTTATCTATGCAAAACTGCCGAAAGGCTTCTATATTCCGACCCCGGTTGGACACTACTCCCCGGACTGGGCAATCGTGTTCCATGAGGGCAAGGTGAAGCACATCTATTTTGTAGCAGAAACCAAAGGCACGATGGAGAGCTTGAACCTGCGCCCGATCGAGAAATCCAAGATCGACTGCGCCAAGAAGCTCTTTGCAAAATTGTCAGATGGACTTGTGACATACGACCATGTGGACAGCTATCAGGAGCTGATGAATAAGGTGCTGCAGTGACCAGTACAAAATGAATCATGAAGCGGCTGTTTGCGTAGATGCAGATGGCCGCTTCTGCATTTGACATCCTGATCGGGAGTGTGAGCGATAATATAGGGCTGCGATGAGTTTGAACGAATCAGCGATGCAATCGCACAGCCTGCATCCACAGGATGCAGTTCACGGGTTTGGGTGTTCCCAACAAGTATTTTGCAGAGCAAAATTCGCGTTTGCGGAGCGCAGTGCAGCAATGAAAGCCCCAGTGGGGCTTTTAAGCGACAGAACGGTCTGCGACAGCAGATGGAGGGGCCTTGCCCCAACAAGTTCGCAGATGTATATACGTCTGCACTGCTTGCGGGTACTATGAAGCCTCTCAACCTGCCCTCCAATTTTGAAGATTATTTTGCAAGCCAGACCGTCCGTTTTCAAGTTTAACTTGAAGCGGACAGTTATTTTTGTGCAAAACGAAATGCACGCAGCTAAAGCAAGTTGTACGCAAAAGCGGAGGCGATACCTCCGGTTTTTTGTGTCTAAACCGGAGGTTCGACCTCCTGAAAATTCAACGAGATTTCTGATATGATAAAAGCGATCCAGTGGTTAGCCGGAACTAAAGCTTCCGGTTTTTTGCCCATAAAAGCCGAAAAAAGGCCTCAAAACCGGAACGAATACTTCCTGTTCAGCAGCAAAAGGATACGGTATACTTATCTTACGCACCGGGCACGATGTCCGATTTTCAAGAGAATTCAGGATAAAATCCACGCAAAACCGGACCTGTCAGGTCCTAAAAATTCTTTTGAAAGTGTGATAAGCTACCAGCAAGACACCAATTGAACCTTGAAAGCCGAATTACCGTCTGCATGGGATACCCGGCGAAGACCCCGCAAGGG
>OGCZ01000710.1_pt1 | contig 13338 bp, 5 predicted proteins | sample 1570211 | NCBI WGS metagenome assembly OGCZ01 (sample SAMEA2582158, study PRJEB24529) | metagenome | biome: Human gut stool | place: China | collected 2011 | reverse complement strand
CATCACCTATGGCACCAACAACGAGATGGGCTTCGACTATCTGCGGGACAACATGTGCATCTACTCCACGGAGCTGGTGCAGCGGGGTCATGCCTTCGCCATCGTGGACGAGGTGGACTCCATCCTGATCGACGAGGCCCGGACACCCCTCATCATCTCCGGCCAGGGGGAGAAGTCCACCCAGCTCTATGACATGGCAGAGATGTTCGTCTCCCGCCTGAAGAAGCAGGCGGTCGTCCAGGTGGACAACAAGGAGGAAGAGGATCCCGCCGAGGCGGACGCGGACTACATCGTGGATGAGAAGGCCAAGACCGCCATGCTCACCGCCCGGGGCATCGCCAAGGCGGAGGAGTTCTTCCACGTGGAGAATCTGTCCGACCCGGAGAACGCTACCCTCTCCCACCACATCAACCAGGCCATCAAGGCCCACGGCGTGATGAAGCGGGACATCGATTATGTGGTGAAGGACGGCGAGGTTATCATCGTGGACGAGTTCACCGGCCGTCTGATGTTCGGCCGGCGCTACTCCAACGGCCTGCACCAGGCCATCGAGGCTAAGGAGCACGTCACCGTGGCCAGCGAGAACAAGACCTTGGCCACCATCACCTTCCAGAACTACTTCCGCCTGTACGACAAGCTGTCCGGCATGACCGGCACCGCCATGACGGAGCAGGAGGAGTTCGGCACCATCTACGAGCTGGACATTGTGGAGATCCCCACCAACCGGCCCAACCAGCGCCACGACCACCACGACGTGGTGTACAAGACCGAGGCAGGCAAGTACCGGGCGGTCATCCAGCAGATCAAGGACTGCCACGCCAAGGGCCAGCCCGTGCTGGTGGGTACCGTGTCCATTGAGAAGAACGAGCTGCTCAGCGGCCTGCTGGCCCGGGAGGGCATCCAGCACAACCTGCTGAACGCCAAGAACCATGAGAAGGAAGCGGAAATCGTGGCCCAGGCGGGCAAGTTCGGCGCCGTCACCGTGGCCACCAACATGGCCGGCCGCGGCACCGATATCATGCTGGGCGGCAACGCCGAGTACCTGGCCCGGGCAGACCTGGTGAAGGCCGGCTACTCCGATGAGGTCATTGCCGACGCCACCGGCTACGCCGAAACAGACAACGAGGAGATTCTGGCCGCCCGGAAGCTGTTTGCCGAGAAGATGGCCCAGCACAAGGCGGTGATCGCGGAGGAGGCGGAGAAGGTCCGCGCCGCCGGCGGCCTCTTCATCATCGGCACAGAGCGCCACGAATCCCGCCGGATCGACAACCAGCTCCGCGGCCGCGCCGGCCGCCAGGGCGACCCCGGCGAGACCCGGTTCTATATCTCCCTGGAGGACGACCTGATGCGCCTCTTCGGCGGCGAGCGGATCCAGAACATGATGGAGAAGTTCGACCTGGACGAGGACACCCCCATCGAGAACAAGATGCTGACCAAGGCCATCGAGAACGCCCAGACCACCGTGGAGTCCCGGAACTTCCAGTCCCGCAAGTCCGTGCTGGAGTACGACGACGTCATGAACAAGCAGCGGGAGATCATCTACCAGCAGCGCCGAGAGGTTCTGGACGGCAAGGACCTGAAGGACACCATCCTGTCCATGACCCGCAACGCCATCGCCGACCACGTGGCTATGGCCTTCGGCGAGGCCCAGGCCCTGGACGCCGCCGGCTGCCGGGAGATGCTGCGCGGCCTGGAGGGGCTGTACTTCCCCAAGGACACCTTCCAGTTCACGGAGGACGACGCCGCCGACAAGACCCAGCAGGACTTCACCGACCTCTTCCTGGAGGCCGCAGAGAAGACCTATGAGGCCAAGGAGGCGGAGATCGGTACGCCCCTCATGCGGGAGCTGGAGCGGGTCATCATGCTGCGCGTGGTGGACGAGTACTGGATGGACCACATCGACGCCATGGACGACCTGAAGCAGGGCATCCGCCTGCGGGCCTATGCCAACACCGACCCGGTCATCGCCTACAAGCAGGAGTCCCTGACCATGTTCGAAGAGATGGTCTCCGCCATCCAGACCGAGACGGTCCGCCGCATGTTCTCCGTCCGGCTGAAGAAGGACGAGGAGGTCAAGCGGGAGCGGGTGGCCAAGGGCATGGTGGAAAACGTGGGCGGCGACGGCACCGCCCCCAAGAAGCAGCCTGTCAAGGTCAACAAGATCGGCCGCAACGACCCCTGCCCCTGCGGCAGCGGCCTGAAGTGGAAGAAGTGCACCTGCAAGGAGTACCACGACAACTGATTTCGAGGGGGAGCAGGCTCCCCCTCGACCTCCCCCACCACCAGTCTGCGGACTGGTGAACGCGCCCAAGGCGCTTAGGTCAAAGTATTTTCGCCACGTACACGCCGCGGCGAAAATGATTGGAATTTCTTGATCTGCCTTCGGCAGATCAACTGGGGAAACCCGGATGGGTTTCCCCTAGCCCCTTTCCTTTTGGGAGCATCTCCTCACTCTCCACTCTATCTTTTATCCTTTGTCTTTTCATTTTTATCTCTTCCGCTCCCTGTTCTCTCCTGCCGGAGGGCAGGGGGCGGTCTTTTCACAGAAGGGAGCTGCTTCCGTGGGTGAAAATCAGGAGAGCATCCGCCTGCTGCACACGATTCGAAATATGCTGATCGGCATAGGTCTGATGGTATCTGCCCTGGGGCTGCTGGCCTTTGGATACCTATTCGCCGAAGGCACCAACCTTTTACAGCCTTGTTCCTCGTCAGCGCCCTGCTGTTTCTGACTGGTACCATCTGGTGGTAGGGTTCCCGCCGCCTTGCGGACCCGGTGAACGATCCCCAGGAACGCTCCTGACGTCCCTTTTCATGCTCAATCAAAGGAGGTCGCCATGTCATTTGTCACCCATGAACAACAGAGTCTGGTCTGGCTCGCCTCTCCCCTGCTGGGCGGGGTGCGCCACGGATTCTCCACCCGGCGGGGCGGGGTGTCTCCGGCGCCGTGGGATACCCTGAACCTGGGCCCCGGACGCGGGGACGCGCCGGAGAACGTGGAGGAGAACTACCGCCGCTTTTTCGCCGCCCTGGATATGGACTCGGCGTACCCCGTCCTCTCCCGGCAGGTCCATCGGGATGATGTGCGGCTCTGCACCGCCGCCGACGCCGGGAAGGGTCTGATCCGGGACCGGGACTACGACGCCGACGCCCTCATCACCGCTGAAAAAGGACTGCCCCTGGTGGTGTTCTCCGCCGACTGCGGCATCCTTCTGCTCCATGACCCGGACGCCGGGTGCGTGGGAGCGGTCCACGCCGGATGGCGGGGCTGTGCCGCTGGAATCGTGGAGAAGACCGTCCGGGAGATGGTCCGCCTGCTGGGCGCCAGACCGGAACGCATCCTGGCTGCCGTGGGGCCCTGCATTGGGAAATGCTGCTTTGAGACCGACGGCGACGTACCGGAGGCCATGCGGGCCTCTGCCCTGGGGCCGGAGGCGGAGCCGTATCTGGAGCGTCGAGGGCCCAAATACCATGTAGATTTGGCGGGTCTGAACCGTCAGTGGCTGCTCCACGCCGGTGTCGCGCCGGAGCATATCGACATCTGCGGCCTGTGTACCGCCTGCCGCCCCGACCTCTTCTGGTCCCACCGGAAGATGGGCGAGGCCCGGGGCGCACAGGTGGCCGTGATCTGCCTTTGAAACACTCTTTGCCGGAGGGCCTGTGCCATGACCAAGACCAAGCGCATCCAGATCCTGTGCCTGCTGGGGGCAGTGACCCTGCTGCTGTCCGGCTGCTGGACGGAAGCCCCCGTGGAGTCCGCCAACGGCCTGCTGGGGGACCAGGAGCCCGCCGACCAGCAGGAGGAGGTGATCCTCCCTGCGGCGTTCACCCTTCCCTATGACCCGGACCAGACGCTGGACCCGGTGACCTGTGCCGACGGTATGCAGCAGGTGGCGGGCTCCCTCATCTACGAGGGACTCTTCCGCCTGGACCGCCAGCTGGAACCCCAGCCGTGGCTGTGCCAGAGCTACACCTATGACGCCGCCTCCCTCACCTACACGTTCACCCTCCGCAGCGGCGTCACCTTTTCCGACGGGTCCCCCCTGACGGCGGCGGACGCGGCGGCCACCCTGCGGCGGGCCAAGAGTTCCCAGCGGTACAGCGCCCGGCTGGCCCATGTGGCCGCTGTCTCCGCCGGGGACGGGGTGGTAATCGTAACCCTGTCCCGCCCGGACTCCAGCCTCCCGGCCCTGCTGGACATCCCCATCGTCAAGTCCGGAACCGAGGAAAGCCTCACCCCTGTGGGCACCGGCCCCTACTATTTCACCACCGATGAAGCGGGTGCCTGTCTGGCGTCCCACAGCGGCTGGTGGCGGGGAGAGTCCCGCCCCGCGGAGCGGATCGCCCTCTCCGCCGCCAGGGACCGGGAGGCCATACTGTACCAGTTCTCCTCCCACGAGGTGCAGTTGATTACTGCCGACCTGATCGGCACGGAGCCCATCACCGCCACCGGCAACATCAGCTATGAGGATGCGGATACCACAGTGCTCCAGTTCCTGGGCTTCAACACCGCCCGCGCCCCCTTTCAGGACAGCGCCGCCCGCCGGGCCCTGGGCCTGGGCATCAACCGGGAGACGCTGGTGAGCGCCGTGCTGTCCGGACACGCCCGGGCGGCCCAGTTCCCGGTCTCCCCTGTCTCCCCGCTCTACCCGGCGGAGCTGGAGTCCCTATACTCCTATGACGATTTCGCCGCAGCGATGGAGGCAGCGGGACTGAACACCGGCCGGACCCGCACAGTGACCCTGCTGGTGAATCAGGAGAACACTTTCAAGGTCTCCGCTGCGGAGCATATCGCCCAGGCCCTGTCGGATTTCGACCTTCAGATCCAAGTGGAGGCCCTGCCCTGGGAGGAGTATGCCGCCGCCCTGGCCGCCGGGAACTTCGACCTGTACTATGGCGAAGTGCGGCTGCCTGCGAATTGGGACCTTTCCGCCCTGGTGGGCACCGGCGGCAGTCTGAACTACGGCGGCTGGGCGGATCCCCAGACGGAGCAGCTCCTGGCCGCCTGCGCCGCAGCGGAGGACCGGGCCGCAGCTCTGTCGGACCTGTGTGCCTATCTTCAGCAGCAAGCGCCTATTCTGCCCTTGTGCTTTAAGTCCTCCTCCGTCCTGTACCAGACCGGGGCCGTATCCGGCCTGACCCCTACGGCGGCAGAGCCCTTCTACGATCTGCCCTCCTGCCAGATCCACCAGCGGCAGCCGTAAATCCGCGCTGTCTCCACGCGCCGCGCCCCGACCGGGATTCCCGGTCCGGGCGCGTTTTGTGTTTCCTTCCCGCCGGGGGAAACGCGGTCCCAGCTGCACGGCAGCGGGCATCCTAAGTCATGGGATAACTGCTGCCAATGGAAGATTTCCCCGGAAGGGCCGTTCCAGAGCAGCCTGCGGGCAACGGCCCTTTTCGTCCGGCGTGGTCAGGGGACCGGGCATCCGGGGCCTGCGGGGTAATCGCCGTCCTGCAAGATGGTGTGCTTACGATCTTCATAACCGCTGATGTGTCGGTCATATTCTTTTGCCAAAAGAAATGCCCCCGCCATTGAGTGGGATATGTCTCGTTGCGTGTATCAAACAAGGCGCTGTGGGATGGTGGGCCAAAGTACCTTTGTTTGATGGCGGGCGCGCAGTCAGCTTTGTCGGAGCTGTCAACGCATTCCTCCATTTTTTGTCGATTTCGCCAAAGCTCCTGGGGACGGCGGAACGATTTTAGGCGGTCCCACAAATTTTCCGTCTGTGGGGATTCCGGGCCCCCAAGTGTCTTGACAACACCGCCTTAGAGTTCGTATAATAATAGCACTGAGAGCAAAGGCGCCCTTTGGCGGTATCCTTTGCTCTTTTTTCTTTTTAAAATTTTTCACGGAGGGGCGCTCCGCGTCCATACACGGTCACCATCGGAAAGGAGTCAGGCTCATGCGTCACTACACCAAGGAGGACATCATCCGGCTGGTCCGGGAGGAGGATGCCCAGTTCATCCGTATGCAGTTCACAGACATTTTCGGCCAGCTGAAAAACGTAGCCATCACCGCCTCTCAGATCGGGCGGGCGCTGGACAACCAGATTATGATGGATGGCAGCTCCATCGCGGGATTCGTCCGCATTGAAGAATCAGACCAGTATCTCTGGCCGGACCTGGACACCTTTGCCATCCTGCCCTGGCGGCCCCAGTACGGCAAGGTGGCCCGGCTGATCTGCGACGTCCACAACCCCGATGGTACCGCCTTCGCCGGTGATCCCCGAGGTGTGCTGAAGCGGGTGCTCCGCCGTGCCGACGCCCTGGGCTTCACCTGCAATGTGGGAGCGGAACTGGAGTTCTTTCTGTTCCAGACCGATGAAGACGGTCAGCCCACCATCCGGACTTCCGACGAGGCCAGCTATTTTGACCTGGGCCCTCTGGACCATGGGGAGGGGACCCGCCGGGAGATCTGCCTGAATCTGGAGCAGATGGGCGTGGCGGTGGAGGCCAGCCACCACGAGGTGGCAGCCGGCCAGCACGAGATCGACCTCCAGTACACCGACGCCCTGCGGGCTGCGGACAACATCATGACCTTCAAGCTGGCGGTGAAGACCCTGGCCCAGAAGAACGGCCTCCACGCCACCTTCATGCCCAAGCCCGTCAGCGGCGCCGCCGGCAGCGGCATGCACGTAAATATGTCCCTGTTTCGGGATGGGAAAAATGCCTTCTATGACGAGGCGGATCCCCGGCACCTGTCCCCGCTGGCCTATCAGTTCATCGCGGGACTGCTGGGACACGTACGGGGATGCTGTGCCGTCACCAATCCACTGGTGAACAGCTACAAGCGGCTGGTGCCCGGCTACGAAGCCCCCTGCCATCTGGCCTGGTCCACCGGCAACCGCTCCGCCTTGGTCCGCATTCCAACACCGCGGGGAAACAGCACCCGGGTGGAGCTGCGGAGCCCTGATCCCGCCTGCAACCCCTATCTGGCCCTGGCGGCGTGCCTTGCCGCGGGACTGGACGGGATCGAGCAGCAGATGACGCCCCCCGCCCCCCTCACCGGCAACCTTTACGAGGTGGGAGACGCCTCCGGCATCCAGCGGCTCCCCGGCTCTCTGGAGGAGGCCGTCCGGGCCCTGGAGGCAGACAGCGTCATTACGGACGCGCTAGGTGCCCACGTGACGGAGCAGTATCTGGCCGGAAAGCGTCGGGAGTGCCGGTCGTACGCCGCCCAGGTGTCCCAGTGGGAGCTGGAACAGTATCTGGTGGCGTACTGACCTGCCGGCCCTTCTGACAGGGCCGCAGAGAGAGGAGGGGGGCAAATTCCATGGACAGGATCATATTGGCGTTTGCCTCTGAGAAAGCCCACGCCCAGATCACCCGCATTCTGGGCTCCGGCGGCCTCGCGCCGTCCATCTCCTGCTTCAGCGGCGCGGAAACCATCCGAGCCGCCCGGAAGCTGGGCGGAGCCGTCGTCATCTGCGGTTTCCGGCTGCGGGACATGACTGCGGAGATGCTGGCCGTGGACCTCACGGGCATCGCCCCGGTGCTGGTCATCTCCTCTCCCGGGAATCTGGAGCTGTGCGGGGACAGGAACCTCATCAAGTTAGCGGTCCCCTCCTCCCGGGCGGAGTTCTTCGCCTCGCTGGATCTGGCCCAGGGAGTCCTTGCAGGCGGCGCCCCGGCTTCCCGGCTTCATATCCAGCGAAGTGCCGAGGAGGAGCGGCTGATCTGCCGGGCCAAGGCGGTGCTGATGGAGGTAAACCTCATGAGCGAGGCGGAGGCCCACCGCTTTCTGCAGAAGTACAGCATGGACACGGGGCTGCGGCTTGCAGAGACCGCCCGGCTGATCCTGGAGCGGTACACAACAGGCTGAAGCCTGACGATGAAACGACAAGGGAGGCAGTCCCAATGAGTGGACCAGCGCAGAACATACACAATATCTATGATCCCCTGTGGGAGCACGACGCCTGCGGCATCGGCGCCGTGGTGAATTTGAAGGGCACGCTGTCCCACGCCACAGTGGACAGTGCCCTGAAGATCGTGGAAAAGCTGGAGCACCGGGCAGGTAAAGACGCCGCCGGCGAGACCGGTGACGGCGTGGGGCTGATGATTCAGGTGCCACACAAGCTGATGGTGAAGGCGGCCTCCGCCGAGGGCATCGCCCTGGGCGGCCCCCGGGATTATGGCGTGGGCATGTTCTTCTTCCCCGCAGACGCGCTGAAGCGGGCCCAGGCCCAGAAGATGCTGGAGATCATCGCGTCCAAGGAGGGGCTGGACTTCCTGGGCTGGCGGGATGTGCCCACCCATCCGGAGGTGCTGGGCCGGAAGGCCCTGGACTGTATGCCCTGCATCTGCCAGTGCTTTGTGGCCCGGCCTGTAGACTGCGCCCGTGGCCTGGACTTTGACCGGAAGCTGTATGTGGTCCGCCGGGAGTTCGAGCAATCCAATGTGAACACCTACATTTGCTCCTTCTCCAGCCGGACCATCGTGTACAAGGGCATGTTCCTGGTGGGGCAGCTGCGGAAGTTCTACACGGACCTGACGGAGCCGGATTGTGAGAGCGCCATCGCCCTGGTCCACTCCCGGTTCTCCACCAACACCACCCCCAGCTGGGAGCGGGCCCATCCCAACCGCTACATCCTCCATAACGGTGAAATCAACACCATCCGGGGCAACGTGGACCGGATGCTGGCCAGGGAGGAGACTATGCACTCGGCCGTACTGGAGGCGGACATGGACAAGATCCTGCCGGTGGTAGACCAGAGCGGCTCCGACTCCGCCATGCTGGACAACACCCTGGAATTTCTGATGATGAACGACATCCCACTGCCCCAGGCGGTGATGATGTGCATCCCGGAACCCTGGGCCAACGACCGGAAAATGAGCCGGGAGAAGCGGGACTTCTACCACTACTATGCCACCATGATGGAGCCCTGGGACGGCCCGGCGGCCATCGTGTTCTCCGATGGGGACACGGTGGGCGCGGTGCTGGACCGGAACGGCCTGCGCCCCTGCCGGTGGTATCTCACTACCGACAAGCAGCTGATTCTCTCCTCCGAGGTGGGGGTGCTGGACATCCCGCCGGAGAAGATCGTGAAGAAGTCCCGGCTCCAGCCGGGGCGGATGCTGCTGGCAGACCTGACTGCCGGTCGACTGGTGGACGACGCCGAGGTCAAGGAGCGGTACGCCCGCCAGCAGCCCTACGGCGAGTGGCTCGATGCCCACTTGGTATACCTGCGGGATCTTCCCATCCCCAACCGGCGTGTGGAGCGGTCCTCCCAGGAGCGGCGGGACCGGCTGTACAAGGCCTTCGGCTACACCTATGAGGAGGTGAAGGACGCTATCCTCCCCATGGCCCGGGGTGGGGCGGAGCCCACCTCCGCCATGGGCGTGGACACACCGCTGGCGGTGCTGTCGGAAAAGCACCAGCCCCTGTTCAGCTACTTCAAGCAGCTCTTCGCCCAGGTGACCAACCCGCCCATGGACGCCATCCGCGAGGAGATCGTCACCGACACCACGGTGTATGTGGGCTCCGGCGGCAATCTGCTGGAGGAAAGAGCGGAGAACTGCACAGTCCTCCAGATCCACAACCCCATCCTCACCTCCGTGGATCTGATGAAGATCCGCTACATGGACCGGCCCGGCTTCCATGTAGAGACCATCTCCCTGCTGTACTACAAGGGCTCTCCCTTGGCCAATGCCCTGGACCGGCTGTTCGTCAACGTGGACCGGGCCTACAAGAATGGCACCAACATCCTGATCCTGTCAGACCGGGGGGTGGACGAGAACCATGTAGCCATCCCCTCCCTGCTGGCGGTGTCCGCCTTGGAGCAGTATCTGGTGCGGACGAAAAAGCGCACCGCAGTCTCCATGATCCTGGAGAGCGCCGAGCCCCGGGACGTCCACCACTTCGCCACCCTCCTGGGCTACGGCGCCCAGGCCATCAACCCCTATCTGGCCCAGGAGTGCGTAGAGGAGCTGGTGACCCTGGGGATGCTGGATAAGGATCCCACTGCGGCCGTCAACGACTACAACAGCGCCATCCTCCACGGCATCGTGAAGATCGCCTCCAAAATGGGCATCTCCACCATCCAGTCCTACCAGTCCGCCCAGATCTTCGAGTGCCTGGGCATCAACCGGGACGTGGTGGACAAGTACTTCACCAACACAGTCAGCCGGGTGGAGGGTATCGGCCTGGCAGAGATCGAGGAGGGCGTGGAGTGGAACCACAGCCAGGCCTTCGATCCCCTGGGCCTGGGCTACGACTCCACGCTGGACTCCACCGGCATCCACAAGCTGCGGTCCGGCCCGGACAAGGAGGACCACATGTACAACCCCCGGACCATCCTGCTGCTGCAGAAGGCCGTCCGGGAGGGCAGCTACGAGACCTTCAAGGAGTATTCCGCCCTGGTGGACGAGCCTGCCAAGCCCCATACCCTGCGGGGGCTGCTGGACTTCCAGTTCGATGAGAGCGGCGGCATCTCCATCGACGAGGTGGAGTCTGTGGCGTCCATTGTCAAGCGATTCAAAACCGGCGCCATGAGCTACGGCTCCATCTCCCAGGAGGCCCACGAGTGCCTGGCCATCGCCATGAACCGCATCGGCGGCAAGTCCAACTCCGGCGAGGGCGGTGAAAGGCCCGAGCGGCTGGGCACGGATAAAAATTCCGCCATCAAGCAGGTGGCGTCCGGGCGGTTCGGCGTTACGTCCGAATACCTGGTCTCCGCCAATGAGATCCAGATCAAGCTGGCCCAGGGGGCCAAGCCCGGAGAGGGTGGACATCTGCCCGGCAAAAAGGTCTATCCCTGGATCGCCAAGACCCGCCACAGCACCACCGGCGTAGGACTCATCTCTCCCCCGCCCCACCACGACATCTACTCCATCGAGGACCTGGCCGAGCTGATCTATGACCTGAAGAACGCCAACCGTCACGCCAACATCAACGTGAAGCTGGTCAGCGAGGCCGGTGTCGGCACCATTGCCGCCGGTGTTGCCAAGGGCGGCGCACAGGTCATCCTGGTCTCCGGCTACGACGGCGGCACCGGTGCTGCCCCCCGCACCTCCATCAAGAACGCCGGTCTGCCTTGGGAGCTGGGCATCGCCGAGACCCACCAGACCCTGATCCTGAACGGCCTGCGCAGCCGCGTCCGCATCGAGAGCGACTCCAAGCTGCTCTCTGGCCGCGATGTCGCCATCAGCTGTATGCTGGGCGCAGAGGAGTTCGGCTTCGGCACCAGCCTGCTGATGTGCGAGGGCTGCGTCATGATGCGCGTCTGCAATCTGGACACCTGCCCCATGGGCATCTGCACCCAGAACCCCGAACTGCGCAAGCACTTCCGGGGCAAGCCCGAATACATCATCAACTACCTGACCTTCGTGGCCCAAGAGCTGCGGGAATACATGGCCAAGCTCGGCGTCCGCACCATCGACGAACTGGTGGGCCGCACCGACCTGCTCCACGTCAAGCCCAGCGCCCCCGGCAGCCGCACGGCCAAGATGAACCTGGACTGCATCCTGCACAACCCGGCCATCGCCAACAGCAACGTGCACTTCGTCCCGGCGGACACCTACGACTTCCATCTCGAAAACACCCTCGACATGAAGGTGCTGATGAAGAAGTTCAAGCTCAGCAGCAAAACGCCCCAGAGCGTCACGCTGGATGTTTCCAACACCGACCGTGCGTTCGGTGCCATCTTCGGCAGCGAGATCACCCGCAAGTACGGCGATTCCCTGCCCGATGACGTCTACACCGCCAACTGCACCGGCGCGGGCGGCCAGAGCTTCGGTGCATTCATCCCCAGGGGCCTGACCCTGAAGCTGACCGGCGACTGCAACGACTACATGGGCAAGGGTCTTTCCGGCGGCAAGATCGTTGTGCGTCCGCCGCAGGGCATCGACTTCAAGCCCGAGGAGAACATCATTACCGGCAACGTAGCGCTGTACGGCGCTACCAGCGGCAAGGCGTTCATCTCCGGCGTGGCCGGTGAGCGCTTCTGCGTGCGCAACAGCGGCGCTACCGCCGTTGTAGAGGGCGTGGGCGACCACGGCTGCGAGTACATGACCGGCGGCACCGTGGTAGTGCTGGGACAGACCGGCAAGAACTTTGCAGCCGGTATGACCGGCGGCATTGCCTATGTGCTGGACGAGAACTGGGACTTCTACCAGCGCGTGAACAAGGAGACCGTCAGCCTTGAGCCGGTGGAGCATAAGTACGATGTTGCCACCCTGAAGGAGCTGATTCGCGCCCATGTGGAGGCCACCGGCTCTCCGCGCGGCAAAGAAATTTTGGACAATTTCAGTGCGTTCCTGCCCAAATTCAAAAAGGTGCTGCCTTACGATTACGACCGGATGCTGCGGGTCATCGCCTCGGTAGAGGAGCGTGGTCTGGACGGCGAGCAGGCACAGATCGAAGCATTCTATGCAGTGCAGAAGCATAAGTAAGGAGGGGCAGCAGCATGGGTAAGACAACAGGATTTATGGATTATGCGCGCAAGACCAGCACGGACGTTGCGCCGCTGGAGCGCCTTGAAAATTTTAACGAGTTCCACATCTGGCTCTCGCGGGAGCAGCAGCAGACGCAGGCCGCCCGCTGCATGGACTGCGGCGTGCCCTTCTGTCAGGCGGGCATGATGATCGGCGGCATGGCCTCCGGCTGTCCGCTGAACAACCTCATCCCGGAGTGGAACGATCTGGTGTACCACGGCAAGTGGGAGCTGGCGCTCCACCGCCTGATGGCCACCAACCGCTTCCCGGAGTTTACCAGCCGGGTGTGCCCCGCCTTGTGTGAGGCCGCCTGCACCTGCGGGGATGTGACCGGCAGCAGTGTCACCGTGCGCGAAAACGAGCACGCCATCATCGAGACGGCCTACGCCAAGAACTGGCTGACCGCCACCCCGCCGCCGACCCGCACCGGCAAGAGCGTTGCCGTGGTGGGCAGCGGCCCTGCGGGGCTTTCGGTGGCCGAGTACCTGAACAAGCGCGGCCACGCCGTTACGGTGTTTGAGCGCGCCGACCGTGTGGGCGGCCTGCTGATGTACGGCATCCCCAACATGAAGCTGGACAAGGCGGTCATCGAGCGCCGTGTCCAGCTGATGCAGGCCGAGGGTGTGGTGTTCCGCACCGGCATGGATGTGGGCGGTGCCGTGCCCGCCGAGCAGCTGCTGGCAGATTTTGATGCCGTGGTGCTGTGCTGCGGCGCAAAAAAGCCCCGCGATTTGAACGTGCCCGGCCGGGACGCCAAGGGCGTGCACTTTGCCGTGGACTACCTGACCAGCGTGACCAAGAGCCTGCTGGACTCGGGTTTTGCAGACGGCAAGGCCATCAACGCAGCCGGTAAAAACGTGCTGGTCATCGGCGGCGGCGACACCGGCAACGACTGTCAGGGCACTGCCC
>OGCZ01000708.1_pt1 | contig 13405 bp, 8 predicted proteins | sample 1570211 | NCBI WGS metagenome assembly OGCZ01 (sample SAMEA2582158, study PRJEB24529) | metagenome | biome: Human gut stool | place: China | collected 2011 | reverse complement strand
GCGAAAAGGCGCTCTGCCGTGCTGCATTCCTCTGAAAAAATCGTATTGAATAACGCTTTGCGCATTATGAAATTCGCAGGTATCAACCACCCATGTCTTGTCTTTATCATCGGGATCAATCATTCCCGAAACGCCGATATTTACGTCCATGGTTTCACGAACTCTTGCCTTTTCATAGTACGGCACGCTCGCCATCAGCTCACTCGAAAGTGTGGAATATTCGTTAAACGCACCCCACGCAATCGCATAGTTGCTTTCGTCACGTTTCTTAAGCCGTGTAAAATATTCATCTGACATTTCGGCTATGCAGCAGGCGATTATGTAAAGCCCAATCCCGTACCCCGAAAACAACTTTTTGTACCTCTCATACTCCGCAAACTCCTCCGACGTCATATCATACAGCCTGCCGTAGAAAGCCTTGCTCTTCATTATTTCGGCACGCTGTTTTTCTTTTTTCAGGTCAATATTCACATAGCAGTACGGTGGTAAAGTCACCGCAATTTGTTCGATTTCGATTATGCGGTCAACAAATTCCGTCATAGTCTGCTCGTTTTTCATCGCCATATTATTATCTGCAAACCCCGCAAAAGAGACGGTTAAGTCATAAATCTTTTTCATATCCTCAGCTTTCATATTCAGCAGAGCCGTTGTGATTTCGCCAACCTTCAAAGCTATTTTTGTTGTGAAAATTCTATTCTTGTGAATAAGAAAATAGAAATTAAAAAAGCTGTCGTCGGGCATATCGTAATTCGGATTGTTTGAAATTGCATTGTTCATGTCAAGTACCCCTCAAAAGTGTATCTATAGGTCAGCTCTAAAATCCTATGCCGCAGATGTGCGGTGGAGGTTTTTAGCGGTGACCTGTATTTATTATATCACACTTTTTCAGATTTGTGGTAACTTTTATTGTACAATTGATATAAGCATTTGAAACCATGTAGTGAATGGATTTTTTGCCTGTAATGCGATTTGATAAATTAGAAAAAATTCGCCTAATTAATATACAGAGCGAATGATTGACGGAATCTTGAAAATTGAATAATCGGTAACCGAATACGTTATTTCTGACGGAGGGGTGATGAACTGTTCCAGCTGCTGAAGATGTACGCCATGACTTTTGTATTTCAAAACGAGCGACAAATACAATCTTCAACCTGCATCTAGCAACTGCAGTTGGCGATGAAAATCAGAAACGGATACTTACGTTTCAGCTTGCTGACATTGCACGTTCTCGAGCGTGATACCAACCGTCGCAAGCAATAGGAACGCTGCTCTATGAGCCTGATAAGCTGTCGGGCGTTCGGCTAATGTTTGAAAGCGCAGGACACACCACAACAACTACATAAATTAAAAAAGGAGTGATGCCAATGTCAGAAATCATGACAGAAGGAAAAAAAGCAAAACTGATTGATGAAACAGTCTACAATTATCCCTACGTTGTTAAAAGCAATTGCCTTTATGAAATGGTTCAGGTGAAAGATCAGGTCGTTCCAATGAAACTTGCAGACTTTGTTCCCACACTTATTTCGGAAATCACCAGAGATGACGGCACAGAGCAAAAGAAAATGTTCAAGGTCGGTGCGGTTCACAAGTCGGGAATTAAACTGTCGGAGCAGATTGTTTCCGCAGACGAAATGCAAAACATGAAATGGCTCTTAAACCGCTGGGGTGCATTGGGTGCTGCACAGCCTAAGCAAAACGTGCTAAGTAAAATCTGCCACGCAATTATGTTAACGAAAGGTGAGGTGAAATTTGAAACTATGTATCTCCAAACTGGTTGGAAGAAGATAAACGGTGAGTATGTGTTCCTGATGCCGACGCAGAACAGTCCGTTTACCGTTGAACTGCAGGGCAAGCTGAAAAACTATTCTTTCACTGAAAAGGGTTCGCAGGAGGACTTGATTTACTTGTCTGCAATGCTTGAAAACAGTTTTGCACCGCAGTGTGTTATGCTACCGCTGCTGGCGGTAACGTTTCTGTGTCCGCTCAATCACTTTCTGAAAAGTGCAGGCTGTGAGCCAAAGTTTGTGACTGCGCTGATTGGTAAGACGGGTAGTCGTAAATCCACACTTGCAGCGCTGTTCCTTTCGTTCTTCGGAAAGTTTTCAGCAAGCGACCTACCGATGTCATTCCACGACACAGCGAATAGCATTTTGAGCAACATATACTATTTAAAAGACGTGTTGACTTGCATTGACGATTTTCATCCGAGCGGAATGTTTCACGAACAGGAGATGAAAAGCATTGCGCAGAATATTTCGCGATACTACGGTGATAGAATTGGTCGTGCGCGACTAAATTCAAAAGCGGAGTTACAATCTTCAAAACCGCCTACAGGCAATGCAATTATCACAGCGGAGTACACTCCTGAAATTTCCGTGTCGGGTTCGGCGAGATACTTCAATATTGAACTTAATGAAAACGATGTTCAGCTTGATGACCTGTCAGAATATCAGCAGTTAGCAAATGACGGAGTGCTGTGTGGGATTATGCAAAGCTACATTGAGTGGATTAAAAATGTGTATCTTGATGATGAAAGTGCTTTTGTAAAAACACTCGAAGATGTGTTTTTGAAATACCGCAAGTTTTATCTGGACAGGCTGTGTGCAAACAGAATTAAGTTTCACAACCGCACACCCGACATGCTTGCACACTTGAAAATCGGGTTTGCATTTCTGCTTGTGTTTCTTAAATCGAAAAATCAAATCAACAAGTCGGAGCTTGATAAATTTGAAAAGGTGTTCGACGAGATCGTTTTGAAAGCTGTGTCTGCAAACGCAGAAATCATCGAGCTTGAAAATCCGACCACTCGCTTCTGTGAGAAGCTGAAAAGTCTGCTGGACAGCGGCAGGTGCTATGTAGAAACAAAAGGGCTTGACTCCACGCCCCGTCAGAGAAACTGCATCGGCTTGCAGGACGATGAGCACTACTACCTGTTCGCAGACACAACACACTCCGAGGTGCGAAAGCTGTGCGCCGAGCAGGGCGAGCATTTTTCTATTAGCAAAAATGAGCTACTCCGTCAGCTTCGTAAAGAGGGCTTGCTGCTGTCAAGGACAAGCCGCAACACGGTCTCGGTCAGGGATAACTCCAACACAGTAGTGAATGTGGCGATGCTGAATAAGCTAAAGATGGAAGAACGGCTATCGGGCGATTTGTACCGCCCCACAGCCGAGGTCGGATAGTTTAACCAACGAGCCAACAAAACGCCGCTGTGAGCGATTTGTCGGCGTTTGTGAGCGAGGTACAGCAAGATATTTTTTGCAGAAGGAAGATGAGAAAAATGGAGTAAAATCGGCTGTCGGCATATTGCACGGGCCGGGTAAATTCCAAGCGGTTATGACGTAGAGGAATAAGATTGCAAGTTAAAGTTTCGGGGTCGCAGCCCCCGAAACACTCACAGCGGACGAGCAAAGCTCGCCGCAAAAGTGCCGAAAATACGCAGTTTGCGAGATACGACAAGGTCGAGAAGTCAATGGGGTCGTAAAAACAGGTCCTTGATAATTCAGAGGTCGCACACCGCTAAAATCAGGCTGAAACAGCGTAAATGCGTGCTATCGTGTCGGCGTCGAAAGGTATAAATGCAATAAAATCAAGCAAGTTTTTTGTTGCAGTTGGTGATTACTATTTCAAAGTTTTTGTGATATCATTGACTGGAAAAACAGTGAAAAACAAATGGATAATTTTTGATGAGTGTGAGAAAATATTACTGATGCAAATGGAAAAGGAGATATGTCTATTGAGTAAAAATCCGAAAAGTCCCTATTCCAAGCTGGAAATGAAGAAGAAAACCCTGGCTGCTTGGACTAAGCTGCTGCTCAACAGCGGCGAGATCGACATCAAAAAGTACAACAGAATGATAATGATGATCGAAAGACTGGCGGCATGACCGCAAATGCAGTGCCGAAAGGCATTGCTACATATTGCCACAGGTAAGTTATTCCGTGCCATTGACCCTGTGCTGTCGGCATGGTATAATCATATTAACTAAACAAAATCAAAGTCAAAACAATCAGTCAAGGCTTTGACGAAAGGAGAATTTTAATGGATATTTATGCAGCCGCTGACCTTATGAAACGTGAGCGGAAAACAATTTTTGATCTTGAAATCAATGTTACATTTTATGCACGAGTATCAACGACCCGTGATGAACAGGAAAACTCTATTGAAAATCAGATAAACTTCTTTACAGAGATGATAAAGTCAAACCCAAATTGGAATTACATTGAGGGGTATGTTGACAGGGTCAGAGGAGAACACGCTGAAAACCGTGCTGAATTTATGAGAATGATCGAAGATGGAAAAGCAGGAAGGTTTGACCTTGTACTTACAAAAGAAGTCAGCCGTTTCGCAAGAAATACTATCGACAGCCTTACCTATACCCGTGATCTTCTCCGAGCAGGGGTAGGGGTCTTCTTCCAAAATGATAACATTTGTACCATTGATTCTGACAGCGAAATGCGTCTTACTATAATGTCAAGCATCGCCGCTGATGAAGTCAGGAAGCTTTCTGAACGTGTTCGCTGGGGTCACAAGCGTTCAATAGAAAGCGGAAATGTTATGGGCAACAATCGTATATTCGGCTATGATAAAGATGACTGTAAACTTGTCATAAACGAACCTGAAGCAGAAATGGTAAGAATGATATTTGACCTTTACTCTACTGGTGATATGAGCGTCAGAAAGATAGAACGAATACTATATGATAAGGGCTACCGTGGACGCAATGGTACAAGGATACATCACAACACCGTTTCAGGCATTATACAAAACCCAAAATATAAAGGATTTTACTGTGGTAACAAAGTAAGAATAGTTGACTACCGCACAAAAGAACAGCGTTTTTTACCCAAAGAAGAATGGGTGATGTACAAAGACGAAACAGGCGAAGTCGTACCTGCCATAGTATCTGAGGAAATATGGAACAAGTGCAACAGAATATTTGAAACAAGAAGTGCTGCCATAAAAAGCCGTGAACACTCATTTAAAGACACAAGTGTCTTCACCGGTAAGATATGGTGTGCAGCTCACGACAAGCCATATTGGAGGACAAGTTACTCAAACAGCGTATCAAAAGGTCAGCCAATATATCAATGGATATGCTCAGAAAAAAAGAAAGAAGGTGCAAAAAGCTGTGCGTCATTTGCAATAATGGAATCGGAACTTTACAGCATACTGTCGGGATTTTTCAAGGACGTGGCTGAAAACCTTGAGGATTATGTTGAAACATTTCTTCGGATATATAAAGAATCAGACCGCTCTGCCGAGGCAATGCGGCAGGTAAGCGGCCTGAAAGCAACACTGGAAAAGGAAAATAAAAAGCGTGATAAACTGCTGGAGCTCTATATGGAGGAGCTTATCACAAAATCAGAATTTACAAAACGTAATACCGAGAGCAGTGAACTAATAAAAGGAATAGAACATCAGATAAGATTTATCGAAAAGAAAAGCGAAAACGACAATAGTTATGCAAAAGCTATAAAGCGGATTGAAAAATACTTCCGTGAAATGTATGATCCTAGCCTACCAATGAACAAGGAACAAGTCGACGAAATGGCAAAGGCAGTCATAGACCGTATAAGTGTAGTTCCAATAAATAAGAACACAATGAAACTGGAAATTAAACTTCTGACAGGTGAATCAGAGCCGATGACATACATTAGGAACGGAGAAAGATATGCTCGGCGTTCTGGACTCACCAGCAAGAAGATGATCGACGCTTACAAGACAACAGGCAACAAGTAATTTCTCCCAAAAAGTCCTAAAAACTCCGCCGTGGCATTCGCTGTGGCGGAGCTTTTTACTTGAAATCAGGCAAAAAAAGTAGTATAATATACACATAGGGTCGGGGTAAAGATCATAGTAAAGAGGGATAAATATGTTGACTAAAAAAATCACCGCAGGACTTACAGCTTTTGTTATAACAGCTTCTGCCGCACTGCTTCCGCTTCAAGAAAGCATTAACGGCATATTTGGGAACACCGCTATATCAGCTCAGGCTTATTCTGCAAACGGCGCCGTAAAAATGCCGTCAGATTTTCTGACTTTTAACAGTTCCGATCAGGTTTTCGTAAACGTGGTTTCTGCCACTGAAAACGGACTATACTATTATACTGTGGAAAACTACAAGAAGCTAATTAAATTCTATAGCTTTTCCAACAACTCCGTGAGAACTGTAGCAACGCTTGGTGACATTATAAATGTATATGCAAATAACTCCAAGATCTATTATATCGAAAGAGATACCAGCACATACAATTCCAGCGTGAAGGGCTCGTCATATTCTTATTACATAAAGACCTTTGACACCGATACGGAAAAGGTGACCAAAAGCGTTAATGTGAGCAAGTATACGCCCAATGGTATTTTAAATTACCCAAACTGTTTTGGCGTTGACGATAACGGCAGGATATATTACTATGTAACAGACAGCAGTGGTGCTGAAAAAGGCGATAATCTATTTGTCCTGGACTCAAACGGAAATAAGCTGTCCTCCTGCAGCACCGATGTTGCCATAACAAAGTTCTCAGGCTTTGACAGCACAAACGGAAACTTCTATTTTGAAAGAAACGCTGATTACGTTTATTGGGGCTATAGTCACAAAATGAACGCCCTTGGCTTTGGAAATATTTCAAATAACAAAATAACCGTGTCTGATAAATCTATCGACTATTTCTATCAGAAATATTACGATTATCATTATGACAACGCACAAATGCTTGGCAACGGCAAGCTTGCGTGGACTTCTTCTGCAAGCGGCACTGTAAACATCGTGGACTCTGCCAAATTTCATACATCAACAGATGATACATTATATCTCTTTGGAAGCGTTTCAAGAGCGGAACATGAAAACAAAAATGATCTCTACAACAGCGTTGGAACAAGAACTGTATACAACAGCGAAAATGACAGCACTATCATGTATGTAAACAACAACACCCTTATGGAGTTCAACAATGATTTCAAGCAGGTGGCTTCATATAAAACGGCTTATCCTGTTTTCGCTTTGTATTATACGAACGGCACTGTGACAGCCATAGAGCGTGATACTGACGGCAATTTCTACTCAGAGAATATTGCTTGGAAAATGCCTAGCAGTGTTACGATTTCAAATTCTTCTGCCACGCTCAAAACGGGCGACAGCCTTAAACTTTCTGCAAAGAGTAATTCCGATATAGACTACGGCTTCACATGGTCAAGCAGTGATAATTCTGTGGCTTCGGTTACAAAAGACGGCAAGGTGTACGGAAACAAGGCAGGCGTATGCATAATAACCGCCACCACCGACAACAGTGTGAAAGCAAGCTGTACAGTGACAGTTACGCCTATGGATAGCGACACAAAAGGCTCTGCCACTATACTCAGCGGACGTACAACAGACAATGCTTCAGATAACCATTACAACACATGGTCATCGGTCACAAACTCTTATCTTGTACAAAACAGCGACGGAACGCTCACAAGGCTTGAAAACACATCAAGCGGCATTGTGGTAGAAAACTATTCCGCAGACGGCAATAAGCTTATATCACAACGCACTATTTCAAAAGAGCTTAACCTATTTGGTGGCTTTTATTCAGGAAAAGACTATAACTATCTCGTGTTCGGTCAGAACAACACTTTCGAAAGCGACAGCAAGGAAGTTGTAAGAGTAGTCAAATACACCAAGAGCTGGAGCAAGGTAAATTCATGCAGTATCTCAGGTGTCAATACAACAAAGCCGTTCTCGGCAGGCTCACTGAGAATGGAAGAAGCGGGTGGAAAGCTTTATGTTTACACCTGCCATGAGATGTATGCTGACAGTGACGGCATAAATCATCAGGCAAATATGCTTTTCACCATTGACGAATCCTCCATGTCCCTGACCGACTCAATGTATGACGTTTCAAATCTTACAGACGGCTATGTTAGCCACTCATTCAACCAATTCATCAAAGCTGACGAAAGCGGAAAATACATCTACAGAGTTGACCACTCAGAATCAAGCAACTACACAATGAACGGCTCCTACCTTTCTGTAAACGGCATTACTCTCACAAAATATAAGGCTGACGGAAAATCAACAGCCGTGAGCGTTTCTATCCCTGTTAAGTTCGATATGAACAAAAGCAACTACACGGGCGCTTCAATAGGCGGTTTTGAGCTTGGCAGCGGAAACTGTCTGATAGCCTATGCAAAAGACGTTTCAAGCAGTTGTAAGACAAGAAATGTTTACATAAGCGTCACAGACGAGCTTTTCAACGGCACACAGAACATTGCCCTCACAAACTACGGCACATCAAGTAAAGTGACCTGCCGCACCCCTCAGCTTATAAAGATAAATGACAATCTGTTCCTTGTTATGTGGGAAGAATACAACAGTTCCACAGGCAAGACCGCCACAAAGACAATGACAGTTGACTCAAACGGCAAAACTGTTACCAAAGCCATTTCTCACTCCTTCGGACTTTCAGATTGTCAACCTGTTGTATGCAGTGACGGCATGGTAAAATGGTATGTCACAAATAATTCAGCACCGACCCTTTACAAGCTCTCACCATTTGCGCTTGACGATTATCATGAACACAGCTATACAAAAACAGTTCTCAGCAATGCCACCTGCACCACCGCAGGCACAGTAAAATACACCTGCTCATGCGGTGACTCCTACACCGAAACTATCCCAGCCACAGGTCACAAGTCAAGCGGTTGGATAACTGACAAGGCGGCTTCTATCGGAGTTAAAGGCTCAAAACACAAGGAATGTACAGTCTGCAAGAAAGTTCTTGAAACGGCTGAGATCCCTGCACTTTCAAGAATTAGCATTTCAAAGGCAAGCGTTACACTTTCCACTTCGACCTACGCTTATGACGGCAAGGCAAAGAAGCCTGGTGTAACGGTCAAGCTAAACGGCAAAACTTTGAAGAATGGTACAGATTACAGCGTGACCTATTCAAACAACACAAAAGTCGGCACGGCAAAGGTCACTATCAAAGGCAAGGGCAATTACTCAGGCACTGTCACAAAGACGTTCAAGATAAATCCTGCCAAGCAGGAGATACAGAAGCTCACGGCTAAGAGCAAGGCTTTCTTTGTGGACTGGGCACAGAAAGGCTCTGCTACTGGATATGAGATTCAGTACGCTACCAACTCTAAGTTTACAAGTGCAAAGAAAGTTACTATAACAAGCAACAAGACAGACAAGACCACTGTTTCAAAGCTTTCTGCCAACAAGAAATACTATGTTCGTGTGAGATCTTACACAACTGTAGGTGGCACAAAGTATTACGGCGCTTGGTCGGCTGTTAAGAATGTGACTACTAAGAAATAAGGCTATATTGGCATAATGAAAATACCGACGGCTCGGGTTGAGCGGTCGGTATTTTTTTGCGATATTTTTCAGTTTGTGGGGAAGCTAGGCGGGCGAACGCTGTTTGCCCCTGCATGGGGTTGGGGTTTTATCCGTTGGTGCTTGCCACAAAGAAGTATGTTATGTAGGACAGGACGATAAACGCAGAAGAAAGATAGCTCAGGGTGCTGACTATGGCTTTGCAGGGGGCTTTTTCAGAGCGGTTGCAAAGGTCTGTGAAAAGTCCGATATTTATAAGTCCTATGAGCATACAAGGGATTATGTATCTGAAATTCATTGTGCAGATAAAAGGATATCTGATACAGAAGTTATAATAGTTGCCTAAGATAGTGGCATAGACCACTGTGAGCATGAGTTTTTCGGTAAATCTTGCGTTATCGGTCTTTACAAAAAGCACTATGAGCATTGCGATGAACGCTATGACCGCAAGAACCAAGGCTATCCAGAAAAGTGCATATGGCACGAGCATTGCGTTTTCGGGGAAGAACGTTTCGTTTATGCCCTCGCCAAAAATGGAGTTTTTAAGCATTGCTATGGTAGGGTTATACTCTTTATAGCTTTCTCCGCCCCACTGCTCAAAGACTATTTTAATCTGTGAGAAGCTGAAGTCTGTAAGGCGGTGTTTGGCTGTAAGGTCGCCTATATACTGGACGTCGGCATTTGAAAGGCTTGGGACATAGTTTGGTTTTATGCCGAAGCACAGGTAGTTTCTCACGCTCCACCAAAGACCAAGAGGACAGCATATTACACCGAAAAGGCACATTTGACCCAGGCGGTTTGCCATATGCTTACGATTTTGCACAAGCGCCATAAAGAAAAATATGGCTACGGCAGGGGCGATAAGCCCTACGGATATTTTTGTCATCATGCCAAGACCGATACAGAGGGCGGCTTTGACGATATTCTTTGCAGTCTGCTCTCTATACCATTTCAGCACGCAATATATTGCTCCCACTGTAAAGCACAGCATGAGAGGGTCGTTATTTATTCCCCCTGACATCAGGACAAGGTATGGATACATACAGCACATACCGAACGGTATGGTCAGGGCTTTGCCTTTAAGGTCAAAAAGCCTTAATATCTTATAGACTGTTATCGTTACGGCACAGACATAGAAGAGGGTCAAGGCTTGTATAGCCTCGCACGCCATGTAATACTCTATGCCTATGGAGGCGCAGAATTTCAGCCATACTGCACAGATGATATGATGCAGAGGCGGGTGATAATACTGCCAAAGGGTGGTAGGGTCGAAATTCGGCAGGGCATTGTTATTATAGATATACTCTATATAGCCTGCGTGACCGCCCTCGCCGCCGAAATACCACACGTCATTCTGTCTTGTATAGATATCGGACATAAAGACATAGGAATAGCGCAGGACAAAGCCTGCTCCTGCCAAGGCAAGGCAGGTGACACGGTCGTGGAACTTTTTATCGTTATTGAGCAACGCGACATACATAACAAGCACGACGCAAAGTCCTGCAAAGCAGATAAAAGCCGCTTTATACTGGGTATGTACGAAATAATTCACTGCCGCAAGGGTCAAAAGGGTCTTGCCTGCAAAGGTCAAAACTGAGCCTGCGGTATGCTTTCCGCTGTCATCGAGCTGTTTCAAAAACCGTCTGAGGTAGAAAAACTCTATTATCATGAAAACGCCACACACAATGACGCCGTTTAAAAACTTATAGCTATAGCTTCCAAAGCCTGTGAGTGCAAGGCATATGAACGCTGCAACTATATAAGGGTGACGGCTGAGGGTGCGGAAGATCGCCTCAAGCCGTCTGTCGCTTATGGCTCTTCTGTTCATGTCTTTCCGCAGGGACAGAAGAAGTCCACCTTTCTTTTTATCCATATTAGTTTCCAGATTTTTCTTCGTGGTATTCTTTTTCTGTGTTCACGTTCCAGATATCTTTTCTGCTCTTTTTACCTGTTTTTATGGCTTCGGCTGTTTCCATGGCGGTGAGCATTGAATGGTCCATATTATTATATCTATGCTGACCGTTTCTTCCAACGCAATAGAGGTTTGGGAAAGTATCGAGGAACTTTATCATGGTATCGAAATGCTTATATGTATCAAAATAAGCAGGATATGCTTTCTTGACCTTTTCTCTATGGGAATCGAGGACTTCGTTTTCGGAGATGACTCCCATTTTAACAAGCTCGGCGGTGGCGAATTTCACGCAATCTTCCTCGGACATATTCCAGAAATCGTCCCCCTCGGCACAGAAATACTCAAGGCCTATCCAAACTGTATCCTCAGGCTTTTCCACCATATAAGGCGACCAGTTGTTGAATATCTGTATTCTGCCAAGCTTTACGCCCTTATCCTGAACGTATATCCAGCAGTCAGGGACGATATTGCCGAGAGTTGTTTTATTTGTTTCATTTTTAAGGTTGAGCTTATTGACCAGCAGACCAACGGTAACAAAGTCACGGTATGGCAGACCCTTGGCTATCTTTATGACGGTATCGCAAGGCTTTGTGCCGTCCATGCCGAGGATAAGGTCTTTGACAGGCATTGAGGAGATAAAGATATCACCTGTGAAGGTCTTTTCGCCCTCAGCTGTATCGCAGACAACGGAGGTGACTTTTCTGCCCTCGCACATTATTTTCTTCACCTGACAGCCTGTGAGTATTTTTCCCCCAAGCTCTTTTACTTTCTCAGCGGCTGTTTCCCAAAGCTGACCTGGGCCGTATTTTGGATACCAGAACTGTTCGATGAGGGAAGTTTCTACCTCGCCCTTATTCTTTGTGCCGAACACCTTTTTGAACATATCTTTCAAAAGGGCTGTGATAGAGAGGCCTTTTACTCGCTGTGAGCCCCAATCTGCGGATATCTCGCTTGGATGTCTGCCCCAAAGCTTTTCGGTATAGCCCTCAAAGAACATGGAATAGAGGACCTTTCCGAAACGGTTTATATAGAAGTTCTCAAGGTTTGTTTCAGGCTTTTTGAACACGCACGCCCAAAGGTAGCTGAAGCCTGCTTTCATGGTGGTGACAAAGCCCATGTTCTTTATGGTTTCGGGCTTCATTGAGATAGGGTAGTCGAAGAAGTGCTTATTGTAATAAATTCTCGACACTCTGTCACGGACGAGCATTACATTATCCTCAGTTTCAGGGTCGGGGCCGTTTTCGGCAAGTGGCTTTTCGTGGCCTAGCTTTTTATCGTCATAGGCAGGCTTGCCCTGCAAAGGCATAAGGTCTGCCCACCAATCCATGACCTGCTGATTTTTGGAGAAAAATCTGTGTCCGCCTATATCCATTCTATTGCCGTTATATCTCACTGTCTGTGATATTCCGCCCATTGCCTGCGAGCCTTCAAGTATGGTCACGTCATAGTCTCCGCCGTTTTTAAGAAGCTCTATTGCCGCAGTCAGGCCGGCTGGGCCTGCGCCTATAATAATTACCTTTTCCATGTGTTATCCTCTCCTGTTTAGACTTTATTTTTATCAAATATAATAAATTTTCTGCCTGCAAAGTTCCATATGAAAACTATCACTGTGGAAACGAGTTTGCCCACAAGATAATATTTATCCTGCGGGAGAAGCGTGCCGAATATGAGCTTTGAAGCAAGGATATCCTTGAAAAACCATATTATTGCGGCGTTTATGCCAAGTCCCACAACGCCCACGGCGGCAAATGCGGCAAACTCTGCAAAGCGGTTTTTTATCTTTGAATTTTTGAATATCCAAAACGTACTCAGGGAATAATTCACCAAAAGTCCTGCCACGAAAGAAATAGTCGCGGCAACGACGGGGTCGAAGCGGCAAAGCTCCACAAGTGCGGTCATAATGCCGTAATCCACCACAAATGCGAATCCGCCCACAAAGACGTATCTGAAAAACTGTATGAATGTATTATCGGTATCACCCGAAAAAAGCTGTTTTATCTTCATTTTTTATGTTCCGTTCTGAAAAGTTTCTTGTGGGCAACACTGCAAAAGGTGAGCCTACTATATATAAGTACGTTTTAAAAAGGCAAAATGTCGCTATTTTTTACAAAATTCTATCTTTCGCACAAATATATGACACTGTTGTTGTACATGGTGCTTAAGCA
>OGCZ01000702.1_pt1 | contig 13453 bp, 16 predicted proteins | sample 1570211 | NCBI WGS metagenome assembly OGCZ01 (sample SAMEA2582158, study PRJEB24529) | metagenome | biome: Human gut stool | place: China | collected 2011 | reverse complement strand
CGCTCCCCATGCGGGGAGCGACGGCACGCCACCGGTACCATGGGCCTCCCTGGCGGAACAACTTTCATTCACGAGCAGGGCCCTGAAATTATGGACCTGCCCACCGGCACTCGAATCATTCCTCACTCTGAGAGCTTGAAGCAGGAGTATGTGAGAGGCAGAAAAGAAGGCAGCGGAAAAGGCGGCATGAGCATCACCATCCCAAAGCTGGCTGATCAGATCGTTGTCCGGGAAAATGCCGACGTCGACAGGATTATGGAGAAACTTGTCTTTAAGCTGAAACAATTCAGCATCAACCGCATGGAGGGGGCGATCTAATGGCAAATGAATTTTGGAGTGGTCTTATAGCCGGGTTCATTTCCGGCAACGTCAACTCCGTGATTCTGAGCGCCAACGGCGACTCCATGACGCTCCCTATCATGCCCGAAACAGTGGAAACGAGTGTTTCTCAGAACAACGGCACTGTGACCATCAACAATGACGGCGAATATAACATGCCAGGCAAGACGGGGCTACACGAAATCAGCCTGGATGGGATTTTCCCAGCTCAGAACTACAGCTTTGTGGACGTTACCCCGGATAGTCCGGAAGATTACGTCTACCAGCTGGAGAGCTGGAGATCTACCGGGCAGGTTGTCCAGCTAACTATGCCAGACAGCCCCATCGACCTGCCGTTTCTCATCGAATCTCTGAAATACGGATATAAGGATGGGACTTACGATATTTATTTCAGCATCTCTTTTCGGGAATACCGCTACATCGCCGGAATCTCCAATGATAAAATCAACAGCTTGACCGGCCTTAAATCCCGACCTGATACCATGTTGGGCACGGGTGGCATCATCGGCACGACTGCAACCAGCGGCACGGATATGGCCGGAAACATCGGCCGGGCTATCGGCAGTGCTGTAAGATCTGGCACGACGTCTCCCATGGGCTGTATCGAAGCCGCCATGAGGGCCTGTAAAAAAGGCGGTGTGAAGCCGGGCGATCTGATCAAGGTTGCCGCATCGGGGGTGATGGTCAATGACAGAATCATTTAGTCTCCTGGATAAGACCACGGGACAGGACCTGACTCCCTGGATCATCTCCTATGAGTGGTCCGGTGACCTGGAGCAGGCCGGCCGGAAGCTGAACTTCAAGATCGCTTACACGACAAAGGACAAGGCCTGGAAGAACCCTGCCGTCAAGCTGGGGGACGAAGTCATGCTCTATTGCATAGATCCAACGGCCGGCGGGCAGTTCGACCTTTTCCACGGAAAGATTTTTATGCAGAGCCGGGAATCCAGCTCCTACGAAATGGAATTTGTTGCCTATGACAAGCTGATTTATCTAGCAAAGTCGAAATATACATTGAAATTCTCGAAAGCACCTGTGAAGGACGTCCTCTCCACGGTGGCCAGCAAGGCTGGCCTGACACTGGGCCGTGTGGCCGATGATTTGACTTATACCGTCGATTTTGTAGCCGACGGAATGACCGGCACGGAAATCATCAAGAAAGCCCTGGAACAGGGCCGGAAAAAATCCGGGAAAAGCTATCACATCTATCTGGATGCCCAGGACAAGCTGAACGTCGTCAGAGCTGACACGATCATCCAGGGCTATGCCATCACTGATATGACCAACCTCACTACAGCCAGCCACAGTGCCAGTATCGAGGACATGGTCAACAGAGTCGAAATCGCCGACAAAGATGGACATATTATCGGAGCTGTGACCAATTCCAATGACGTCAAAACCTACGGCACGATTCAGAATGTTTACAAGGTAGACAACAAGCAGGACACCCAGGCCAGCGCAAAAGCCATGCTCAAGAGCGTGTCGGAACACAGCGAAGCCGAAGCCCTGGGGAACGTCCAGTGCATCGCCGGCTACGCTGTAGAAATCCAGGAAGAACAGCTAAAAGGAAATTTCCTGATCATCTCCGACACCCATACCATCGAGAACAACCGGCACATGATGAAACTGACTTTGCGTTATCTGGATCCGACAAGCAAGCCGGAAATCACGACCGAAGGAAACACTTCCGGCGGTGGTATCACCATCGGGAACATCGACGAAGGCATGAGCTCCGGAGAAGCTGCCTGGCTGGGAGCTACCATGGACAACGGGACAAAAGGCTGTGTGGAAGCAGCCACGAAGGTGGGAAGCTACTACAGCCCGTTCCTTGCCAAGGAATACGATAATGGCGTGGTCAATGTCACCACGCTGGCCAATGATGCAGGCTCCAACACCCTCGACTTTGATGCCAGCCAGCTTGAGAAGGGTGACGTCATCGTCTATGGAGATCAGGAGCATGTGGTCATCTATGACGGGGCCGGTGGATACATCGGAAACAGCAGCAGCCAGGATGAAGTGGTGCATGGCTCGAACTACAACGAAATGGGCGGGCTGACGCCTACCCAGATCATCAAGACGTCCAGGATATAAGGAGGATGCAGCATGAAGAAAAACCCATACAGCGAACTCCTTGGAATCATGAACGGGGTTGGGAAGAATAACCAGTCCCCGGTTATCCAGATTGGGACCATCCTGGAACCACCGCCAAACATCAAGGTGAGATACAAGAGCATCATCCTGGAAGCCGCTGAATGTTATATAAGTGAATATCTGCTGACTCAATACAAGAGATCAGCAGAAGGGAACATCAAAACAATCACTGAAAAGGTAGCAGGAGGATCTGGTGAAGCTCAATATGCAAGCCATGCCCACCCAGTCAATCACTATTACACAGAATCCTGGATCACAACGGACACTCTACAGCCTGGTGACAAGGTGGCAATCATGCCGTGCGAATCTGAGGACGGCACAAGTCAGACCTACATTATCCTGGACAAAATCGTCCGTCCGAATCGAGGTGTTTTCTGATGCCTAATCCATTTATTGCCGGGCCGATCACTCAGACCGCCAAGAGCTACACGGCAAACCTGCCGGAGCTTCAGGACCTGGCGTGGGACTTTAACCGTGATACTTTCGTTCACGACAATGATGGCCGTCTGAAAACCGTCACAGGAAACGAAGCTCTGAAGGTGTGGATCTACAAAGCCCTGAAGACGGAAAGATATCGCTACATGGCATATCTCCATGGCGACTACAACGCAGAAGGGAACTACGGCGTGGAGCTGGAACGTTTTATCGGGACCCGGTCAAACAGCGAAATCAGCGCTACAGAAATCAAGCGGTACATCAAGGAAGGTATCCTGGTGAATCCGTACATCAAAAGCGTGGATGCCCTCGAGACCACTGTCCGGGACGGCGATAAGCTGACCCTCACGGTCAACGTGACGAGCATCTATGGACAGACGTCTGTGTCAGTAGGAGGTGATTGAATTTGTTTGAAACTCAAAGTAAAGACGAAATCCAGAAACGCATGGCGGCGGATCTGTCAGCCATGAACCCAAACAGCACCATCGAAGGCAGCTTCGGGCGGGACGTCATCAACGCCACCAGCGTAGAATTTGAAAAAACCTATGCAGAACTCTCCCTGGTGAACCAGGCAGGCTTCGCCCAAACATCATGGGGTGAATATCTTGAAAACATCGCAGAAGAGCACGGCGTTTTCCGCCGGAGCGCTGTCCGAGCAATCGGCACCGTCACGGTGACAGGCACAGGGGCCGTCTCCCAGGGTGCGCTGTTTCAGACACAGGATGGGACGGAGTTTTCCGCAACCAGCACAGTCAAGGTGACTGCATCGGCAGACGTCCCTGTCCAGGCCGTGGAATATGGCTCCAAAGGGAACGTGGCCGCCGGGGCCATTACGATCATCCCCATGAGCATCCCGGGCATCACCAGGGTGACCAACGCCAAAGCCACATATGACGGTTTCGATGAAGAGACGGACGAGGAACTCCGGGAACGGCTGCTGTTTAAAGTACGCATGCCGGCCACGTCCGGAAACATGAACGACTACATCGAATGGGGAACCAGCGTAGAAGGCGTCGGGCATATCACCGTCGTACCGCTTTGGAACGGCAACGGGACTGTGAAGCTGCTGGTGACCGACTCCAACGGCCAACCGGCCAGCCCGGAACTTTTGGCCAGGGTGACGGGAAAAGTGGAAAGCATGCACCCCATCGGTGCCACTGTATCCGTCATCGCTCCCTCCGTGCTGGGTCTGACCATCGCACTGACTCCCACCAAAGGCGGGGGAGATGCGGCCGCCATCAAAAAGGTGCTCAACGCTTACTTCCTTTCCAGACAGTACACGGAAAAGAAGGTCAGCTATGCGAAAGTCGGTCAGCTTATCATCGAGAACGCCGACACGACCCAGGTGGAAGACTACGATAACTTGACCATCAATGGGGCGACAGCCAATATCGGCGTAGATACCGACCAAATCCCGAGCGTCGTGGAGGTGGTATTGAATGCCTAACTTCAGACTGCTCAGAGACAGCGACCCGGACGTCAGCCGGTATCTGCCTCTTTTTTTATGCAACGACCCAACCTTTAAATCCTGGCTGGGCACCCAGAGCGATGAACACAAAAGGCTCTGGATGGACATCATCGACGCATGGAAGCAGTTTTACGTGGAAGAAGCCACCTGGGGACTCTCCGACTGGGAACGATTCCTGGGCATCCCCACAGATGAAAAACTGTCTTATACGGTACGCCGGTCCGCCATCATAGCCAAAATGAACGGAACCCAGACGGTGACCAAAGCGTTCCTGGAGCGTACTATCAACAGCTTCACAAGCGATAAGTCCAGCCGTGTGGTGGACCATCCCGATCAGTACAGTGTTGACATCTACCTGCCTAATGGTGGTGTCCTCTCTTTCGAGGAAATGGACAAAGCCATCAGGACCTTTATGCCAGCGCATATCGGCTGGCGGTGCATCTATCAGACCCACGTCAACGGAAGCCAGTACATCGGCGCTGTCCTTCGCCCGGCCCGGACGATTATGGAGATGGGTCGTCTCAAGGGTGACAAGCTGACCGGCCAAAGCGTGCTCCGGCTGGATAAGGCCATTGACTACGTCAACGGAAATGGACAAATTCAGACCACACCGGACGGGGTCAAGACTAACGCTGTTTTTGATGCTGATTACACAACCGTCAGCCCTTCGCCCCATGCTCCTATAGGGTCCACGGATGGAGTTTTTACAGTGTCCGCTGACGGGACAATCAAGCCGAATTAAAGGAGTGAGACAATGGCAGAATTTCACAACATCACCGTCACCAATGACGGAATGAAGCTTATAGCCCTGGCCTCAGCCATGCAGAAGCCCCTGGTATTTGACCGTATGGACATCGGCGATAGCAGGCCTGCGGATGCCAGTAAGGTGGCCAGCATGACTAAAGTGGTCAGCAAGCGCATCGAGGCAACCATTTCCGACATCGGAGTGGTCACCAATGCCGATGTGAGTGAGGCCCGCTATCGCATCCTGGGGAAGTACAGCAACAGCACCGTGACGACCGGTTTCAAACTTTCCGAAGTCGGTGTGATTGCTCACGTAGAATCCAACTACTACCAGGATAGCGGCTGGAACGGCTACGCAGGCGAACAGCTTCTCTTGGGATATTTCTACACTGACGCTGGGAAAGAGGACTGGCTTCCTTCCAAAGACGCGCCCATGGACGACCTTCAAATGGGAGCATACTTTACGGTATCAAATGCGACTCAAATAGCCGTCTATATCAATGAGGAAGACAACGTCAGCCGGTCCGACTTTAACGCACACTTGACCGACAAAAACGCTCACAGTGATGTGATTGGCTGTACCAGCACGTCCGACGGCACTCGTGGCTTTGTCCCTGCCCCGAAAAAGGGCATGCAGACGGGATACTATCTCAGCGCAGACGGGTCCTGGGAACAAGTCAAGCAGAGGTCCGTCAAAGACATCATCGACATCATCTTTCCGGTGGGAGCACTTTTCACCACGACCGGGACGCAGAACCCAAACCAGCTATGGGCAGGGACCACATGGGAACGGTATGCCGCCGGCCGGGTGCTGGTGGGGGCTGGCGAGTATACCGAAAACGGCGTGACCTACACCTACACCAACAGAGCCACGGGCGGCGAGGTGAAGCACCAGCTCACTGCTGATGAGATGCCGGCTCATGTTCACAGTTTGGCATTTGGCACAACCAATGTTTCTTTCAGCTTTTCCATTCGCTCTCAGTCCAAAGATGCCGCCAACGTGCTGGCTGGAACGAACACTACCGTTAGCAGAAGAGAACATAACAGTGGATACGCCGTAGAGCCGTCTTCTGCCGGTTCCTGGTATCGTGATGAACTGAGCTTTAACCAGGGAATTACGCCAACCGGTACGATGGGCAGCACGGGCGGGAACGGCTTGCACGAGAACCGTCAGCCCTACACGGTGGTCAGCTTCTGGCGCAGAACCGCATAATCATCAAGCCGTACGCCGCCAGAAATTCACGACTACATAAGGCTGTCTGTTTTCGTGTCTCCCGTTGCCACCAGTAGAAGCGATCGTGATTGTATGAGAGTGGTTCCCTGCAGCGGCTGTGTCCATGTTTTCCCAGTGCCCAGCATTAGCACCGGTTGCCGCATGATCCGGATTCGCCGGATTCGTTCGGCTATATCCATGGTAGTGATTGCCGTTGGTGCTACAGCTGGCACTGTGGCTATGCGACGGCATCTCATCAGCAGAGAAAGGACTGATTCAATGAGTGTTTTCCAGATTTTAAAAAATAACGTTTTGATCATCGACGGGGATAAGTCCTACATGGACACCGTCGATAATTTTTTAACCGATGCAGGGTCTGTATCCGTCCCGGAATCCGTCATCTATGACGATGCGCAGGAGTGCTGCGTAGTCGATGGGGAGTTTTTGAGCTATCCCAACGGCACCTACAGTGGCTACTGTGACCGCATCCAGGACCTTCTGGATGCCCAGGCTAAACGGACCTATGTACCGCCAGCAGAGCCCACAGCAGAGGACCAAAAGGCGAGCATCAAGGCAGACTATGACAGTGCCGTCAAAGAGCTGACTGACAGCATGGCCGTGGCTCTCCTGACCGGAGACACCGAAGCACAAGAAAGCATCAGAGCAGATTTTAAAGCCCTGCAAGCACAGTACAAGGAGACGATGGAAAATGTTTAAGGTGCCAAAACGCTGTGAGTATTGTGCCCACAAGCTGGTGGACGGTAAGTGCGTAAATCCGGCCTGCATCGCATACAAGCCGGAACAGCCGGCAGAAGATAAGAAGGAAGGTGAGTCCAAATGACTACCAGAGCGATCGTACCGAACGGCGACGGTGAAGGCTCCCTGGGAACGGTATCTGCTAAATGGGGGGCCATTTACTCGTCCGACCCGGCCAGCGGTGAAAACTCCGGCCAGGTGCCCACCACAGCGTGGGTGCAGAAACTCCTGGCCGATGCCCTGGCGAAGCAGAAGACGGCCTATGAGCAAGCCATCAGCACGGCTGTAACAGCCGCCAAAACTCAGGCAAAACTGGACGCCCACCCCGTCGGCAGTTACTACTGGAGCAACGACAGCACCAGCCCGGCCACGCTTTTCGGGGGCACGTGGGAAGCCCTGCCCCCTGGTTACACGCTGATTGCCCAGGGTTCTGGGAGCGACTCTTTCGGGAGTTTTACGTACGAAGCCGGGAAGCAATACGGCGAACGAAAGCACAAGCTCACCACCGATGAGTTGCCCCATATCCACGGGGATGTCCTCGATTTTGCAAGACAGGACCCGATGCAAAAGCTGACCACCCATGGTGTATTTTCGGCTCCCGCATCCATCGAAAATGTCAGCTTCGGGTCAAATTCACAAAGCGGTCAAGGTGACGGTTTTGTCATGGATTTCGGTAAAGATGTTCAGCACGAAAACCTGTCTCCCTGCGTAGCGGCCTATGGGTGGCGGCGCACCGCATAGCCACCGATGAAATGGCATCACATGGTCACCGGATAGCATTGGCAAAAAGCGGTTATCCCAATACGGAGCCGCAATCTATCTTGTATCTGGCTGGTAAATCAAACAACACTTTAAACGGCACTTTCAGCGACAGGCGCGTATCCGGCACTTATACGGACGGGAACAGAGCCTATTACTTCCAGAGCGAGTTTATCGAGCAAACAGGTGGAGATCAAGCTCACAACAACATCCCGCCCGTGATTGCCTCTTACGCCTGGCGTCGTACTGCTTGACCACCGATGAAATGCCATCACATCACCATCAGTATGATCGTAAGCCAAAGAGTTTTGACAATACCAAACTGTATGATGATGGACCACAGTCAAACTGCCTCCAATCTACGTGGAAAGCATCCAATGCTGAAATCGCAAGCACTCTGGACAGTGGCGGGAATATTCCGCATAACAATATCCAGCCGTCAGTCGGTGCATACTGCTGGAAACGCACGGCCTAGGCGGTCCGACGCCAGCCGTAGGAGGCAATGGACGGAGGCAGGGTGTTGTGGGGTACGCTTTTACCAGCGGCATCCGTAGACCGTGGCATGCCACCAGTGGAGCCGATTGTACCGGCGTCGACGAACCAATCACCAGTGTCTCTCGACGTCCCTTTTTTAGTCGTATCCAACGTGTAGGTATGGCTGTGACTAGCCAGTTCATCGGTGGTTATTCATGAAAGGAATTCCACTCTTCATTTTTCCTCATTTTATGTCCTTGACAAGGCTGGTTTTACTACTTCGTTAAGCACACACTAAATGACCTCTGAGATGGCTTCCTACAAGGGTATCTGGAGATTCTTCTTTGAGAAGAAAATACCTGGTTACTCACAAAATATCGACCGCTTTTCTAAGCTCTGCCAAGGTTTTATGCGTGTAAACGGCTTTTGTTACTCCTTTTCTGGCATGGCCTAAAATCATTTTTATGGCGGTATCGTTAATTCCTGCAGAGTCAAGCAAAGAGGCGGTTGTATGGCGGGTCTCATGGGGTGTGTGGTGCATGGATAAGGCTTTCATGGTCTTATCCCACTGACGGCGGAAAGAGTCATAGGACCGACAGGGGCAGAGCCATGGTGATGCCTGGATTCTATCCTGGACAAACTGCCAGATCTTTTTGCTGACAGGGACCTGCCGGATGCCGGCTATGGTCTTGCTTTTTCGAATGACCAGGCAACGCTGCCTGATTTTCACGTCTGGGGCTTTGATATTGAGGTATTCCCCACATCTGAGCCCGGTATAAATGAGTATCAGAACATCAACGACAAACGGTATATCCGTATTAGCCCATAGCCGGTTCCGTTCCCGGACGGTGAAGGGCTTTTTCTTATGCACTGGGATATGCGGATCAATGGAAATACGGCTGGCATAATCCGTGGTTACGATGTCGTATCTGATGGCATAGTCGTAGAGCTGTTCCAGCAACCCTTTAACTTTCTTTTGTGTGGCATATCCAGCAATCTGCTTTACCTGGTCAACGGCCGCTTGCAGATCTCGGTATCTGAGAGCAGCGAATGGTCTGGAATGGAGGGAGGAAAGATGTCTAAAGCAAATGTCATAAGCCTTCTGGGAAGAAACAGAGACGGACGGGAAGTGCTCTTGCTTCCATCGCTCGTAGATAGCAGAGAAAGGAATTTCCGCTTGCATTGTGTCTGTATCATTGACGGCAAAGAGATGGCTGAGTCCTTCCACGTAGGTGGCAAAGTACCCTAGTGTTTTCTGTTTTCCATTGATGGTCTTTTTAACGACCCATGGACGGCGGCGGTTTCCGCTTAATTTGTAGCAGGTTCCAAATCCGTTCGGTAGTTTCATCAAATCACAACCTTTCAATATATGGAGGATACCAAAAGTGAACGATATTGTCATCGAAGGGCTGAGTACTGTTGTAAGCCTTGCAGTGGGCGGTTTAGTCGGCTATGTTCTGGCATATGTCACCGGATTGCGTGCAGTCCGAAAAGGAATGCAGCTAATTCTAAGAGCATCACTAAATGATATGTATGTAAGATTCAACAAGACACCCCCAACGGTCGAAGAAAAACAGATCTGGCAGGAAATGTATGAAGTATATGAAAAGCTTGCAGAAAATGGCATTATGAGTGCCAAGCACGAAGCTGTATTGAAAATGCCGGAAGAGGTCCGAAAATGAAGAAACTACAAGGCACGCTGCTGAAGCTCATGGGATCCATTGGACGAATGAAGGTCCGGGGGCTACCCCGTGCCTTGGTAATCATTTTGATGCTCCTGATCATCGGGAGCATCTTGCTTTATCTGTCTGGATGGGTGTGGCTCTGGGCCTTCCAGAGGAAAGTTGACCTGCCAGCCATGAACATGCTAATCCAGATGCTGACAGGGGTGTCCTTCATCGCAGCCGTAGGCTTCATCGGGAAGAGCTTGGTGGATGAAGATGAAGACGGGGTTCCCGATGAATGGGAAAAGAAAGAAGGAGAAGAAAATGAAAGTATACATCAACCCAGGCCATGACCTGGAATATGACAGCGGCGCTATCCATACAGATGAAAATGGGGATGTGGACCTGCGGGAGTGCGACGTAGCTGCTCGGATCGGGGCCCTGGCCAAACCGTATCTGGAAGCTGCAGGGTGCCAGGTCCGGATGCTCCAGAGCGATAACCTGTGCAACGACAGCGAGTACTCTGATCGGCCGGTGGCTGTCTGTGATGATGCAAATGACTGGGGTGCTGACGTCTTTGTGAGCATCCACTGCAATGCCTGCGCCGGACATGATGCCCGGGGCACTGAGACCTGGTGCTATGCAGAGGGGACGGACGGGGCCCTGCTGGCCGAAAAGATTCAGGCCCAGATGGTGGGGAGTCTCGACACCGCGGATAGAGGCGTCAAGGTCATGCCAGGGCTCATGGTACTAAAGCATACCGACATGCCGGCCTGCCTAGTGGAGACTGCCTTCATTGACAACGATGCGGACGCGGATCTTCTGCGGACCGGGTACGATGATTTCGCCCGGGCCATCGCCAGAGGGGTAACGGACTATCAACAGACCAAAATGGCCCAATAAAATCATCAAAACAATGAAAACGGCGTATGGGGCTACTACTGGCCTCATACGCCGTTTTTCTGATATACGCTACTAACTTACTTGCAAAGAAAAATAAATCAGCTCAAAACGCAAATTAGGAGGTGGCTTTTCATGGAACAGGAAACAAAATGGAGAATCATCCTGGCCATTGCCGGAGCCTGTGCCCTCTGTATCATCGGGGGCCTGATCTATGGCTGCAGTCGGGAAAAGAAAGAGGAACCCAAGGTCATGGACTACCAGCAGACCACAGATCCAGCCGCAGTCCAGAAAAAACTGGATGTGAGCCAGGGGACGGCCCGGGAAATCACCAGGGAGATCTATCATGTGCAGCAATCCGATGCCCCACCGGCCATTACCTACTACGTCCAGGCCCCGGACGTGGAAGCCGGAGCCCGGCAGGTAGCTAAAGACATCCAGGCAGGCAAGCCGGCCGTCCCCGCTGCAGCAGCGGAAAAGACGGACAGGACCGTGGTCACGGCCGACGCTGACCGCCAGAAAGTGGACGTGTACAAGATCAACCTACGGCGCAGCCATAAGATTAAAGCCGGTATCATGACGGCCGATGGCAAGACGTACGGGGGAATTGGTTACCAGGCGGGGCGCTGGGAAGGGATGATCTACACCCGCAACGGGAGGAAAGTGGACGCGGCGGCCATTACCTATACCCTGGCGGAGTGGTAAAAGAAAACCCGTAAGGCTAGGAAATATCTGGCTTTACGGGTGATTTTTTTGTTTAAAAGCATTGACAAATAAGCAAGAAAGTAGTATACTTAAATCATCAAGAGGAAGGGAGGTGCGAAAGATGTGATAGAAAAATTAAAGGCAGCTGCCGAAAATTTCATTTTCTGGATTTCATTCATCCAAGCGATGATATGGACATGGAAAATGACGAAATCGGCAAAGAAAAAGCTCCGGAAACTTCTCAAACAGTCCAAAGCGAAGAAGTAACCAGAGCCACCGGGGAGCCAAAAGGTTCCCCACCTGCCTTGATTTTATCACATGAGTATCATGAAAACAATCATTTTTATCACGGCGGTAGTGGTTGTTGGTATGCTGCTCAGCCTTTCATCTATAGACTGGAGCAGCTGGGTTAAAGGGCTTGCCTGCGGCGGTGTTATTAGCGCCTGGGTAGTGTACTTTGGCCTGGGGAGGGATTTTCGTGGAAGAAACTAAAAACGGTTGGGGCGGACGTCGCCCCAACCAAACCGGAAGACCAAAAGGCACAATAAAACCGGAGGGTGTACGTTCCCAGCACCAGCTCCGTGCTTATGACGAAGAGTGGGATCTGATTCGGCGTTTTGCCAGGCTGGTAAAGCATGGAAAAATGGAAGCCTGTAAAGCTGCATTGGGCCAATTAGAAGCGGCAGACGGCAAATAAACGGCAAAAAAACTATAGAAAATATGGTGTTATATCCAAAAATATCGCCCTTTGCAAAAATGGCCACCGTGATATATACACGCCCTGCCAATTCATGCGAAATTTCCCTTCATTTAATATATTACCCGAAATAATTGCAAAACAAGTTTGGCCCGCGTCCTTAGGGATGCGGGCCTTTTTCCGTGTGTGGTGGGGCTCCGGCGGTTAAAGTTAAAGCGAACCCAACTGGCCAGCCCAAAGGGCGTGACACGTAGCCCCAGCGCACGGCGATATTTTTCTCCTAAAAGCGGAAAGTGCAGGTGGAAGCTGGGAGATGGGTGTATAATAGATGTGTACAACAATTGCGCTAGGTTTGCGAAAGAAGGAGTTCCTATGAAAAAGACAATACTCATCAATGCCAGTCCCCGGAAGGATTGGAATACGGCCCAATTGGTAGAGGCAGCAGAGCGGGGCGCCAAGGCGGCGGGCTCGGAAACGGAACTGGTTCATTTGTATGATTTGAAGGGTTCCGGCTGCCGGAGCTGCCTGGCCTGCAAGAGCAAGAGCGGGAAGCGCTGCCACTGCGTATGGCCCGACGACTATTCTCCGCTCATTGACAAGATTTACCAGGCTGATACGCTGATTATCGGTACGCCCATCTATTTTGGGGAGCCGGTGGCTCAGCTGAAGGCTTTTTTGGAACGGCTGATTTTCTGCGGTTTTTCTTACGATGACTATTCTTCCTATTTCCATGGACATATCCAGGTGGGGCTGATTTATACCATGAACGCTCCCAAGGAATATTACGAAGAACATTACAAGACCAAATGGGCTGGGGAAGCGGAGCTGTTCCACATCTTGGGCGGACAGATTTTTACCCTGGCCTCCTGTGATACCCTTCAGGTGAAGGATTACAGCCAGTACAACATGGCCAGCTTTAGTGAAGGGGATAAACAGGCCCATCACAGCCTGCAATTCCCCAAGGATTTGGCAGAAGCAGAAAAGCTGGGGCGGCAGCTGAATTTGCTGTAAGGCATAAAAAAGGAGTTCCTCACCCCAGCGCAATTAAGCGTAGCGGGGCTCTTGAAACTCCTTTTGAGGTAGTATACGAAAAAGGGGGTGTGAAATAATACCTACCCCGAAAGAAAAAACGGCTTGCGAGCTCAAAA
>OGCZ01000681.1_pt1 | contig 13744 bp, 15 predicted proteins | sample 1570211 | NCBI WGS metagenome assembly OGCZ01 (sample SAMEA2582158, study PRJEB24529) | metagenome | biome: Human gut stool | place: China | collected 2011 | reverse complement strand
ACTCTCCTTTTCTTAGATCACCATGCCGCCGTCGCAGTGAATCACCTGTCCGGTGATGTAAGCTGCCGCTTCGGATGCCAGAAATGCGGCCAGGTTTGCCACATCCTCCGGCTTTCCGAAATGGCCGAGAGGAATCTGGGATACGGATGCTTCTTTCACTTTATCCGAAAGAACCTCCGTCATATCGGTCTCAATAAAGCCGGGCGCAACGGCATTCACCGTGACATTCCGGCTGGCCAGCTCCCGCGCCAGACTCTTGGTCAGGCCGATGAGGCCGGCCTTGCTGGCGGCATAGTTGGTCTGGCCGGCATTGCCCCGCAGCGCCACAACGCTGGAAAGGTTCACGATGCGGCCATAGCGCTGGCGCACCATGCGGCGGGCGGCTTCCTTACAGCAGAGGAAAGCACCCTTGAGGTTGGCGTCCAGCACGGCGTCAAAGTCCTCTTCGGTCAGGCGGAGGATGAGGTTGTCGCGGGTGATGCCCGCGTTGTTCACCAGGATATCCACCCGGCCAAAGGCGGCCGCGGCGGCGTCAAACAGCGCCTTGCAGCCTGCGGCGGTGGAAACATCGGCCTGCACGGCCACGGCGTCTGCGCCTGCGGCTTTGCACAGCGCGACGGTCTCGGCCGCAGCGGTTTCGCCGTGGCAGTAGTTGACCACCACGTTCACGCCCTGTTTTGCCAGTGCGGTGCAGACGGCGCGGCCGATGCCGCGGCTCCCGCCGGTCACGACGGCGGCGCGGGTCAGAGTCTGTTCGCTCATACGGTCTCCTTTTTCCATGCGTCCAGCACGGCGTCCAGTTCTTCCGGGGTCTCCACCGCAGCGCATTCGACGCCGGGCAGAGTCTTTTTCACAAAACCGCTCAGGGCCTTGCCGGGGCCGACTTCCAGAATGTGGTCCACGCCCAGCTCGCCCAGACGGCGCAGGGTATCTTCCATGTAGACGCTGCTCTGCACCTGCCGGACCAGCAGGGCCGGGATGCTGTCCTCCGCAGCCTTTTCGCGGCCCAGGCAGTTGAACAGCACCGGAACGCGCATTTCGCCGAAGGATTCGGTCTCGAACCGGCGGGCGAGGGCGTCCCCGGCGGGGGCCATGAGCCGGGTATGGAAGGGGCCGCTCACGTTGAGCGGGATGCAGCGGCGGGCACCGGCGGCTTTCGCCAGCACGGCAGCCTGCTCCACCGCAGCCTTTTCGCCGCCGATGACCAGCTGACCCGGACAGTTGTAGTTGCAGATCTGGACACAGCCCAGAGCCGAAGCCTGTTCGCAGCACTGCGCAAGGGTCTCGCGGTCCAGGTTCAGCACGGCGGTCATGCCGCAGTCGATGCCGTTGGCGGCATCGGCCATGGCTTTGCCGCGGTAGGCGGCCAGCTCGATGGCCTGTTTCGCGGTGAACACCCCGGCTGCTTCCAGCGCGGAATATTCGCCGAGGGAAAGCCCGGCGGTGTATGCGGGCTGTACGCCCTTTTCGGCCAGCACTGCGGTCACACCGCAGGCAAAGGCCACCATGCAGGGCTGGGTGTATTGGGTCTGCCCCAAAACGCCGTCCGGGTCCTCGAAGCAGACGCGGTGCAGGTCAAAATCCAGCACGGCGCTGTCGAATGCGGCCCGGAAGGCGGGCGATGCTTCGTAAAATTCTTTGCCCATGCCGGGGTGCTGCGCACCCTGGCCGGCATACAACACGGCAAGTTTCATGCGTTCTGCCTCCATTCGGTCACAAGTTCGTCCATCAGTTCACGGACGGTATACATCCGGTCCAGCCGGCCCACATTGTCCCCGCAGAAGAAAAGGCCTTCCTCCACATTGCCCTTGACCGCTTCGATCAGTGCATGGGTGATGCAGTAGGGCACACAGGCGGGGTCGCAGGTCTTCAGGCAGCGGGCGCAGTGCCGGGGCGGAAAGCGTCGGCCTTCCGCCAGCGCCTGCACCAGCGGCGTGTTCAGTGCCCGGCCCGGCATCCCCACCGGGCTGTGGATGATGCGCACATCTTCGGGGCGGGCCTTCAGCAGAACGTCCTTGTACCCCTGCGCAGCATCGCACTCCACCGTTGGGATGAAGCGGGTGGCCAGCTGGACGCCTGCGGCCCCCAGCTTCGTAAAATGGGCCATGTCGGCACCGGTGTAGACGCCGCCCGCCACGAAGACCGGGATGGGGTGGCCGAACTGTGCCTCATAGGGCCGGACTTCGGCCAGGACCTCCGGCAGGATGTCGTCCAGCGTCTGGCAGGCCCCGGCAAGAAGCTCTTCTTCCGAAAAGCCGAGGTGCCCGCCCGCCTTGCAGCCTTCGATCACCACAAAGTCGGCGGTCCGGCCAAAGGCCTTGGCCCAGCGGCGCAGGATGAGCTTTGCCGCCCGGCCGCTGGACACGATGGGGGCGATGGCCACGTCCGGCGTATCCACAAGGCCGGGCAGCTCCAGCGGCAGACCCGCACCGGACACCACGGCGTCCACGCCGGCTTCGACCGCTGTGCGGATGGCGGCGGCATAGTCCTGCGTGGCTACCATCGCGTTGATGGCCACCATGCCAGCGCCCTTGGCGAGGTCTTTGGCCTTTCGGATCTCCGCCGCCAGCGCGCGGTGGTTGGCGCGGACCGGGTCGCGGGCAAAATCCGGTTCCCGGTAGCCTGCATCGGCGGTGGAGATGCACCCCATGCCGCCGCAGGCCGCCACGGCTCCGGCCAGCCCGCCCAGCGAAACGCCTACGCCCATGCCGCCCTGCAGGATGGGGACGGACAGAGTCTTTTTGCCGAGGGTCAGCATTCCTCGTTCAGCGCGGCGATGCGCTGCCTCCCGCTGTTCCACAGGTCGTCGAGGATATCTGCCACCGGGCGCACCTCGTGGAGCATACCGGCCACCTGACCGGCCATCAGGCTGCCGGTGGCGGTGTCGCCCTCAAAGACGGCGCGGCGCAGGCTGCCCAGCGTGTATTTTTCCAGCTCCATCTTGTCGGCTCCGACCTTTTCCTGCCGGACATATTCCCGGCTCATCCGGTTTTTCAGCACACGCACCGGCGAGCCGCCGATGCGGCCCGTCACGATGGTATCGCTGTCCTTGGCCTTGAGCAGGGCCGCCTTGTAGTTTTCGTGGATGGGGCACTCCTCGCTCACGAGCAGGCAGGTGCCCACCTGCACACCGCAGGCACCCAGTGCCAGCGCGGCGGCCAGCTGACGGCCGTCGGCGATGCCGCCCGCTGCGATCACGGGCACATTGACGGCGTCCACGACCTGCGGGACCAGCGCCATAGTGGTCATTTCGCCCACATGGCCGCCGCTTTCGGTGCCTTCGGCGATCACGGCGTCAATGCCCAGCGGCTCCAGATGCTTTGCCAGAACGGCAGCGGCGACCACGGGGATCACCTTGATGCCGGCGGCTTTCCATGCGGGCACATATTTGCCCGGATTGCCTGCGCCGGTGGTGACCACCTGCACGCCCTCTTCCACCACGATCTTTGCAAATTCATCGGCCTGCGGGTGCATCAGCATGATGTTCACGCCGAAGGGCTTGTCCGTCAGCTGCTTGCAGCGGCGGATGTTCTCACGCAGGGTGTCGGCGTTCATGCCGCCTGCGCCGATGATGCCCAGCGCACCTGCGTTGGAGCAGGCAGCGGCAAACTCGCCGGTGGCGATGTTGGCCATGCCGCCCTGGATGATGGGGTATTTTGTGCCTAAAATTTCATTCAACAGTTTCATACGCACTCTTTGTATTGAAAAATCGTGCCGCCCCAGGTCAGCCCGCCGCCGAAGCCGATGCAGGCCAGCAGCTGGCCGGGCTTCAGTTGCCCGCTTTCGGCCAGCTCGTTGAGAGCGACCGGGATGCTGGCGGCGCTGGTGTTGCCGTGACGGTCCATGTTCTTATAAAACTTTGCCGGGTCGGCCCGCAGCGCCTTGACGCAGTGGTCGATGATGCGGCTGTTGGCCTGATGACAGACCACCCACGACAGATCGTCGAGGGTGCGCTGCGTTTCGTCCAGCACGGTGTGCAGACAGTGGGGCAGCGCCTCCACGGCAAAGCGGAAGACGGCCTTTCCATCCATCGTGATGGGCGCGGAGCCTGCACGGGACGGCCCGCCGGCGTGGAGCACATCGCTGCCGCACGCGCCCAGCGTGAGCGCAAAGGGGGGGTCCGCCAGCCGGAAGACTGCGGCACCGGCTCCATCTCCGAACAGCACACAGGTGGAGCGGTCGGCCGGGTCCATCAGGCGGGAAAGTGCTTCGCACCCGATGACCAGCGCATACTGCCCGCCCAGTGTTGCCAGCAGGCCCCGCGCCACGCCCATGCCGTAGAGGAAGCCGGAGCAGGCTGCGTTGACGTCCAGTGCAGGCCGGTCTTCGGGCAGACCCAGAGCCGCCTGCACCTGGCAGGCCACACTGGGGGTGGCGTCCGGCGCAGACAGCGTGGCGCAGATGCAGCAGGCAATGTCCGCCGGGGCAAGGCCGCTGCGCTCCAATGCCTGTTTTGCCGCCCGGACGGCCAGCGTTGCAGCCGATTCTTCGTCTGTGCACCAGTGCCGGGTGCGGATGCCCGTGCGGCTGGTGATCCATTCATCGCTGGTGTCCACCATGCGGCTCAAGTCCTCGTTTGTGACCGTCCGGCCCGGCAGTGCCCCGCCGGTGGCGATCAGCTGCAAACCCTTCATGCGTTCCTCGTTTCTCCGATCTGGCGGTATTTTTTGTAGCGCTGGTCGGCCAGCTGCCGGCCATTCATGCGGCACAGCTCCCGCAGGTGGTTGCGCAGAGCAGTATCCAGGTGTTCGAACAGGGCCGCATGGCCGCGCTGTGCGCCGCCCAGCGGCTCCGGGATCACTTCTTCCACGATGCCGTCACGGTATAGGTCCTGCGCGGTCAGCTTCATCATCTCGCAGGCTTCGCCGCTGCGGGAGGCATCCTTCCATAGGATGCTGGCAAAGCCCTCCGGGCTGAGCACCGAGTAAACGGCGTTTTCCAGCATCAGGATGTGGTTGGCCACGCCCAGTGCCAGTGCACCGCCGGAAGAACCCTCGCCGGTGACGACGGCAATGACCGGAACGGTCAGGCCGCTCATCTCCATCAGATTCCGCGCAATGGCTTCGCCCTGCCCGCGCTCCTCGGCATCCTTGCCGGGGTATGCGCCCGGCGTGTCGATAAAGGTGATGATGGGGCGGCCGAACTTTTCAGCCTGCTTCATCAGACGCAGGGCCTTGCGGTACCCTTCCGGGCCGGGCATCCCGAAGTTGCAGGCCAGATTCTCTTCCAGCGTGGAACCCTTGCGGTGGCCGATGACGGTCACCGGCAGCCCATGGAACCGGGCCACGCCGCCCAGGATGGCGCTGTCCTCCTTGCACTGGCGGTCGCCCCGCTGCTCGAAGAAATCGGTGAACAGAGCCGAGACCGTTTCGTCGATATGGGGACGCTCCGGGTGCCGGGCCAGAAAGACCCGGTCCTCGGCGGTCAGCGGGCCGCAGGAGCGCAGGATCTCGTCCTCTTCCACGGCCAGTTCGGCCAGTTCGGACGCATGGGCCGTGATGGCCTCCATGTCATTGCCGCTGCCTTTCAGCGCAGCGATCTGGGCATCCAGCGGGGCCAGCTGCTCTAAAATCTCTTTGATCATGCGTGTTTTCCTCCTGCATGGAGCTGCAAGACCTGGATCAGGGTATCCCGCAGTTGACTGCGGGGCACCACCTGGTCCACAAAGCCGTGCTCCATCTGAAATTCACTGCGCTGGAACCCGGCGGGCAGCTTTTCGCCGATGGTCTGCTCAATGACGCGCGGCCCGGCAAAGCCGATGAGGGCGCCCGGTTCGGCCAGCATGATGTCGCCCAGGCTGGCGAAGCTGGCCGTCACACCGCCGGTGGTGGGGTGGGTCAGCACGCTGACGTACAGCCCGCCTTTGGCGGAAAAGCGCTGGATGGCGGCCGAGGTCTTTGCCATCTGCATCAGGCTGAAGATGCCCTCCTGCATCCGGGCACCGCCGCTGGCAGAAAAGATGACCAGGGGCAGGCGCTTGGCGGTGGCATATTCCACGGCGCGGGTGATCTTATCGCCCACAGCGGTGCTCATGCTGCCCATGAAGAACCGGCTGTCCAGCACAGCGGCCACACAGGCGACCCCGCCGATGCGGCCCGTTGCCGTGACAGCGGCTTCGCGCAGGCCGGTCTTGTTCTGAGCAACGGTCAGCTTTTCCTCATATTCCGGAAAATGCAGCACATCCTGCGGGGCCAGATCTGCATCCAGCTCCCGGAAGCTGCCGTGGTCCAGCACCAAACTGAGCCGGTAATACCCGCCGATGGGCATGTGATAGCCGCAGTTGGGGCAGACATAAAGGCTTTTCGTCCACAGGGTGCGGGCAGCGCGGCGGCCGCACTGCTTGCACTCCACGAACTGCGGTTCGTGCCAGATGGCTCCGGCATCCCGTTTGGCCTTCAGCTGAAAGGTGCGCTCCCGCATCCGGCCGGGGAGCAGGTCTCGGATATCGTTCATAGCGTTCAGCCTCAGACGTGTGCGGTGATGTAGTTGTAGATGTCGCCCACGGTCTTGAGCTTTGCCAGCTCCTCGTCCGGGATGGAGACGCCGCAGGCATCCTCCAGCGCCATGTTCAGCTCCACAGCGTCCAGGCTGTCGGCTTCGAGGTCCTCGGTCAGGCTGGCTTCCATGGTCACCTTGTCGGCATCACAGTTCAGGGTGTCAACAACGATCTTCTTCATCTCTTCAAACGTCATGGTAGGTTTCTCCTTTATTGTTTCAATGATTATCTAAATAATTTGAGTTTTCTTGCGAACACGACCATTATACCCAAATCGTTGGATAAGTCAAGAAAAATAGTTAAAATATTTTATCTTTTACAATTCTGACACACTTTGGCTCCTCCAATTGCACGAAAAAAGCGCGGAGTTTTCAGCCATTCGGCCAAAAACTCCGCGCTTTGCGGTTGGAACGGTCCGGCAGACCGTACCTATTTTACTTTCTACAGAACCGTTCGTCAGACGAGATACCCTTCGAAGCAGTGGAGGTCTTCGGTCTTGACGATGCCTTCCAAATAAAGGCCGTCTTCCCGGTACTCCTCCACCTGAACGCTGCCGCGCTCCCGCATGGGGGCGGCGAGGCCGAGCTTGTCGTAGGGGAGCAGGACCTTGAGGGTGTGGACCCGGTCGCTGAGGGTCTCGTCCAGCTTTTGCAGCAGCTTGTCCAGACCATAGCCGGTCTTGGCGCTGGTCAGCAGGATATCCGGGTCAAAGGACAGGGCACCGGGCTTGTCGCACTTGTTGTAGACGGTCAGGCGGGGGATGTCAGCGCAGTCCAGCCCGTCCAGAACTTCGTCGGTGACGGCCAGCTGCTCTTCGCGCTGTTCGTCGCCAGCATCGGCCACCCGGACGATGACGTCCGACCAGGCGGCTTCTTCCAGCGTGGATTTGAACGCCTCGACCAGGTTGTGGGGCAGGCGGGAGACAAAGCCGACCGTATCCACCAGCAGCACCGCCATGCCGCTGGGGAGCACCAGTTTCCGGCTGGTGGGGTCCAGTGTAGCGAACAGCATGTCGGCCTCGGCGACGCTGGGGCCGCACAGGGCGTTCATCAGGCTGGATTTGCCCACGTTGGTGTAGCCCACCAGACTGACCACCGGCATCCCGGTCTTGGCGCGGGCCTTCCGGCTCTCGCCCCGGCGCTTCTCCATCTCGGCCAGCTTCTCAGCCAATGCGTCGATGCGGGCGTGGACGTGGCGGCGGTCCAGCTCCAGCTTGGTCTCACCGGCACCGCGGCGGGCACCGCCGCCGCCGCCACCGCCGCCGCCCTGGCGGCTCAGGCTCTCGCCCATGCCCTGCAGGCGGGGCAGACGGTAGCGCAGCAGGGCCAGTTCCGTCTGCAGTTTGCCTTCGTTGGTCACAGCACGGCTGCGGAAGATCTCCAAAATCAGCATGGTGCGGTCGATGACTTCCAGCCCGCCCAGCGCGGTGGAGATGTTGCGGATCTGGCTGCCGGTCAGCTCGCCGTCAAAGACGGCGCACACGGCACCCAGCTCCTCGGCGGCGAGATGGGCTTCTTCCAGCTTGCCGCTGCCCAGCACGATGCCGGTCTCCGGGGTCTGGCGCTTCTGGGTCACCTCGGCCACGGCCTCCATGTGGTTGGCTTCGCACAGGGCCGACAGCTCGGCAAGGCTGCGCTCACAGTCCCACAGGCCCTGGTCCAGTGCCAGAAGGATGACCTTCGCCGGGGGTGTTTCGACTAAAATATCGTAAAGTTCGCTCAAAATAGTTCCTCTCTGTTGAATTGCTCATTCACTCAACAAAATGTTGCGAAAAACGGGCAGAAAATGCTGCCCTTACCGGCAGGCAAGGGTGTTGTAATGTTCTCTTGTCAAAGCATAGCACTTGCAGGGGACCGGGGTGCCGTCGAATTTGTGGTATGCGGAATCGTGGTCGTAGACGAAGCCTGCCCTGGTCATGACCCTGCCGCTGGCGGGGTTCTCGAATGCGTGTGCGCAGGCCAGCCAGTTACTGTCTGTATTTTTGAACCAGTATTCTACAACTGCGCGGAGGGCTTCGGTGGTAAACCCTTTGTTCCACCACGCTCTGCCGATGCAGTAGCCCACTTCCCACACGCCGTTCGTGTGGTCGAAACCGGGCCAGGGGTCGCGCTCCGGTTCGGCAGAACTGGATGTGAAAATACCGATGGACCCAAACACCTGCCCGGTGGCTTTTTCCACGATGCCCCACTGGTAGTAATCTCCATTCGGGTAGAGCAGTGCCCATGCGGTCAGCAGTTCGCGGGTCTCTTCGGCGTTTTTGTGCGGCTCCCACCGCAGGTATTTGGTCACCTGCGGGTCGTTGGCCCAGTTCGTGTACATCATCCCGGCGTCTTCCGGGGTCAGGCGGCGCAAGATCAGCCGCTCCGTTTCGATCTCCTGTGTGCCTGCATGGCGCATGGTTCTTCCACTCCCATCCATAAAAGTTACGCATAGGATAGCACAAAATTGCCCCCGGTGCAAGCAAAACCGTCCCATGCACCGAAAAAATGCTTGACAAGGGCGAAAACTTCATTAAACTGAAGAGAGAACGAAAAAATCCCCGAAGGATCGGGGAGAGGGTTCAATGAGGTGCAAGATCGGTCTTCAGGATGGATTCCCAACTGCTTTTGCCGTAAAGGAACCGAAGGATATGGACGGTCTGTGCAGCTTCATCGACCTGATAAAAGGCCAGGTAGCCTTGCACAGGCACAAACCGGATGCCAAGGCTGGCCAGAAATGGGTCACGGACAATGGGATAGCGTTTGGGAAAAGTGGAAAGCTGTGCCAGCTTCTTTTCGGCGGTATCGACAAGAACATCGGCAGCCAATGGATTTTTCAGAGTAAGGTCAATGTAGTCGAATGATTCTCCCAAGTCCTGGCCGGCCTTGTCGGTTACATGGACGAAATAATTCATCGGAAATTCCTCCGGCTGCGCAGATCGGAAATAACATCTTCCAGTGGGCGCGTCCGCCCGGCGGCGACATCGTCAAGGCCTTCCTGAAGTTTGCTGTATAATTCAAAACGGCCGACCATCTCTTCGTAGGTCTCGATGCTCATCACGGCCAGATCTCCTTTGCCGTTTTTCGTGATGAACACGGGTTCGGCATAGGTGTGGCAGAACGTGGAAATATCGTTGTAGTTGTTGCGCAGGTCTGCGCTGGAACGGATCTTGGGCATAGAATACACCTCCCTTATAACAAAATTATATCTGAATTTTTGTACAAAAGCAAGCGAAATAGGTAAAAGGGGCTTTTATATGAACGATATTCGAGAATTCTTATCCCGCAGGCCGCTGCTGTTCGATGGCGGTATGGGTACCTATTATAAAGCGGCACCGGGCATTGAGTGCGAGCGGGCGAACCAGACCGACCCGGCCGGGGTGCAGGCAGTCCACCGGGAATATCTGGAAGCCGGGGCGGATGCCATCAAGACCAATACCTTCGGCCTGCCCCGGATGGCGGCGGCGCATATGCCGGGCTGGGAAGCGCTGGCCGAAGCGGGTTGGAAGCTGGCCGAGGCGGCAGCGGCACCGGCCGGTGCCTTCGTGTTTGCAGACCTTGGCCCGGCTCCGGAGACCGAAGGGCTCCCGGCGGCGCAGGTCTACACGGCGGTGGCCGAGCAGTTCCGGAAGCTGGGGGCAAAGAACTTCCTGTTTGAGACGCTGAGCTCGGATGCGGGCATTCTGGAGGCTGTGCGCACACTCAAGGCCGCGGAGCTGGACGCCTTTGTGCTCGTCTCGTTTGCGGTGCTGCCGGACGGTTACACCCGCGAAGGTCTGTATTGCAAAGACCTTGTCCGCCGGATGAGCGAGAGCGGCTGCGTGGATGCGGTGGGCCTGAACTGTGTGTCGGCCCCCGGCGCGATGCGCACACTGGCCCGGAGCCTGAGCAGTACACTGCCGCTGTCGGTGATGCCGAATGCGGGCTACCCGGTCGTGACCCGGACGCAGGTGCGGTATCAGGGCAAGCCGGAATATTTTGCGCAGGAACTGAGCGGGCTGGCGGCAGACGGCGTGGTCCGCATTCTGGGCGGCTGCTGCGGCACGACACCGGCCCACATCGCGGCCCTGCGGGCTGCGCTGGACGCCCTGCCCGAAACGGCGGCTCCGGCACGGACGAAAGAATTTTCCACACCGGAGGCAAAACCGGTGGAAAACGAGGACGCCTTCCTGCGCAAGCTGAACGCGGGCGAAAAGGTCATTGCCATTGAGCTGGACTCCCCCCGCAATGCAGACCTGACGGCTTATCTGGAGGGGGCACGGAAGCTGCAGGCGGCGGGCGCAGACCTGCTGACCATTGCGGACTGCCCCATCGCGCAGGCCCGGATGGATTCCTCGCTGGTGGCCTGCCGGGTGCACCGGGAGCTGGGCATGAACGTGCTGCCCCACATGACCTGCCGGGACCGCAACCTGAACGCCACCAAGGCACTGCTGCTGGGACTGTACGCCGAGGGCGTGCGGGAGGTACTTGCCATTACCGGCGACCCCATCCCCACCGCCGAGCGGGACGAGGTGAAGAATGTGTACCAGTTCAACTCCCGCAAGCTGGCACAGTATATCGTGTCGCTGGCCGGAGAAGGGCGGGAGATGCCCAGCCCCATCACGGTGTTCGGTGCGCTGAACCTGAACGCCCGCAATTTTGAGGTGGAGCTGCGCCGCGCCGCAGAAAAGCTGGAAAACGGCATGAGCGGCTTTCTCACCCAGCCGCTGCTGTCGGCACAGGCAGTGGAAAACCTGAAAAAGACCCGCGAGACGCTGGGCGAGCGGGCAAAGATTCTGGCAGGCATCCTGCCGGTGGTCAGCCAGCGCAACGCTATCTTTATGGAAAACGAAGTCAACGGCATCCATGTGGACGAAGCCATCATCCAGAAGTTTGAAGGGCTGGACCGTACCGCAGGCGAGGAGCTGGGCTTGGAAGTCTCGGTGCAGGCCGCCAAGGTGGCTGCGCCCTATGCGGACGGCTTTTACCTGATGACCCCTTTTAACCGGGTAGCGCTGATGGAGCGGCTCATTGCCCGCCTGCGCACCGAGGTGACGGATTGAAAATAATAGGGAGGAACACACTGTGCCCTGCGAAAAACCATTGCTCAGCATCATCGTGCCGGTGTACGATGTGGAACGCTATCTGCCAAAATGTATTGATTCCATTCTGGCGCAGACCTTTACGGACTTTGAGCTGATCCTTGTGGAGGACGGCTCGCCGGACAATTGCCCTGCGCTGTGCGATGCCGCCGCCGAAAAAGATGCCCGCATCAGGGTGATCCACCAGAAAAACGGAGGATTATCTGCCGCCCGCAACGCCGGGCTGGACGCGGCAAGGGGGGAATGGATCGGCTTTGTGGACTCAGATGACTACATTGCGCCGGAAATGTACGAAGCACTGTATAAGGCTGTGCAAAGCACCGGGGCAGACCTTGCCCTGTGCGATTACGCCGAGGTGGACGAGACGGGCGCACTCTGCCCACCGATGCATATCAGCCTTGCAGAGCAGGTCTTTACCGGACGGGAACTATTGAAAAATGCTACGGATTCGATGATCCAGCCTGCGTGGAACAAGCTGTACCGCCGCGCCGTCTTTGCGCAGCTGCGCTACCCGGAGGGCAAGCTGAACGAGGATCTGTTCCTGATCCCGGAGGTCTGTTTGCAGATCCAAAAGGCCGTGGTGGTGCCAAAAGCACTGTATTATTATGTGCAGCGCGGCGGCAGCATTATGAGCGGCAATAAAACGCTGCGCCATTTTGATGCTGCCGAGGCCGCACAGCGGTATTGGGACTGTCTTGTGGAAAATGGTGCATACGATGCGCTGGCAAATGCAGCAAAATTTACGATGGGCAGCGTGAGCCGGGTGTACCGGCAGCTGCCACCGGCACTGCGCAAGGCATCCCGCAGCCGGGAAATGCTGCGGATGCAGTTTAAGGTGGTCAGCCGCACCCGGCAGTACTGCAACGTTCCGGGCGGGCTTTGGCTGCAAAGCTGGCTGCTGTGGCGCTTACCGCAGACATATAGCCGGCTGCGGGGGTTCAAGGGCTGAGGAGAAAGAGAAAAAACGCATGAGAACACGCTATTCTATCATCAATATGCTGGTCAACATCGGCGGGCAGTTTTTGACGATGCTGCTGTCCTTTATCGGCCGGATGGTTTTTATCCGCTGCCTTTCGGCGGTATATCTGGGCGTCAACGGTCTGTTTACCGATGTGCTCAGTATCCTTAACTTCGCGGAGCTGGGCATCGGCACGGCTATGGTGTTCAGTATGTACGAGCCGGCCGCCCGGGATGACGAGCAGAAACTGGCGCGGCTGATGAACCTTTATAAGTGGATGTACCGGGCGGTGGCAGCTTCGGTGCTGCTGTTCGGGCTGGTGCTGCTGCCGTTTTTGCCGTACCTCATCAAGGGCGGCGAGGGCATCGAGCATATCACCCTGATCTACATGATGTATGTGCTTTCCTCTGCCTGCTCTTACCTGCTGAACTATAAAAGCTCTATTTATCAGGCCTACCAGAAAAGCTATATCTGCACCGGGTGGACGCTGGTATGCGAGTGCATCCGCACCGTCGTGCAGATCGTAGCTTTACTGCTGACCGGTAACTTTATCCTGTACCTTGCCATCCAGCTTGTGGTGCAGTTCATACCCAACATCATCATCTCCCACATGTGGCCCCTCTCCCGCCGGATGCCCCGCTACAAGGAGTCCCTAGTGGTCAATCTGGCGGACAAACTGTGCGCCACCGCTGAGGTCTCCCACCTCTACCACGGTATCCGCCGCATCCGGAACCGCAAATAACGCCGCCGAATTGCCGCCGCCGTATAACAGGAAGCTGGCCGCGCCCCTTTCAGGGGGCGAGGCCGGCTTTTTGTATTCCTGTACGAAAATTTTTTATATATCAGTGCAAAAAACCTCTCGCTCTGATATAATGTTCTTGCAAGACTGGACATCGCTTTTTCCCTTCTTATATGCTATACTGTGTCCGTTCGACTTTTTTCTGGGAGGCTTGGATATGGAATCTGTGGGCGCCGTTGTATTTCTGCCCCGCGATCACGCCAATGAAATGCCCCTGCTGCTGGAGAAGCTGCTGTTTTCTCCCGGCGCGGTGTGGCTGTGCGAAGCCCTGAAAAGCGCAGGAGTGGGCCGTTTTCTGGTGGTCTGCCACGATGATGACCGTGAGGCGGCTGCAGCCTGTTTCCCCGCGGATACGGAATTTGTCACCACCGGCGCGGACGACGCCGGCGCAAAGCTCTCCGCTTTCCTCACCCGGGAACCGGGCAAGGTGGT